>OLOB01001792.1_pt1 | contig 13666 bp, 17 predicted proteins | sample 1671911 | NCBI WGS metagenome assembly OLOB01 (sample SAMEA3136625, study PRJEB25190) | human gut metagenome | biome: human gut; feature: human-associated habitat; material: faeces | place: Austria | collected 2013
ACAATTCTATATTAACCAGAATACTTTTCTTCCTGGTTTCATAATACGAAAAGAGTATTGAAACAATGGACAGTAAAATGAATGAATTATTCAAAAAGGAGATGAACAAATAATGGCAAAAAAAGGTTTATCAAAATTAATTATTGCGAAATATAGTCATTCAGACGGTACTACTACTTATTCAGAAGGTAACATCCCTGAAAAGATGAGTGAGTATAGTCTTGATATTACGACAACTGACAATAATAATTTATATTTAGACAATGAAATTGCAGAATCGGAAGGTGGAGAGTTCAAAGAAGGAACTTTGACCATTACCACTGGTGAATTGATGCCTGCTACATCTAAACTTTTATTGAGTATTAAAGAAAATAAAATTACAGTTGGTGGGGAATCTGTGACTGAATATGTATTTGATGATAATACGAAGTCAATTGAAGTTGGATGTGGGCTTATTGAACTGCATCAAAATAACAATGAAGAATTCTATCGTGCAATTTGGTTTAATCGTGTTAAATTTAATATTCCAGGTGGTTCTGCGAAGACTAAAGAAGATACAGTCGATTGGCAGTTGCCTGAAATCACAGGATCCGTAATGCGTGATGCAGCAGGTGATCATGCATGGCAATGCTACGCAGATTTACCAGATGAAGCAAAAGCGGTTGCGTACTTGAAACAAAAAGCGAATATTGTTGCATAAGGTGACTTATGGACATGAATATTCAATTTATAGACATTGGAGAATATAGATATCCAATGTCTTTTTCTTTAGCTTGTGTTTCACAAATGGGAAACTTTGCGCAAGCTGCTAAAAAGATTGAAGAAGGTCAGGATGTAGCGGAAGCTGCAAACATGATGATTAGCATGCTTTATCTAATGATTGATTCAGGATGTGCGTTTATGAATATCATGCGACAAAAGTATGATAGAGCACCAATTGGCGAAGATGGATTATTGAAGCCGATTCCAAAAGATACAATTGGGTACTTGATTCCTTCTGATCCAGAAGAATTGAAGGCAATTGTTGCAAAAATCAAGAAATGTATTTCCAAATCAAAAGAAAGAAAAATCCAGGCTAAGCCTTTAAAATCTTCAAAAAAAAAGAAGAAAAAAAGCTTCAAGGTGATTCAAGCAAATACTTAATGGTAAAAGCCTATAAGATTGGTATTCCATCCAAAGAGTTTCTAGTGATGCCGTTAGGTTATTTAGCGGATCTAACGGATGCTTCGGTCATTCTAGATGGATATGCCGACGAATATATAGAGCCAGAATATATTAATGTAGATTTGAGGTGATGATATGGCTGGATATGATATTGGTCCAAAGATTTCGATTAAAGGTGAATCTGAATTTAATCAATCCATTTCTAAAATCAATCAGAATTTAAAAGAGTATGGGTCTGAATTAAAAGCTGTATCAAGTGAATTTGATGCTCAAGCTGACAGCATGGAGTCGTTGACTGCAAAGAATAAAGTTTTGAAAAAGCAATATGATGAGCAGTCAGACAAATTAAAACTTTTATCAGATCAGATAAAAAAACAAACGGATTATCTTGAGGCACAGGCCAAAGAAATCCAACAATTGACGAATGAATATGGTGAGAATTCAAGCCAGGTTCAGAAAGCGGAAAAGGCTTATGCGAATACGGAATCAACGATTTCTAAATTGAAGACTGCATTTAATGAGACAACTGCTTATGCCAATAAATTATCGTCTGAAATTTCAGACAATGATTCTAAATTGGATGATTTGGCAAAAAGTGCAAGTGATGCATCGACTCAAGTCGAAAAAGTAGGAGATAGTTCAGAACAAACTGGTGAAAAGTTAAAAAAGACTAAGACAGATGTTCAACAACTTAAAGATAGCTTTAACATGCAAGAGGCTGCTCAGCAAGTATCTGATTTTGCATCTGGAATGGTTGAAAATATCAAAGGAGCAGTAGAAGAATCTAAAGAGTATTTAAAAATCATGGGTTCTTTAGAAGTTTCTTCTTCTCATTTAAATTACACAACGGATGAGACGAAACAAACGTATAAGCAGCTTATTGGAGTGTTAGGGGATACGCAATCTGCAGCTACAACTACAGCTAACTTGCAGGCAATTGGTTTGGAACAAAGTCAGTTAACGCAAATTACAAAAGGTGCAATTGGCGCCTGGGCCCGGTATGGAGATTCGATTCCAATTGATGGTTTGGCTGAGTCAATCAACGAGACAATCAAGACAGGTACAGTTACAGGTAATTTTGCGGATATGTTGAATTGGGCTGGAACATCCGAAGATGAATTCAATGAAAAATTAGAACAATGTTCAGACAATTCAGAACGTGCACAGTTAGTGTTGGATGAAATGGCCAATCAAGGCTTAATGAAATCAGCAGATGCATGGAATGAGAACAACAAGGCATTGGTTGAGTCAAACAATGCCCAAGATGATTACAATGAGGCAATGGCTGAGTTCTCAAAAGCCGTGATGCCAGTATTTACAGAATTTACGAAAGCATTAACTACAATTATTCAAATATTTAGTGAACTTCCTGAACCAGCTCAACAAATGATTGCGGTCCTTATTGGAATTGTTGCGGTTTTGACTACGATTGCTCCTTTGATACTGGCGGTTGGCGCAGCATGTGGATGGTCGGCAGGTGGAGTTGGAGCTTTGGTTACCGCTGCAGCTCCGGTGATTGCGATAATTGTAGCGATCATTGCAGCTATCATGGCAATTATATATGTCATTCAGAACTGGGATGAGGTCCTTAACTTCTTGACAGAAACATGGGAGTCCGTTTGCAATAAGGTATCTGAGTTATGGGAAGGCTTTAAAAAATCATGGGCGGATGGCTTCAATAATGTGAAGCAGAAAATCAATGATTTCTTTCAAAATCTTGGAGAGAACTTTGCGAATGGTTTAAATAGCTTCCAAAATTGGATCAGCAATATGTTGTCTGCGATTGTCAATTGGGCAAAAGATTTTGCTTCAAAAGGCAAGAATGCAGCCGTTAATTTGGTTAAAAATATTGCGAATGAGATAAAATCATTACCTGGTCAATTTCTACAATGGGGAATGGACATGATGTCCAACTTTGCGAGTGGTATCTGGAAAGGATTCACTGGATGGGTCAAAGGAAAGATTAGTGGAGTCACAAATTTCATTAAGAAAAATCTACATTTCTCTGTTCCAGATGAAGGCCCTTTGGCTGATGCGGATGAGTGGATGCCTGACTTCATGGATTTATTAGCTACAGGAATTGACAGAAACAAAAGCAGAGTAGAAAGCCAAATCAAAGATTTACAGGATATCATGGATATTGGAATGGATGCTTCGTTTACTGATAATACGAATTATCGGTACGATCCAACATTTGTTGTGTATAACACTACAACTTTGGATGGTTGCAACATCGCTCAATCTATGGAGAGAGTTATTGGATCTAGAAGTGTTTCCAACGCTTATATGAGAGGTGAGGCGTAGAATGAGTTCATTTGATATTTATTTAGATAATGTATCTTGCGTTCGTGAGAAGCTATATCCGGTCAGAAGGCCTGATATAGTGACTCCTAAGCGCAACTACAAAGAATATGATATTCCTGGAAGAGATGGTAAGCATTTCGAAGATTTAGGCACTTATGACGATATTACATTTAATATCAATTTTAATTTCAAAGAAAAAAGAGAATACCTGAATAAAACTTTTAGAGATTATAAAAGAATGATTCGTAAATCTAAGACTCTTATGATGATGGATGATTCAGAAATCTTTTATAAAATCAAAAAAGTTGAATTTGGTGATATATCAAGAGAAAGCACAAAAGAAATTAATGCTTTTGTGGCCACATTTACTTGTGATCCATACGGATATCTGTTTATTGGTCAAGATAGATATAGTTGTGGAATGGTGCAGATAAATCCTTATGCAGTTTCTCATCCTGTTTATATCATTAGTGGTGAAGGTCAATGTGTTCTGTCTGTAAACGGTAATAAGATGACAGCTAATACATCAGGAACAATTTATATTGATACGGATAGATGTGTCGCATATCGAGAAAATGGCGATTTGCAAAATGTTCAGGTCAGTGGGGATTTTGAATCTTTATATTTAATGGAAGGTTCAAATTCAATTACAGTTAGTGGCAATTTTAAGTGTGAAGTGATTCCAAACTGGAGGTGTGAACTATGATCCAATTGTATAAGCCTTTTAATAAGAAGTATGAAAAGAATGGTGATTATGTTCTACATCCATCTAGCTGCGTTATGCACGTTGTATTGAACGGCGAATGGTATGTTAAGTTAGTACATCCTATTGATGATATTTCAGAAAATATCGTTGATGGAGCTGTTTTAAAAGTTCCAACATTATTTAATAAAGACCAATTGTTTATTATTCGTCATGCAGACAAAGCGGATTATGATGTTCAAGTAACAGCGTATCCGCTTTTTTACATGGTCAAGACAACACCGCCTTTGTGGGATACTCGCTGTGTAAATATGAATGGTCAGGATGCGTTAAATACAATTTTAAGTGGAACGTCTTTTAAAGGGATTTCGGATATCACAGATATTTCTACGTGCTATTTCAATAAAATGAATCGTTTGCAGGCCATTAACGGAAATGCAGACAATACATTTATAAATCGATGGGGTGGAGAGATTGTTTACGATGATTACACAATCAAGATCAACAAAAGAATTGGTTCTGACAAAGGTGCTAGGTGTGAGTTCGGATACAATTTGAAAAGTGTTCAGGAAGTCGTCAACACAGAAAATTTAATCACAAGAATATATCCGCAAGCCTACAATGGATATGTATTGCCAAATGAGGAGTGTGTTGATTCTCCCTTTATCAATAATTATCCAGATGTATATTGGAGCTTTATCCAGTTTGATGACGTAAAGCTAAAAGAAGATGCACAGGAAGATGATGCATCGAATGGAATTACAGTCTGCGACACATTGGAAGATTTATATAAAGTGTTGAGAAAAAGAGCAGCCGATTATTTTACTGAGACCAATTGTGATGTTCCTAATATCACGTATAAGGTTGATATTGTAGATTTGGCAAGACTGGATGCTTACAAAGATATTAAGAATCTTGTTTCAATTGGCTTTGGTGATACAGTTCATATTAAACACAGAAAGTTGAATATCGAAACCAAGGCAAGATTAATTGAATGTGATTATGATTGTATCCTAAAAAAATACGATAGTATGACTTTAGGTGATTATGAAACGAAGTACTTTGAAAATGCGGACAGTGTTATCCAGGCAGCACAAAAGGTGATTGATAAAAAGACATCTAGTTTGATTGCAGAAAAGATAAAAGGAATTATTGATGCAACTCAAGCCTCGCTTTATGCTCAAAGAAACATTGCGAAGAAGATGGATTACAGAGCTATGAAGATGGAAGACTTAGATCCAGATAGTCCAACGTATGGAGCGACTTGTTATGGAACAAGTGGTTTGGAATTTTCTGACACAAGAAATGAAGATGATACGGATTGGAAGTGGGGCAATGCGTTTGGGCCAAAAGGTTTAATTGCGAATGCGATTATTACAGGCATTCTTTCAGATAAGAGCGGTAACTTCTACTTAAATATGGATACCGGTGAGTTAGTCATGAATGACGGAACTTTTAAAGGGGTCTTGAACACCATAAAGGATATTAATGTTGGAGCAGAAATCAATATGCAGCCACGCACCGATGGTGTTGCACAAGGCTCCGTCTGGTCTGATATAAAGTGTGTTGATTCAGATGGTACTGTATTGCCTGAAAGGATTGCATTTCGTTCTTTTAAACATGATGGCGAGTATCTATCGCATAGTGTGGCACTGATTAGTGGCGACACCAGTGTTTCGGTTAGCGATGATGGCACAATTTTACTTTCAAGCGGTGAACATAGTTTTTCTGTGACCAAAAACTATGTTCGTATGGATACTAAAAATTCAACTATATCTATTTCAGACAGTGCTAGCATCATAACTTTGGACGGTAAAAAAGGGCTCACTGGTACTTATACTGTGACAAAATCAATTACAGTTGAAGCCGGAATTGTAGTAGGGGTTGAGTGATATGGCTCAACCTTTTTCTGTATTCGTCGATACTTATAATGGCACAAGTCACAATGTAGATGGTGCTTTCGGTGCCCAATGTTGGGACGGTTATGCGTTTTACATGAAGTGGTTAGGATACTCATATGCGAATTGTACGGCCACAGGCGGTGTTCAAGATATTTGGACTCAGCGCGCTTCTAACGGAATGTTGAATTCATGTAATGTCGTATCTACTCCGCAGAACGGAGATATTGCAGTTTGGGGTTCCAACATGGGTGGTGGTAAAGGCCACGTAGCTATGTACTACAATGGTCAGTACTTCGGACAAAATCAAGGTAGAAATGGTGGTGCGAATGGCGGACCATTTAATTTATTAGCGATTGGAACTGCTCCATTAGGCTACTTTAGGCCTAAATGTTATGCAAATGGTAGCGGTGGAGAAGTCGAAGAAAAAAAGCTAAGATTAACGCTTGTCAATGGATTAGTAGTAGGTATTGATTATGTGTAAAAGAAAGGAAGTGGTTATATGGAATTGATGAGAAGAGATTTAAAACTAATTGTTATTAAAAGCCTTGAATCATCAGAGGGTTCTGCACATGTGCCAGTAAATTTATCGATTGATGGTACAGATAATTATGAATTCTATACAACTCAAATTCACATTCGTTACATTTATAAGAATAAAGTTTATGAAGAAATGTTGCCAATGGATGATGAAGGCTTTTATATTCCTTCAAAGCCTTTATTTGAAAGTGGGCCAATTGAACTTGCTGTTCATTTAATTAGAGGCGAAAAAAAATTCGTGACAAATGAGGTGTGCTTCGTTGTGCAACGTGCGCCAAATGGGAACTCACAAATTGGACCTAGTGAATTAAGTTGGCAACAGCTAGTTGACCAATATGTCGAATCGAAACTTAACGTAATTATGGCTCGAATTGACAATTTGACAAACAGTCAAACTAATTTAAATGAATTAATTGATATTCGTGTCGGATACAATGGAGTTAAGTATGATACTGCAGGTGATTCGGTACGGACACAAGTTTTCAATTTACTAAAAACTCAAAGATCGTTGAAAGATTTAATTGATTCAAATCAAAAAGTTGTCAATGAACGTATGGATTCATTTACAAATTTAGGCGAGGGCTCAACAACCGCAGATGCAGAATTGATTGATGCAAGAATCGATTTTGAAGGGAATAAGAAAAAAAGCTTAGGTTCTTCAATTCGTGAGGCTGATGAAAAAATGTTCAACATGATTCAAAGTATGATTGAAATGCTGCTTAACAATAACTTTAGTACAAATTTAATGGTTGACTTCGATAATTATGTCGTCGATGAAAATGGTGATAATGTATTAGCCGATTGGGCATACATGGTGAAATCATGAGACAAGGAACAACACCTACAATTCAAATCACGGTCAATTATATTGATTTAGCAGATATGGAACATATCTATGTGGTATTTGAGCAAAATGGATATTTATTGAAAAAAAGCATGTCAGATTTAAAAATCGAAAACAATGTTATTTCAGTTCTTTTAACGCAGGAAGAAACATTAAGTTTTAAAAACGGAAATTGCAATATCCAACTAAGAATGATTACATATGACGGCATAGCGATGGCTTCGCCGATAAAAACAGTTAATGTGTATAGTGTATTAAATAAGGAAGTGATTACATGATTCTGGTAAACAGTATAGAAATCGATGTTAAAGACGAATCAGATCACATTCAGTTCGGTTTAAATGAACAATACATTGGAACAACGGATTATGAAAAGCTCAGAAACAAGCCAAAATTAAATGGTAATGAAATCATTGGAGAGGTTGAAGAAATAGACCCAACAGTTCCAGCGTGGGCGAAAGCAGAAACAAGACCGGTATATACACCGGAGGATATTGGAGCTATGGCAGAAGGTTCTGTAGCTTCGGTATCAACAAATGAATTAGATGAAATATGGAATAGTTTATAAGGAGGAAAAAAGAATGGCTATTGAATATTTAGATAAGAGTGGATTAACTCTATTAATCAGTAAAATTAAAGCTGCATTAGGCGGAAAAGTTGATGTGGTAAGTGGTAAAGGCTTATCGACAAATGATTATACGAATGCAGAAAAAGGCAAATTAAGTGGTATCTCAAGTGGTGCTCAAGTTAACGTGATTGAGTCAGTTAAAGTCAACGGTACAAAAGTTGAACCAAGCTCAAAAGCCGTAGATATCGCAGTGCCTACAAAGACTTCACAACTTACAAATGACAGTGACTTCCAAAATGCTACACAGGTTAATTCAACGATTACAGGAAAAGGATATCAAACGAAATCACAAGTACAATCGTTGATTAATTCGGCAGTAGGAAATATCACATCTATTAAGTACGAAAAGGTGAGTTCATTACCTGCTGCAGGCTCAAATGGCGTTATCTATTTAATTGCACATTCACATGGAACTCAAGATATTTATGATGAGTATATTTGGCTTGCAGAATCCAAAACGTTTGAAAAGATTGGTAATACAGATATTGATTTATCAGGATATGTTAAGAGTTCAGAATTAACTGCAATCAGTACATCAGATTTAAACACAATGTGGGGTTAGTATATGGCTTTCCTATTCAAAGACAAAGCTTCTATTCAGTGGCTTGTCGATAGAATAAAGTCTGTAACCACATCACATAACGCATTGAATCAAATGGTGATGAATAATCACTTTACTACAAAATTGAGCGCAACAAGCGCTCAAGATTTAGTAGATGAAAAAGGAAATACAATCTTAGCCGATTGGTCTTATGAAGTAGCAAGTGGAGAAGTCGGTACGGATTGGAAATATAAAGTCAAGGAGGAATAGAGAATGGTAGGAAAGCAAGTAAATGAATTAGACGCATTGCCTAGTTTTACCGATACAAGCTTATTGCCTGTGCATAATGGCGCAGGATTGAAAAAAGGTTTATTATCGCAATTGGCAAATTATTTAGGAAATAAATTCAGTAATCCGAATTTATTGATTAATTCGGATTTTAAAATTAATCAAAGAGGTGCTACAAGCTATGAATCACGAGGCTATTCTGTAGACAGATGGAAGATTTGGAATGTCACAGTTACACCAAATAAAAATGGAGGTATTACAGTCACAAATGACAAATACGCAGATGCAGGAACATTTATACAATACTTAGAGAATGCAACGGAAGGTGATTCAACATTATCGTGCTATGTAACATCTGTAAGTGGAACGGTAACAATGTTGGCAGATGATAATTCACAAGTTGTATTGAAACAAGGATTAAATGTTGTGCATACAAGCGCTAGTGCAAAAGCGTTTACGCTCTTTTTAAACCAAGGAACTAGCATAACCCTTAAATGGGCTAAATTGGAACAAGGTAAGCATGCTACTGCTTTTGTTCATCCAATTTATAACGAAGAATACTTAAAATGTATGTGGTTTTTTCAATCGCTTACCGGAGCTAGAAGTGGTTATTTTTCAAACGAACGTATTTACATTAATATTCCGGAGGTTAACTCAATGAGAACTTCCAAACCATCCGTCGATTCAAGTAATATAACTTTAGAAGGATGGATTTATACAGGAGCAAACGCAAACGCTATCAATGTAGGGCACTCAGATATCACTAATGTAAGCATAGACAATTACAAAGAGTTAGTATTAACACCTTCAAGTGCATTGCTTACTAAATTAAAGCAACGTGGCGTGTCGACTATTAGTTATGTAATTGATGTAGGTGGTGGAATTTATCTAGACGCAGAAATTTATGATAATGAATAGGAGAAGTAAGCATGGTAAGAGTATATATTAATAAAGATTCAGAGAATAACATTACATCTATTAATTCAGAAATCTTCTTATCAGAAGAAGAAATGTCAACTATGACAGAGATTGACAAAGGGAAAGGCGATAAATACGCTCATGCTCAAGGTTTATATCTAGAAAAAGGATTAGTTGATGAACATGGAAGATATAACTACAAATATGTAGCAGGAAAAGTGATTGAGGTTGCAGAAGAAGATAAACCTAAAGTTGTTGATCCAGAACAACAAGCAACGGCGCAGGATAAAATTGAAGCGCAGATTATGTATACAGCACTAATGACAGATACACTTTTAGAAGGAAGCGAGGCTTAGTCTATGTTTGAAAAAATCAAAAGATTTTATGATCTAAAATTATATACAGATAAGCAGGTAAGGAAGTTTTGTGAAAAAGAAATCATTACAGCTGATCAGTATAAGCAAATCACTGGTGAAAATTATTAACAAGGCTAGAATATCTAGTCTTTTTATATACGCCATAGGAGGAACAAAAAATGGATTTTGCAGAATTAAATAATTATTATGTTTTGGTGGTAGTGGTAGCATGCTTGATTGTAGGCTACATTTTAAAAACTTCGTTTGAATCATTCCCAAACAAGTACATTCCTGCAGTGCTTGCATTTACTGGATTGGTTTTGAACCTGACGGTCAGTGGAATGTCGATTGAAAATGCAGTTTATGGAGCACTGATGGGCTTATCTAGCACAGGCATGCATCAAGCATTTACAAGATTCATCGAAGGCAACACAGAAGAAAAATAAAGTAGGTGGCTTGCAATATGAATTTTGTGATTACAAGCCAACAAATTGTATGGGTTTGTGGGTTTATTGCTTCTATTTGGGGAGTGGTAAAGATTATCAAGGAATTAAAAAAACCAAGTGATGATTTAAAGGTTATGGTGAAACGACATGATGAATTGTTGCACCGTGATAACGAACGATTAAATTCACTTGAAAAGATAACATTGAATCAGGAAGGTATCAATCGCAAATTAGAAGAGCATACTCGCATTCTATCAGATCATGACGATCGGTTAGAAGAAGATAAAAAGCGAGGCGATCTGATGCTAAAAGCAAACATGGCCATTCTTGATGGAATGCTATCAGAAGATGATAAAGAAAGCCTAAAGGCTACACGAAAGGAAATTCAGGACTTTTTAGTCGAAAAGAATTAGGAGGTATTAATGATGAATGTTGTAAAAAATTTAGTAAGTACAAGTTTATATTATTGTAAATGTCCTTTTGACATGAATCCGACTCGTATTGTAGTTCATAACACTGCTAACGATGCTTCGGCTCGAAATGAAATTCAGTATATGATTAACAATCAAAATGAGGTTTCATACCATTACGCAATTGATGATAAAGAAATTGTTCAAGGTATTCCTGAGAATAGAAACGCTTGGCATGCTGGAGATGGTGGTAATGGAATTGGAAATAGACAAGGTATTGCTATTGAAATTTGTTATTCAAAGTCAGGTGGAGCAAGATTTGATGCTGCCGAAGTCTTAGCTGCTAAATTCATTGCATCTAAATTAAAAGAAAAAGGATGGGGAATAGATAAAGTCACTAAACATCAAGACTACTCAAACAAATACTGCCCACACAGAACTCTAGATAAAGGATGGCAACGATTCTTAAACATGATTCAAGCGGAATTAGGACAAACTACTCCAAGTTCACCAAGCGCTCCAAGTACTCCAAGTGGAGAGAAGTATTCTACAGGTACTCCAATTTGCACTAACACATTAAGTGTTAATTGCGATGGTACTGGTAAAGTTTATAAAGGTGATTGGAGCGGTTCAATCGGTAAAGCTATTAAAGGTTCTAAATATCCATATCGTGTTGATCGCAATGGTGTAGCGATTGGATGGACAAATGATGTGGGTATTGATACAGACCCTCATACACCGGTTGGAGCAACACAGTCTAGCGCAGAAGCTATCGACCAAATCTTGCATGAAGGAAGCTATGTTACATCTGTACATATGAAAATTGGTAACCAAGGCTTGAAGAAAATTGGCGATGATTTATGTGCATATCTTGCACAATTAGGTGGCTGGTTTCCAATTCGCTTAGTCGATAAAGTTCCAAATTCAGATGGATATAATGACAATGTACTGCATACCACAAATGCAGTAGTCTACGTATCTAGAATCAGAGTCGATGCAGTGAATGTTCAAAAGAATATTGTCAAGATTGGTGGTGTTTGGGTTGATCCAACACCGTTAACAGAAATTGCATAAAGAGTAAAAATAACACATTCAACTATTTTTTCGTATATTTAGCCTATGATTAAGTTCATAGGCTGTTTTTTTTATGTTCAAAATGTATGCTCATAGCATAATGCTTCGCCTGTGATTGATTTTTGATAAAAGAAAAAAGCCTTTTTAATAGGCTTTAATCCAAATCAATTCCGTAGTAATTTCCAAACGAACAATTCTGATAAACTTCATCATCTTCATCCCAGTCTTCGCAGAAGTACTCGCCATACATTTTAACGTGTTTTCCATATCCAACTTCGATGGCAATGTATCCGTTTATTTTGTGATTATCGTCAGAACCAAATTCATCATGAATTGCTTTATCATTACTTGCACATTCGTATGATCCATTAACTTCAGTATAAATTTCACATGATGTATTTATTTCGCAGATTCTATCTTCAACGTCTGAAGGCCTTCCAAAATATCCTTTGAATTTTCCAAAATCATCATAATCCTTTAGTTCCTGGATGAATCGGTTAAAATAAGCTTCGTCTTGATTCATTTTATCGATGCTAAACATATCTAGTCCATCCAATGCGTTTGCTTTCTCAATTGTTTGATTCATTGCGTCTCTAATAACATCCGCTTGAGATACTCCTAAAGCTTTGCAAGCTTGTTTAAATTCTTCGGCAAAATCATTTTTGAATCTAGCAGAAATAATTGTCATTTTTTCTTTGTTGTACTTGTCTTGGGGTCTCATGTTATTCTCCTTTGTGTTTTAAATACATTGCATAAATGAATTTTGCAATTCCAATTGCGATAAAAAATATTCCTAATTTTACTAGCATAATATACGATGAATAAGTTATAATGAGTTAGGGGAGAAGCTATGTAAGCTTCTCGATAATCAATAAGATTAACCCAACTGCTAAGTCCAAGATTGATTGTATGATTAGAGACGTCCAATCGATTTTGGATTTTTTAAATTTCTTATTCATAACCTTTCCTCCTTACATATATATTATAGCATAAGGCTAGCATATATGCAAGCACAAACAATACTTTTCTTATGCCTTTTTTGGATTAAATACCGAAGAACTTAACTTTGGGAAACTTTTCAAAAATTAAGATATCGTTTATATCTTGATTACATCTTAAAAGGAATGAATTCCATTAAATATTATTTATTCTCATGAATTCTGCACCTATATTTAAAGCACAAATTAATATTATAAACGCATTATCTTTCTACGAAAAATTTACAAACTAAAATAATTCCCCTTTAAATAAAGGGGAATTTCTGCTTTTTTATAAATCTATGACTTATTTATGACTTAAAAATTTGAAATTGCATTCAAAACCTCATCTTCTTCAGTGTCAATCAAGTGTCCATAGATATCCATTGTAGTACGTATAGATGAGTGTCCTAGACGTTTCGATATCTTGTACATATTTACACCCGCCTCGATTAAATTTGAAGCATGTGAGTGCCTTAACGCATGAATATTGAATTCAGGAACTCCAGCTTCTGCACACAATTTGTTTTTTCTTAGTCTTAATATCTCTGGGTCCATATGTCTATATCCACCAA
>OLOB01001795.1_pt1 | contig 13649 bp, 8 predicted proteins | sample 1671911 | NCBI WGS metagenome assembly OLOB01 (sample SAMEA3136625, study PRJEB25190) | human gut metagenome | biome: human gut; feature: human-associated habitat; material: faeces | place: Austria | collected 2013
CATGGCGAAAAACCACACGAACGTGGTTCTCGTCGAACGCGACGGCGAGATTCTCCAGGACACGCGCACCGAAGACCCGAGCGATGGGGAAAACGCGCTGACCGAGCTTCTCAACGTTGCCGATATCATCGAATTCGCCGACACTGTTGATTTAGCCGACGTGGAAGAAGTCCTCAGTCGTCAGGCGGAATACAACTACGCCATCTCGTGCGAAGGGCTCAAAAACGACTGGGGCGGGCGCGTCGGCAAGCTTTACGCGTCCGGCGCCTACCCCAACGACCTGCTCACACAGGCAAAGGCCGCAGCAGCAGCCGGCAGCGACGCGCGCATGGGCGGATGCCCCATGCCGGTCGTCATCGTATCGGGCAGCGGCAACCAGGGCATCACGGCCTCGGTCCCCATCGTGGTGTATGCCCGCGCGCTCGACATCCCGCGCGAGAAGATGCTTCGCGCGCTTGCCGTATCTGACCTGATCAGCATCTATCAGAAATCGGGAATCGGATGCCTGTCCGCGTTCTGCGGAGCCGTGAGCGCAGGCACCGGCGCAGCATGCGGCATCGCCTATCTCCTCGGCGGGCGCATGGAGGAAATCGAGCACACGATCGTCAATTCACTCGGAACGGTGTCGGGCATGGTCTGCGACGGCGCGAAGCCTTCCTGCGCCGCCAAGATTGCAATGGCTATCGAGTCGGGCGCGTTCGGGTATCACCTGTTCAAGAATGGAAACGAGTTCTACGCGGGCGACGGAATCGTCACTATGGGCGTCGACGAGACCATCCGCAACGTGAGCCGCATGGCCCGCGAGGGCATGAGGGAGACCGATCGCGAGATCTTGAGCATCATGATCGACTCCGAATAGCCGATTAATAGTTCGAGGCCGCCTGGGCTTGCAGGTTGCGCAAAGCGATTCGTGACCTGCAAGCCCAGGCGGCCCCAGCTGCAACAAAAATCCAGGCTTCACGAATTGCTGACTTTGCTTTGTCAATCAACCGCAGAGCCTCCCCTTCTGAATTTTTTAATTCGTGATAATCGGGATTATGTAAACTATCGTCAATCAAGGTAATAGCCCCTTCAATGGGTTAATTTCAATCTCAAATGCACGTATTTGCGCAGGTGACGCAGAGTAATGCAGTTAGTGTTGGAATCGCTGCATGGCATTTCTCGCTTGTGTGCGGGATATGAGCGGCTTGGCGGTACATCAAGGGTTGCAAAGTCTGCAATAATGGCAGATGAGGTGGCAAAAGAAATTATTCTTCATGTTGCCAATAGCCAGCTTGAATCTTCCGAGTATCCGTCCGCATGATTGCTTTAATCATTGGGCGAAGCCAACAGCTTAATCGGCTGAGGTTGCTAGCGATACCTACCATAACCGCCAGCAACCTCAGCCTTGTTGAGCTTTGTCCTTGATGAAGAGCAGCCATACTAGCGCGCGAAAGAATATGCCTTGGACGGTCTGTTAATCGCCAGCATCACATTCGCTGGAGGAGATGAGAGCATAACATCTTTTGGAAGCGTCCCATTCTCCTACGATTCCAATCATCCATTCAGGCTCTTCGACCATAAGTGACTTGTCGGTTTCACAATAATAGATGCGCTTGTTGTATCGCCGAACTAAGCGGGCAATGCACTCACGTATACTGCTTGAGCTAAATTCGCCCATTTCTTCGATATTTGTTCCAACAAACGATTCGATGCTTTGAACGCCAACGCGGCTGTCTAACCCCTCGGATTCAAAAAGGCCGGTGGCAAACTGCACCTTTTCGTATGGCACAAGCATGACTGGCCGGTAGCCTTCCCGGATGTTCTCCTGCGCCCGAGCTACCAGCTTTTGCATCGGCGACACCGTTACATGGAATGCCGTACTGCCTAGTTGAAAATCCCCCTGACGATTCGTCTGCTGATCTGCGGCGTTGGCCTTGTCGCGACCGATATCCAGATTCGGAAAACGCAGCTCCAGCTTTGCGCCCACGAGATGCTGCGCCACAATTCCGGTTGGTTGATCAGGACGAGTATATGCTGCACGCAAGATATCTGCAACGATAGCTGAAACGGGCTTACTTGGGTCTATGTCTATCTTCATGCGCTGCTTAGCGAAGTAGTCTATTTGGATGCACCGCACGAAATAGTTCTGCAGCCCCTTGGCCACCACGATGCGGTCTTTCTCCACCAGCCCTTCAGCAAACAGTCCATTAAGAATGCCCGCTAGCTCCTGCGCCGCAGGAAGTGATCCTCGGGATGTTCTTCCACCCTCAGACGTGAATTCCTGCTCCACGCCGTTATCCTTCAAGATACGCGACACCATAGATCCGCTCAACCCGCGAACCTGGCTATCGTTTTCGGATTTTACAATCTTATCCGTTAAGGGAAAGCTGTTCTTTAGAAGCTCCGCCACAGCAAGCCCAACACACATAATATTTGTGTTGACATTACCCTTCTTGCTACGCTTTCCTTCATGCCAATCCACAGCTGCGTTGAGAGCCAAGTCGACAACATCATTTTTATCATTATTGGTCACGGAATCAGCCCCTCTTCAATGCTGGCAATACGGCTTGCTCCATAATCCACGTCACCGCTGGAACCGCAACGGCATCGCCAAAAGCATACTGAATCTGCGACTCTTTAAAACCCTTCAGGTTAAAGTTGTTTGCGCCTTGCAATCGTGCGTATTCCAGACCGGTCATCCAGCGCATACGTACTTTCCCCTTGCCGATAAACACGACAGCCTGTTTGGAGGAACCGCCCCGGGCGGTACGCAGGCAGCCGGAAATATCGTCTTCGCGCATCTCCCAGACAGGCTTTCCCGCTCTAGTACGACGATACGCCGTCCGAGCAACCATTTCATTCGCATTCCTCAGATGCTCAAATCGCTCTCGCTGAATACCGCTCAGAGAATCGATGAATGCCCCACATCGCTTCTCGTCCCACCACCGAAGATCGGAATCAGCTAGCTTTTCGGTGATGTCCGTAAAACCACTCGAAAGAAGTGCCGGTGCCTTCTCGACTGGCGTGACGTGTGTCTTTAATTCGGGATCAGCATGAATCCAAGCAACCCGATCAGGACGTATAGAGGTGTCAATCTCACCGCCACTGATAGGTTCCTTAACGCCGACAATGAACAAACGCGGGCGCGACTGCGGAACCCACCTTCGAGCATTTAGTTCAAATGCGTCAACTGAATATCCAAGTCGATTGAACTCCATAACAACAGTGCGAAAATCACTGCCTTCGTGAGATGATGAAAGTCCGCAAACGTTTTCAAGAACCACTGCACGGGGAGAGCGATTTCCCATGTGCTCGATAACATCAACAAATCCGAAAAAAGCCCTTGATTCTGGCCCATCAGCAAGACCACCGCGCTTGCCTGCAAGCGAGAGATCAGTGCAGGGACTCGATGCCCAAGCGACATCGGCTTCAGGGACCGTATCAGCATCTACGTCGAACACATCGCCGAAAGCCAGGTCATCTTCGCCCCACTGAGCAGCATATAATCTACGTTTAATCTCATCGATGTCATTGGCCCACACGGTTTTTATCCCAGCAGCGCTCATTCCAGCACGAGCTAGTCCAATACCTGAAAAAAACTCAAGAGCCCGAATTTGTCCGCTTTGCTTAGCCATGAAAACCCTAATATCGCCTTAAAACTAACGCAGACATGATAGCCGATAAAGCGCCTTTTGACGAATACGTTTCTTATCAACAGACTCATCAACCGCTTTTCATGTTGTCACCCAAAGAGCACACCAAACATAATCCTTGAAACCCGAATAACACTCAGCAGGACTCGGCGATGCAACGAAATAGCTCTCTGCCAACTAATAGTATCCAAAGTTGTGATAAGCCTTACCTGTATTCACTCCCCAACCAATCTCGTCGGGCCAGTCTCCAGAAATTTGCAAGGATCGAGAAGCGCTTTCAGATTGCTTGAAGCTGCAACCTGGGGTTTCTTTTCGATAGGAAGCTGTTAACCCGTAACCGACTCCCAATCCGAGGCTCTATCCGTGGGGTACCTATGTTTTCGTGCCAAAATCTCGTGCCAACGGTGTACTTTTTACGAGAAGAGACAAGGTGCCTATTGGATACCAAGCAGAACAGAAAGAAGTGAATCAGAAGCGGAAGGAAGCTGACCCAATTTACCCCTCACCGGGCAATCTCGACATCCTAGCCAACGTCGGCAATCGCAGTCGAGGCCGCTACCCCCCTCCCCGAGCTGCATCGCAGAACTTAACGCCATCGCTGAAAATATCCGTCACGAAGGTACCTCATTGGGCGCCGCGCCGCCCCACCCCTTCCTCATAATCCGAGTGGAAAGAGAAGCTCAACCCTTCTCATTGGAAATAGCTTTGGGCGAGACGCCTGACGTCTTCGGTGAAGCCTTCAAGATCTCGGGGAGCGATAGCGCCGTCCCGCGCCAAAAGGGCGATCTCACGATGCATCGTGCTGCGGCTCATCCTTTCGATCAACACGCCCGAGCGCCTCTTGTCCTCGTTTACGCGCTTCTCCAGCGCCCAGAACTTCTCGGATGCAAGGTCCTCTCCGCTAAGCATCTCCATATACTCGACGATAAGCTTCTCCATGTAGCTTTCCTGCCACCTGGGAAGCCTCTCGCGGAACAGCTTCCAATCGCTCTCCGCCACGTCCCCCATGCTTCCCTCCGTTCCCGTTGCGCCGATTTAAGCATCATATCGAATGCCGGATGGATACCGCAAGCACCTCTTAAACGAAGAAGGGGACGTTAAAAACTAGAGCATCCCGCCCACATTTCTTCGCGACCTAATCGCAGAATACACTATCCCCTATCGTCATTCTTGCAGCCAAGCGCGAGCAATGTCATTCGCTTTACGAAGCAATGACCCCATTGTTCGCACGCGGAAATCTGCACAAGGCTAAGCCAATTTGCGAAAAAGGCTTTGAACCGAGCTTTGCGCTGCCCCTCGTCATCGCCCCCCTGAAAGGGTCCACGTCGCAGCTGCGATTGTCGTTGCGGCAAGGCTGTCAAAAACCAGGTAGAACCAGATGCATACCACGCTGCTGTCCCGCTGGTCTGAAAATGGTATGCGCGGACGCACGTTAACCTCCTTTTTACTTGCTCGCAATATTGCCTGCCTAGACTCCCACCTATCGAAGCGGCGAAATCCGGAGTCATCGTCTTCCCTTGGTTTGAAAACGAGCGAGGCAGGAGAAGCGCATGAACTGCAACGACTACCCGATGTACGGTTTCGCGGATAAGGCGGAAGTCCTCGACGCAGCGCGGAAGTACTGGAATCACGACAAGACCGATTTCTGGGTCAACGAGGGGATCCCTCTCGTCATCGGAAAACGCGAGGGATACGTGTTCGAGGACATCGACGGAAAATCCTTCATCGACATGCACCTGAACGGCGGCACGTTCAATCTGGGGCATCGCAACCCCGAGATCGTCGATACGCTGAAAGACGCTCTCGACCGAGTCGACGTCGGAAACCACCATTTCGCAACCTCAGGGCGCGCCGCCCTGGCGAAAGCCCTCATCGAAACCGTCCCGGGAAACACCATGGACAAGGTGGTGTTCGGCTCCTGCGGAGGCGAGGCGGTCGACGTCGCCATCAAAAGCGCCCGTTTCGCCACGGGACGCAAGAAGATAGTCTCCATCATCAAGGCCTATCACGGGCATACCGGCCTGTCCATCGCAACTGGCGACGACCGCTTCCTGAAGATGTTCAACTGCAGCCGCCCCGATGAGTTCGCGCACGTCCCCTTCAGCGACATCGACGCCATGGAGCGCGCCCTTTCAGGTGACGACGTGGCCGCAGTCATCATGGAAACCATACCGGCGACCTACGGCTTCCCCATGCCGGCGCCCAACTACCTCGACCAGGTCAAGGCGCTGTGCGAAAAGCACGGCGCGCTCTACATCGCCGACGAAGTGCAGACTGGACTCGGGCGAACGGTTGACTTCTGGTGCTTCGAGCATCACGGGATCACCCCCGACATCGTGGTGACGTCGAAAGGGCTCTCCGGCGGCATCTACCCGATTTCCGCGACCATCTTAAACAAGCGCGCCGCAAAATGGCTCTACGAGGACGGGTTCGCGCACATGGCCACCTTCGGCGGGTCCGACCTGGGATGCGCCGTCGCCCTTAAAACCATCGAGATTACCCGCCGGGCTGAGACGGTTGAACACGTCAAGGCGCTCGACGCGCTCTACTCCAAGCGATTCGCCGAGCTGCTCGAGAAGCACCCGTCGCTAATCGAAGTCCGCCACGACGGCACCATCGCGGGACTGAAATTCCAAGGAGAAGACGAGCCCGCCGTGAGGTTCTGCAAGCTCCTGTACGACCGCGGCGTATGGGCAATCTTCTCGACCCTCGACAAAACCGTCCTGCAGTTCAAATCGGGACTCCTTCTCCCCTTCGACCAGGCGAACTTCGTCCTCGACGCCATCGACGACGCCCTGAACGTCCTCGATGAGGAAATCGAGAAGGACGCCGGCGCCGATTGGACTCATGAGATGAAGCTGGCGGGGTGATCGCGATGACGCAATTAAACGAAAGCCATGCAAACCCCGACCTTTCTTGGACGGGCTACACGCGAGAGGCGCTTTCCCACTGGGGCTTGGAGGATGCCGCGGTGAGGCAGCTCTCCCTTTCCGAAAACGCAACGTACCTGGTCGAATCTTCGGGAGACTCGAATGGAGAACCGGATCCCCAGCGGTTCGTCCTGAGGCTGCATCGGCCAGGTTACCGCGAAAAGAAGTTGATCGAAAGCGAGCTCGCCTGGATAGATGCGCTCGCCGACGAGGAAGCAGTTCGTGTTGCGAGGGCATATCCAACCTTCCAAGGCGACAAGCTCTACTCGTTCACCAACCCCGACGGCGCCGAGCAATATGCCGTGCTCTTCGAGTTTCTCGATGGGAAGGAACCTTCCGAAAGCGGCCTCGCCTCCTCGATGGAAAGGATCGGTCGCGTGGCGGCGTCCCTGCACGCGAGTTCCCTCTCGTGGCGCCGTCCCGAATGGTTCGAGCGAATCGTGTGGGACGAGGATCGCATCGTTGGCTCGGAATCCGACTTCGGAGACTGGCGGGACACCCCCGAGGTAACGCCGGAGCTCAAGGAGATACTCGAAGCCGCCGAAGCAAAGATGCTTCGCGAGATGGCGGAATACGGGAAAACGGCCGATAACTTCGGACTCGTCCATACCGACCTCCGCTCGTCCAACCTCCTCATTGGGGAAGACGGCGCAGTCAAAGTCATCGATTTCGACGACTGCGGGGAAGGGTGGTTCCTTTTCGATATGGCGTGCTCGTTCTCCTTCGAAGAATCGTCCCCCGATATCGAGGCCATGGTTCTCGCTTACCTGCGCGGCTATCGGTCGGCGGGAGGAGTCGTTTCCGACAGCGAGCTCGCCTACCTTCCAGCGATGCTCATCGCGCGCCGGCTCATGCTGGTCGCTTGGGTCGAGAAGCGCAAGGAGACCATTTGGGCGGGATTGATTCGGGACCGATACGTCGCCGAATCGCGGGAAATCGCGCTCGCCTTCCTGCATGACGAGTACCTCCCGCGCGTCCTCGAAATGGCTCACGGGGCGAGTTCCCTTTCCAACGTGGCTTGAAGGAGGTACCTGATGCCGGGCTGGGCGACGAGAAAAACCGCCGAGGAAATCCGCCGTTTGGTGCGGCTCGCGAAGGGGGCCAGCTCCCCTCCGAGCGGGATTTGGCGAATGCTTTGCAGGTTTCCCGAGCGACCGTGCGCGCCGCGCTTCGAATCCTTCGCGACGAAGGCGAGATCGAGACGCGCAGCGGGCGCGGCAGCGGGACCTTCGTGAGCAAGTCGAACCCCTACTGGTGTCTCTATTCGCGGGCAGAGGACGCAGCCGCACGTCCCGCAGTCCCGCATCCAATGGGAATTCCCCAGGGAGTGGACGAGTCCATCGCACTCGGGGGATGCGAGACCGAGAGTGTGGTACTCGAAGCGCGGCGCGTCAGGGCGGACGACGACATCGCCCGATGCCTTGAGCTTCCCGAAAGCTCGGATGTCCTGCAACTTCGCCGCTTGCGGAAAGCAGACGGCGAAGGCATCGTCCTCGAGTGCGCGTATCTCCCCTGCGAGAAATTCGAGGGGATTTTGGAAAAGGACCTCACCCAATCGCTGTACGGGCTGATGAAAGGCGAGTTCGGCGTGAAGATCAAGCGGATCTCAGAGGTACTCGAGGTGGTGCTCGCCTCAGGGGCCGACGCTGAAGCTCTTGGAGTCATCGACGGCGCGCCCCTCATGAAGTCCGTGTCGACGGCGTTCGACGAAAGCGGCGCGCCGATCGAGCACTCCCGCGACCTGTATCGCGCGGACCGAATCAAATTCATCGTCGAGAACGATTTCGAATAGAAACCTGTCATCACATTACGAAAGGAGCGTTGGCATCATGGAAACCCAATCTTCCCCTCAAATCAAAAGGACGCTGGGCGTCTTTTCCATCGTCTTGATGGTTGTCGCGGCAACCGCGCCGTTGACCGTAGTCGCCGGCACGCAGCCGCTGGTCATGACCTACACGGAGAACAACAGCATCCCCGTCTACTACCTTGCAACGGGAGCGATTCTCCTTCTTTTCTCGGTTGGCTTCACCAAGATGAGCGGGCATGTGCCGAATGCAGGCGCTTTCTACTCCTACATCCAGGCGGGACTCGGGAAAACAATGGGGCTCGGCGCAGCGACGATGGCGTTGCTCTCCTACGTGCTGATCTGCATCGCAGTGTTGGCTTACCTCGGATACGCAACGGCAAACACGATAGCGCTGTTCGCCCCGGCGATTGAGGTGCCGTGGTGGGTATGTGCGATTGCATGGTGGGCGGCAATCGCGTTTCTCGGCTACCGCAACATCGATCTCAGCTCGAAGGTTCTCGGCGTGTTTCTGGTCCTCGAGGTGCTGTCGGTCACCATTCTGGACGTCGCCATCATCGGAACGGGAGGAAGCGAAGGGCTCAGCCTCGCTCCTTTCTCCCCGAGCAATTTCCTCAGCGGCGTTCCTGGGCTGGGGCTGATGTGGGCGTTCTTCGGTTTTATCGGGTTCGAGGCAACTGCCGTCTTCCGCAACGAGGCGAAAGACCCCGAGAAGACGATTCCCCGCGCAACCTACATCGCGGTTGCCTTCATCGCGCTTTTCTACGGGTTCAGCGGATGGTGCCTGGTCATGGGCGCCGGGGCAGACAACGCGCTCGCCTTCGCCCAGGAAACGCAAGATGCCTACGCGCTTGAGCTGGCCGCGCTCTACGTGAGCCAATGGCTCTACGACGTCTTCCAATGCCTGCTTGTGACGAGCCTGTCGCCTGCGCACTTGCGCTTCACAACGTTGCAAGCCGCTACACCTTCACGCTCTCGAGGGTGAAAGTCCTCCCCGCTCGCCTGGGTGAGGTCCACAAGACGCACTTCGCCCCGTCCAACGCCTCGATGTCCATCAGCATTGTGTCGTTCGCCTTGCTGGCCATCGCGACGATTGTCGGCCTTGACCCGCTAACGGTATACGCATGGTTTGCGAACACGGCGACGCTCGGCCTGCTCATCTTGCAGATGCTCACCTCCGTGTCGGTGGTCGTCTTCTTCCGCCGCGTTGTGCACGGAGCCAGCATTTGGCGCACGCTGATCGCACCGGTTGCCGCCGCAGCCTGCCTCGCTTTCGTCGCCTCCGCCGTGCTATCAAACTTCGCCGATCTGACGGGAGACATGATGTCGGCGCTGGTGATGGGGTCGCTCATCCCCCTGTCCTACCTTGCCGGAATGGCAATCGCCGGGCGCATGAAGAAGAACCGCCCATCCGATTTCAGCAATCTCGCCATTCTGGTTTCCGGCCAATCCGCCGCATAACGGGCATTCGATAGCAGGTTCAAGGAGCTGGTACGTAAGTGGTCTGAACTTGAAACACTTGGGAAACATCGCGTAGCCATGTGGTAATCTCTTTGCCAACGAAGGGATCGACTCCAAAACAAGTTGGTAATCAGATGATAGGAGATGCGATGTTTGCCAGCCTTCTCTCTCGTAGCACGCGAGCATATTATCAGGAAACACTTCGAGAAGATCAGAAGCGCGAGGCTCGGCCTTGCAAGAAAGCGCATTCGACGAGCTTTCCTTGCAAGACGAATTTGCTGATGAGACGCACTGAGCGTGCAGCTTCGAACTAATTAGCTAGCGAAGATACCGTCCAGACTGTAGCCGCCGAGCCCTGTTCGGCGGCTATTATTATGGGCGCTGTCCCTGAATGATCATGCGGAGAAGCGATTGAGGGAAACTCTGAGCTCCCTGTTGGGGCGGAATCTTTATCAGATTGGCAGCTTTGTCTTTTCTATCATTCTGCCGTGCCACCAAATAGTACACTTCCGAAGGCTGATTCTGGCACAAAAACCGAGGTGTCCCACGGGGAATGCGAGGACCAGGAAGCGTCTTCGGATCGCCCGAATGCGCGACCTGGGGTTTCCTGTCGAGAGGAAGCCGTCAACCTGCAACAACCTCCCAAGCCGAGGCTCCATCCGTGGGATACCTCGGTTTTCGTGCCAGAATCTCGTGCTCGCGGTGTACTTTTTGCGAGAAGAGGCAAGGTACCTACCGAATATTGGAGGATATCGAAGCTCCTGATCTACTGGACTGTGAACCAGCTCACCTGCTGGTCTGCTCACCAGCCAGTCTACTCGACAGCGCGTACGCCTCAATCGTCAAAAGAGAACGAGGCTCAAATCCTCAACTAGTCAACGAAGAGCGCGTTGAGCTTCCGCTCGATTCGGCGCTTGCGCGTGGCTTCCTCCCCTTCATCGAGGGCGAACCCGCGCTCGCAGGGGCGCAGGCACGAACCCTCGTGCGCACCTGAAGGCAGGCTCGAAAGAGGGACTTCCATCTTCTCGCCCGAATCGCGCACGAGGACGGCGATGCCCTCCTCAATGCGGTCGATGACGTAAATCGCGTCGTCCATGCCTCCCCTTCCCTACGCCGCGCGGCGTATCGTCTCGCCATCGCAGCTGAGCGTCACCGTGCCGTCGAGGTCCGTACGCAGCAGGTGGGCGACCCCCGAAAGCGCAGAGAGAACCTCTTCGGACGGGTGGCCGTACGAGTTGCCCGCCCCTACCGAAATCACTGCCCAATCAGGAGAAAGGACCTCCACGAGCTGTTGCGTCGTCGACGTTCTCGACCCGTGGTGGCCGACCTTCAGCACGTCGACGTGGTGGCCGCACGCCTTCCCGATAACGCTGGACGAGGCGTCGCCCGTGAAGAGAAAGGACCTTGCCCCCACGTCGAGTTCGAGAATGACCGACCAGTCGTTGAGGTCGGAATACGACGTCTCAAATGGCGAGAGAATCGTCGCCGAAAAGCCTTCGTCGGAGCAGATGATCTTCCCCTCTTCCGCTGCGTGGACGGGGATACCCTTTTCGGCGATCACGTCGAGCAGCCCTTCAAAGGTGGCGGTGTTCGACGTCGCACGCGGCATCCAAATCTCGCCAATATCGAAGCTTCTCAGCACGCGCGCCATCCCGCCGATGTGGTCTTCGTGGGGGTGCGTGGCAATGACGTAATCGATGCGCGAGTAGCCGAGTCCGGCGATGTAGCTTGCGACCTTTTCACCGCTCTCGGTCGTGCCCGCGTCTATGAGCATCGTCTTGCCGTTCGGCAGCTCGATGAACTCGCTGTCGCCCTGCCCAACGTCGATGAAGTGGACGCGGGCTTCCCCATGGCTCGCGCCTTGGTTGCCGATGATCTTGTGCGCGATGGAGAGCATCTTGCACCCTTGGCAGCGAGTGGCGGTCCCCTGGGGGTCGATGATTGAGGCCCCGCCGAGAATGCCCTGGTCAACCGACCAGGCGACTGCATCGCGCGCCCAATCGCTTACGGAAGCCGCATCCGGCTTCGCCGCGAGCGCCGCGCCCGTACTCGATGTGTCGATATGGGAAATGGTGCTCGCGAACCTCGCGACCATCACAGCGAGCTGCTCGCGCGTAACGGGGTCGTTCGGGCCGAAAAAGTTCGTCCCCTCGTAACCTTTGACAACCTCGCTCGCGCGCGCCCAGCGGACGGCGTCTTTGTACCACGAGTCCTCCGAGTAGTCGGCGTCATCGAAATCGGCGGCCTCGCATGCTGGCTCGCCGGCCATCCGCCAAAGAACGGTCACGGCCATCGCGCGGGTGATCGAATCGTCGGGGCCGAACCTGTTCGAGCCGTCGCTGTACCCCTTCATGAGACCGTGGTCGAGCGCGTAGTCGAACACGCCGCTTTCGACATACCAGGAGTCGGCGGGGACGTCGACGAACCCGCGGTACTGGGGCTGCGGGTCGGGCGTGGGCGTAGGCGTGGGGTCAGGGCTGGGATTAGGGGCAGGGTCGGGCGTAGGCGACTCGTGCACGCACTTGGAACAGGGCTGCTTACCAGAGTCGACAGCCTGCTGCAAGGTCATCGCGATGGGATTCTTCATCCCCGAACAGGTAGAGCTGTAATGGTACTTGCCGCCCGACCGCGAGCACCAGACGGTCCTTTCCATGTCGGCCTGAAGCTCGATGCCGCCCTGCTGGAGGGTTTCTATGGAGGCACCCTCTGTCGTGGCGAAGGCGGTCTGCGTGTTGGGCGCTGCTTGCGAGACCGACGCCGCGAAAGCAAGCTGCACGCCCGGCGCCGCTTGCGCGGAGAAGCCAAGCGCCATTCCAAGGAGAACGGCGATTATCGCAACAACGAAGCGCGAACAACGCCTCTTTCCGACAGATTCCCCAGAGCTCATGTCATCCCTTTCCCGCTGGTGGTATTGGCACTATTTTACTATTGAAAGGAACGCAGTGCCCACGTGTCTTGCCTCGCGACAACGCGTGACAATAAGACAGCGCCCAGCGATGTGCAACCAAAAGACGAGCTCTGCATCATATTCTTCCATTCGTGAAATCAGCTTCGGCAAGCCCCGAATCATCCCACAAAGTCGATTGCGGACGGCCCGAGGCTCTTCCTACTCACGTTGACCATTCTTATCTCATTTTGTATAATATGATTTATAATACTCTAATTTATACAAATGAGGTGTCCTGCATGCCATTCATAGACAGAAAGAACGAAATAGCAGTGCTGGAGGAAGAGTACCACCAGGATGGGGCTTCCTTCGTCGTCTTATACGGCAGACGTCGCGTGGGGAAAAGCGAGTTGCTGAAGGAATTCATCAAAGGGAAGCGAGCCCTGTACTACCTTGCCACAGAAGAATCCGAGATTGAAAACCGCAGCTCTTTTCAATCGGTCGCGTCAGCGATGCTCAATCTTCCGCTTCTGGAGGGCGCCCCATTTCAGAAATGGGAAGATGCGTTCCGTTATATCGTCGAGCAAGAAACAGACGATCGAATCGTCATCGTGATCGACGAGTTTCAATACCTTGGCAAGGTCAGCCCCGCCTTCCCTTCCGTCATGCAGAGAATTTGGGACACCGTCCTGAAGGGCCGCAACGTCATGCTCATCCTTTGCGGCTCTTTGATTTCAATGATGATTTCCCAAACGCTTTCGTACGACAGCCCCCTGTATGGGCGCAGGACGCGCCAGATCCGCTTGGGACAGATTCCCTTCGCTTATTATCACGAGTTCTACGAAGGAAAGAGCCGTCAGGAACTGATCGAGCTCTACGCCCGCCGCCGTCAGGCCACGGGCTACGCCTTCCCGCCCGACGGCGACTGGCAG
>OLOB01001801.1_pt1 | contig 13587 bp, 10 predicted proteins | sample 1671911 | NCBI WGS metagenome assembly OLOB01 (sample SAMEA3136625, study PRJEB25190) | human gut metagenome | biome: human gut; feature: human-associated habitat; material: faeces | place: Austria | collected 2013
CCATCGCCTCCACCCGGCGCCCGGCCTCCAGATCGATCTGCGCGCGCCTGACCCGGACGTAGTCCCGCACCATGGAGTAGGACAGGTCGGTGGCGCCGTGCTCGTCGCGCAGCCGGGCCAGGATCCTGGTCGCGGTATGGCGCTGCTTGCGCGGCGCGGTCAGGTCATAGGTGAGCATCTCGTCGATCGCCGGCTTGTACGGGTCCAGGCGCGGTGCTGTGCGGACCGGTTTCTTGCGGGGTGGGGGTTCGGCTGCGGCGAGTGCCTGGCGGACGGTGCGGCGGTGGACTCCGTGTTTGCGGGCGAGCTCGCGGATGGACAGGCCATCGACTCGCGCGTCGTGGCGGATGTCGGCGTACAGCTGCACTCGTGATCCCATCTTGGCTCCCTTGCCCTCGCGACTGGTTCCCAGTGATGGGGACCAGCGTGAAGGGGTGGGGCCAGTTCAGACCGTCAACACCCCGGCAAGTCGCACGCGGGGCCAGATCAGGCCGTCACAACGGGGCCGAACCAAGTTGTCACAACCACCCCTTGCCGGTACAACAAGCCGACCACCGTGGAATGGCTGGTCCGGAAGCGACCTGTTTTGCCAACGAGAGCCCGCCAGTCTGTGACGACGTCGTCTCACACCCCAAGTATCCCGGAGCGCTGGTCATGGGCAATAGTGGAGGACGCTGCGAAGTGATCTGGCTCTGGGGTGTCGCGCTCTATGCCGCCCGTGAGACCGGCCGCTATATTCCCATTCCAGATGCGGGCATACAGAAAGCGAGAGGAGACATTGGCTTGGCGGTACCTCGTCAGAGATAGCGGTACTCAGAGCAGGGATCCGAGCGTCAGCTGATGCTAGTCGAATAAGGACTGCCAGAGGCGGGCTGGAGCATCAGCTGCTGTAGGACACTATCGTCGCTGACACGTTCGTGTACTCGACAGCCGAAAAACTATGGTGTTCGTCTGTGCAACCTGATGTTGTGCAGGGGTGCTGCTGGTTCCAAACGACTGTCACCGTAATTATTTCAGAGTAACATGAGTATCATGTCTTGGAGATCTTCAGAGAAGAAGTCCGAATCACATGGTTGCTGTCATTACTGTCAGTATTTCCTCGGGGGTTCTGCTGTCAACGCAGGCGACGGGCGCCATTCTCGATTTTCTGGGTCTCTAGTGAGAGGCGGCCAGTTTGATGGTGGCGCTAAGGACCGCGCTGGGTATGTGGATTATCGAGAAGTAAAATCAAGAATTAAGTCAGGATCTGGAGTCCTGTTTCTTTCTGTAAGTGCGTCACTCCTTACGGTATTATTTTGTGTGTTATTGGTAAAATTAGTGACGGGAAACTTTGGTGACTCCTTTCTGGGAGAATTCTTAGATCTGGCACTCCGTTTGTCAGGCTCTAGTTTTAGATCGGATGTCGTGGATGTCGGTGCTGTCGTCGCTGGTGCGGAGGTCGCTCTTGCTGCACTTTCGTGGAGGCAGCATAAACGCCCTGCAGGCGAGGGTGTGCGGCGTGTTGGGATGATGTGGCTGATTGATGTTTTCGATGATGCTCGAAGGGAGGATATTGCTGCTGATCTTATGCGTGTGCTGACTGCATGTTTTGGTGCCCTGGTTGTGGCGTTTTGGGTAAGTGTTTTTGCGGCTCAATACTGCGGGATTCAGGTCGATGGCGATGTTTTTGTTGGTATAGTTCTAATATTCACGTCCGGCGTGATCGCTCTATTGCCTCTGCTTTCGCGACCGAGTGGAAATGGTGTGGTTCGAGACTATGCTGTGGCGCTGCAGAATGTGGTCTCGTGGGTGCGATGGGGGTGCGTCTCTAAATGGATGACTTGTCGTGGGCGTGTGTCGGTGCCGAGGGCGGTGGGTTGTTATGCTGTCACATTTGCGATTAGTGCAGTGATGTTCGGGCTCGCGTGGTGGGCCTGTGCGGGGGTGGGCGCTGTCGGATTCGCAATACTGTACGGGATGGTTTGCTGTTTATTTGTGTGGTTGATGGTGGAAGACGTTCCTAATGTTATTCTCAGTAAACCTTTTGCAAGATTTACGGCCATCTTTAATTTTATTTCAGTTTCTATTGCTGCTTTTGTGTTGCCGAGCTTTGTGGCGGTCCTTAAGTTTGGGGTGGGTGGTGCGTGGCCTACAATGTGTGCGTGCATTGTGTGGTTAATTGTTATGTATCTATTCATATTTCGCGGCATAAAAGTCCCGGTGTTGGCGGGTTTGATGTGTTTTCGTTTGTGTCGATATCAAAATGCCTTAAAGCGAATCTATCTAGATCTTGCGGAGGGGGAGATGTTGCATGATCGGGATGAATTAGGTGACGTCGCAAATATACTGATCCCGATGGGGAGTGTAATTCTGATGGAGGGTGAGAAACCTCCAGGCGTCTCTTGTGCGAAAGTGTGGTCGCGCCGGGCGAGCGCGATGGTCCCGGAGGAGGGGAAACCTCGCAGGCCTGGTCCTCACGCCGTCGATCTTCGGGCATATATCGTAGAGACGTTGGGCATCGTTCTTCCTGGAACGGGGACGCCTGCGCTGCCCTCACGGGTGCGGTCGTCCAATAGCGCTATCGACGAGTGGCATATCGACTCATCGTACTAAGTGACTGCTCGCGATCTTCTGTGAGGGCTATGCCTCTCGGGTCAAAGTGTCCTTGCGGTTCCGCGTCGGGGTCAGCCTGCTTGAGTCTGCGCGGCGAGGGCCCGGTGGCGTCGGATGAGGAGGACGGCTGCAATGATCCAGCAGACCGCGCCGGCGCAGATCCCTGCCATGAGCGACCACATGAATGGGCAGAAGGTGAGCCCGGCGCCCACGAGGACCGTATCGGTGTCGCTCAGGTCGTCGCATGAGACGCGGTAGTTTCCCGCTTTCGCGGTTTTGAATGTCAGGGCGGATTCGTAGTCGCCGTTGTTGTTGGAGATATGCGATCCGGTGCTGCGGGAGACGGGGACCTCCTTGCCGCCAGGGGCGGTGACGGTGCAGGTGCTGACGATGGCGTCCTCCGGTACGTAGAGGGTCCGTTCCTCGTTGCTGCTCAGGCTGACCTGCTGTCCGTTGGTGATGACGTCTCCACTGGTGGCGATGCTGGCGGCGACGATGACGGAACCGATTCCCGCGATGAACGCTCCCAGTAATGGGCCGGTGATGAACAGGATGATCGCTGCAACCAGCTTCCCCGCATGGGTGGGACGAGGGCGCTGCTGTCCGTAGGGAGGCACAGCCTGATAGGGAGGCTGGTACGGCTGCTGGTACGGGGGCTGATTCTGGGGAGTCGACATCGATCCGTTTTCTGGGTGTGCTTCAGTTGTCGTCGTAGCGTAGCAAGTCAGGTTTCCTTCAGAGCGGCCTGTTTCGGCATATCAGCTGGTGGATCCCTCGATGCGGGAGGCCCCGGCGTCTTCGCCGTGAGCGGGCTGTGCAGATGTTCCGTACTCAGGGACGCGAGTCGTCGTTTCGGAGATCACCACTGTGTAACGTGTTGTCATGCGCCAGTACCCACCTGACGGGCTCATGTCGCCGGGCCCCTCCCGCTCGGTCACAGCCGTCGACGGCGCTCAGACGGGTCAGCCGCTCGATGAGGCCGCCGCCGATCTGGCGCTGCGAGCCTCCCACTACCTGCGCACCCGTTTCCGCGATCGTGTCACCATCGAGGACCTCTCGGCGTACCTGGCCTACAGCCCCTCCCACCTCACTCGGGTCTCCACAGCCGCCGTCGGCACCTCGCCCATGGACTACCTGGCTGCCTGGCGACTGCACGAGGCCAAGCACCTCCTCGTCACCCACCGCCTGGGCGTGGCCGGGACCTGTCACGAGGTCGGCTACACCTCGGTGGGCACCTTCAGCCGCCGCTTCCTGCGCGACGTCGGAACCCCACCCGGCGCCCTGCGCCGTATCGCCGACCGGATCGCCGAACGAACCCTGCCGGCCGTGAGCCTCCTGGTGCCGGCGGCGGGGAGGATCCGCGTCCGTCCGCAGGTCCCCGAGGAGATGCGCCGCGCGCTCGGACCGGCCCCCTATCAGTGGGGCGGCACCTTTCCCCGGCCGGTTCCCAGCGGGCTGCCGGTCACTGGGACACTGCGTCGACACATCGATGAGGTCGAGCTGCCCGTGGTGCCGGGAGCCCCCTGGATCCTTGCCACCATCCTCCCCGACGGCGCCGACGTCCACGAGCAACTCGCCCCCACGCGCCCCCTCGTTGCGCGCCTGCGTGTTCCTGCGGAGCCCGTCCCCGGCCCCGTCACCCTTCCGGTGCGCGCCGCCCTCCCCTGGGATCCCGCGGTCCTCGTGGCCCTGGCGGCGATAGTGGTCTGATGGCCGTCTGAGGCGGCTCAAGGGGAACCGCTCAAGAGAGCAGGATCGGAGTCGTTCGCGGCGTACCGGCCGGTCTACCGTCGTGGAGCGTATGACGTCCCTCGACATGCGGCTGGATACGCAAAGGAGCCGCCGATGACCGACACCACCGCCCTGCCCGCCGAGCGCCTTGCCGGCTTTCCCTGCTGGATCGAGCTGTACTCACTGGACATTGACGCCTCGGCCGCGTTCTACCGGGACCTTCTCGGCTGGGAGATCACCCCTGCCGAACCGGGCGAGCCACTCACCACTGAGGTGCATCACGACGGTCGGCTCATCGGTTCCTTCGAGCCCGCCGAGGAGGCGCACGGGGACCCCGGCTGGCGGGTGAGCTTCATGGTCGATGACGTCCGCACCGCCGCCGGAGCCGCTGAGAGGGTCGGTGGGGGTGTCGTCGTGGAGCCCACTGACGTCACTGAGACTATGGCCTACGCCCTCGCCTCCGACCCCGACGGCAACGTCGTCGGACTCCTGGAGGACGAGGACTGCGAGGGGCCCTACCCCTACCAGGCTGGGATGCCGGTGTGGTTCGACGTCCTGGCCGGCGACCTGGAGCCGGCCGAGCGCTTCTACCGGGAGGTCGCTGGGTGGTCCACCCGCCGGCTGACCATCGCCGACCAGGAGCAGGACTTCTACACGAACGTCGTCGGAGGCAGATCCGTGAGCGGCGTCGGTCGGGCCGGCTACTTCGGTGAGGAGGCCCCCTCGTGCTGGCGAATCTACTTCGGGGTCGAGGACGCGGACGCCGCAGCCCGGCGCGTGCGCGAGCTGGGAGGAACCGTCATCGTCGAGCCCTTCGACTTCACGTTCGGGCGCATGGTGGAGGTTGCCGACCCGCATGGTGCGCGCTTCCTGCTCACCACCTTCTGATCCTCGCGCAGCAGCCGGGTGGAGCCGTTGACGGCCCCACCCGGTTGCGTCCGGAGAGCGAGGGCGCTGGGATGCTGTGAAAGAGCAGAAGGAAGCACCCTCATGGCCGGACACGGACCAGGCTACCCAGACCGCTCCGTGTCTGTCGTCGTAGCTGCGTCCCCGATCCGCTTCTCCGTCGTCTTGTCTGCTGTCGCCTCTGCAGGCGCAAGCAGGGCCAGGATCCGCTCGGTCTGCCACGGCATGATCCCGCCTTCGCCGAAGACCAGCCGGGCCGCATCAGGGTCCTCGACGACGGCATCGGCCAGCAGGGAGAGCAGGTGCGCCAGCGGCATACGCCGCCCCTCCAGCAGGTCCAGCAGATGCGCCAGGACCCGGTTGCTGCTGCGATCCAGGTTCGCCACCTGGTGCTCTCCCACCCCCACGGGCAGGTCCCACCAGATGAGGTGGCGCTCGGCGAGGTCGATGACGAAGGGCGTCGCGTTGAACGTGGGCGAGATCAGGTCAAGGCGCTGCATGACGGTGGAGGCCTCGAAGATCTCCCCGCTCTGCGGGTCCGCGCCGCGGGTCATCGCCCCCGCCCAGCACTCGGGCACCTCACTGAGCCGGTGGTGGGAGAAGGAGTGGACCGTCATGACGACGTAACGCCACCCCTGCCGCAGCGCCTCGGCCAGGGTGACGTCGATGAACTCGGCTGCCCCGTCGGGTGCGGAGGTGAGGTCGCCGGAGTGCGCGGCCGCCGTCGACCGCAGGTTGTAGTAGGCGATCTGCTCGGTGCGCGTGAAGTCCTCGGAGACGAAGAAGGCCGACAGGTCCAGATCCACCCGGGTATCTCTGTCCGCCGTGGCAGCAGGCCCGGCAGGCCCCGGGGCCTCGGGTGGGGCCTCCGGCAGGTCGCGCCAGTGCAGGAAGAAGCGGATCGTCTCGCCCTCGGGCAGGGGCAGCCGCGTGCCGCGCCCCGCCGTGCGCATACCCGGCGAGGCCGAGCGCAGTCCCACCGGAGCCGTGTAACCCCCGTACAGCCCCTGGTCGACGGCGATCCGCCCCAGGCGCTTCGGCTGCCGTAGGGCTTCCTCGACGGAGCGAACCACCGCCGCGTCGGCCGGGCCGGGACGGCGGGTGGAGGGGATGAGCGTCGTCTTGGTGCCCGTAGCCGCCTTGATGGCGACAACTCGCCACGGCAGGGCATCTGGCCCGGGGGAGGAGAAGTACTCCCACAGGCGCACCAGGACGGGCAGGGAGACCTCGGGCGCGACCCGAGCGAACTCGGCGACCACGCGCTTGCGGGCGGCGTCATCGGCGCACAGCCGCAGCAGGTGATTGAGTCGGCGGGCGAAGACCCCCGGGCGGGTGGACAACAGGCGAAGAGCCCTTTCGACGTCGCGGCGCACCAGGGCCTCCTCCAGGCGGGAGGTGAAACCCGCTTCGGCGTCCCCCGAGGCGACCTGGCGCAGGAGCGCGGCGGCGCGCGGGAAGCGACGTGCGTAGTCGCCGGGGCGCAGGTGGCGGGCCAGCCGCTTCCACCGCTCGCAGCGCCGAGCCATCTCCTCGGCGCTGTCGCGGCCGTCCTGGACCTGCCCGACGGCGTCAAGCAGACCCAGCAGCCGGCGCCGCTGCGCACGGGAGAAGGAGGGGAACCGGCACGGCTTGGCCAGGGAGACATCGCCGCCCGCCATGGCGACCGCCAGGCGCAGCACGTCGGTGACGGTGCGGTAGGAGGCGGAGAAGTCCAGGTCGGAGAAGGTGACGGTGAGGACGGCGAGGTTCTCCTTGACCGCCACGCGTGGCGCCGCCTCGGGGCCGAAGTCGCGCAGGGCCGTCAAGTCCGCGCGGTCCTGGGCGCTGAAGGGGGTCGCCTGGGCGGCGAGGTCGGCCACGATCCGCTCCAGGTCCTGCGCCGTGGCCAGGCCCAGCTCGGTGAGGGCGTCGTCGTCTCCCGGTAGGGGCTCGCGGGGACTGGGCCGGTAGTCCGGCAGGATTCGGACCCCGACGACGTCGCCCAGGTAGTGCAGGGCGGCATTGACCAGCAGCGCGGCTTCGGAGGCGCTGCGTACCTGGACGGGGAAGTCGGGGTAGAAGGGCCGGTACTCGGCGGACGGGGAACCAGAACTGAGGCAGGCGGTGGCATTGACCAGTGCCCAGGCCTGCTCGGGAGAGGTGATGGCCTCCCGGGCCGGGTCGGAGAGCCGGTAGCCCAGGGCGCGCAGCGTGGTCAGGGCGGTGTCGACACCCGCGTCGGCGCCCCGCTGCGGCGTGGACTGCGCCTCCTGCGGTGAGGCGAAGCACGACGGCGCCGGCCCACCGGTGGCCGACAGGACACCGACGGCCCAGAGCCGGCGGATCGTCACAGCGTTGAGCTCCGCGGTCGCCTCAGTGTCAGAGGTAGGGGTGGCCGCGGAGCCGGCTCCTGCATCGAGTGATCTCCTGACAGAGGACTGATCGACTTCCACCCGGGCCTCCTGATGCCTTGCTGTCCGAGGCCCCGACGCCCCGGAGTCGACGTGAGCCTAGTCGTCCTTCCTCGGGCGGTGGGGGGAGAGAGGCGGCTGGGCTGCCTCAGAAACGTCCGTAGGAGTTCTCCAGGAGCGTCTTCAGGGAGTCGATCTCCACCTCCACCGAGCTGAAGCCGCTCGACACCATGACGCCCTGGTCCCCGACCTGGAACAGACGCATGAAGAACCCGTCGTTCGTGGTGCGTATCCCGTAGGGGAAGCCGTAGCGCTGCTCCAGTGCCTGGGCGATGCGCCAGGCGTAGTCGGCGACGTGGCGCTTGTCGAAGCACAGCCGCTCCTCCGCTTCCTGTTCGGAGTGAGTGACCACCTCGATGCTCCAGGTGCCGGAGAATCGCGATCGCTCTGCGGCCCAGCCGTCTCCGCGCAGGATGGGTTCGTCCCACCTGATATCGGGGCGTCCGCCGAACCTCTTGAGCACGCTCTCGACGGCTGCTCCGCTGAGGACCTGCTCGACGACGGAGAGGATCTGGGGAATGGACAGCCCGATCCGTATCGGGATGACTTGCCAGCTCACCGGTGGCCGGCCGAGACCGGTGGGTGTGGGTGTCGAGGCGGCCAGCCTACGAAGCTCGTCCATCGTCATCGCCGGTCCGGGCGAGTCCTTCCCCCGATCCTCCAGAAGGAACTTGATATCGCCCTTCGCCAACTCATCCTCGTCCCCGCTGGGGCTGGCGGCAAAGACTCCGTAGTCGCCGAAGCCCTCGGAGCCGGCGAAGCGAATATCGATGAGAGGACGCCCTCCGGCCAGGCCGGCGACGACGTCGCGCATACTGATCTGGCTTCGTTCGCTGCTGAGGAGATCGCGGGGTATGAGGATCTCCTCCCCGGTGGACTCGGCGGTGACCTTCAGGCCATTGATCGTGCCGGTGAAGGAGACCAGGCCGAGCCCGGATTCCCCCATGTCCCAACGGAAGGTGAAAGGGCGGCGCCACTGCGGCGGCATGAGGGCCATGTCATTGGGCAGGCCACCGAGGGTCTTCGCCGTGGTCTCCTCGAACAGGTCCCAGTTGACGATGTAGGCCTCTCCGGGTCCCCACCAGTCGTTCACCTCGCCACCGAGGTCCACCCTCCACAGATAGGGGTACAGCTCGGCATCGCCGTACTTGTAAGTCAGGCGCTCCTGAGTGTCGATGGGGAACCCGCGGTTGTAGGAGTCCACGCTCAAGGAGTACTTCTCGCCCCACGGGTGATAGTCCGGTTCGATCTCGATGACTCGTTCCCCGAGCTGCCAGCGGAAGAACACATTGGGCCCATACATGGACAGGGACTCGGTTCCCAGGAGATCGGCGGCCTCGAGCAGGAACCGGTGCACGTCGGCCTCGGTCAAGGTGGTTCCCATGAGTGCAGCCACGCGATTGGACATCTCCACCTCAGGGTTCACTGCACCGTTCACAGTGCTGATCGCCACGCTGCTCACAAGATCTCTCCGTTCAACGTCGTCAGCCACCGTGTGCTGAATGCGTACTCCTCAGCATATTTTGTCGTGCTGATGATTTCTTGTGTGTGCTCTTCATGGTGGGAGGCGTCATCCCGGAGAGACCGGACCGTGGTCGTCCGCCGATCGGAGATATCCTCCGGGCGGGGGCGCGCGGGGCCCGCGATTCCGGGCCTTAGGCGGCCTCCATCATCTAGGCTGTCGCCGTGAAGATCCTGCTCCTCGGCTCCGGCGCGCGTGAGCACGCCCTGGCCCGTGCCCTCGCCCGTGATCCGCAGACCTCCGAGCTCATCGTCGCTCCGGGAAACCCCGGCACCTCAGCCATCGCTACGAACCTCAACATCGACCCCAGCGTCCCCGAGGAGGTCGTGGCCCTGGCCACGCAGATGAAGGCGGACCTCGTCGTCGTCGGTCCCGAGGCGCCCTTGGTCGCCGGTGTCGCCGACGCCGTGCGCGACGCCGGGATCCCCTGCTTCGGCCCCAGCGCGGAGGCCGCCCGCCTGGAGGGCTCGAAGGCCTTCGCCAAGGAGATCATGACCGCAGCGGGCGTCCCCACCGCCGAGGCCGCCGTGTGCACTACCGAGGCCGAGCTGTCCGCCGCCCTGGACCGCTTCGGGGCCCCCTACGTCGTCAAGGAGGACGGCCTGGCCGCCGGCAAGGGCGTCGTCGTCACCGACGAGCGCCCTGTCGCCCTGGCCCACGGCCACGCCTGCCTGACCCGCGGCAGCGGCCGCGTCGTCGTCGAGGACTACCTCGACGGCCCCGAGGCCTCCGTGTTCTGCGTGTGCGACGGCGCCACCGTCCGCCCCCTGGCCCCCGCCCAGGACTTCAAGCGCCTCCTCAACGACGACGCCGGCCCCAACACTGGCGGCATGGGCGCCTACTCGCCCCTGTCCTGGGCCCCGGCGGACCTCACCGAGCAGGTGGTGCGCGAGGTCGCCCAACCCGTCGTCGACGAGATGGCCCGCCGCGGCACCAGCTTCATCGGCCTGCTCTACTGCGGCCTGGCCCTGACCAGCCGCGGCCTGCGCGTCGTCGAGTTCAACGTGCGCTTCGGCGACCCCGAGACCCAGGCCGTCCTGGCCCGCCTGACCTCCTCCCTGCCCGAGCTGCTCCACGCCGCCGCCACCGGTCGCCTCGCCGAGGCCTCCGAGCCCACCTGGTCCGAGCAGTGCGCTGTCGACGTCGTCATCGCCGCCCCCGGCTACCCCGGAACTGTCACCACCGGCGGCACCATCACCGGGATCGAGACCGCCGAGGAGCTCGACGACGTCCACGTGCTGCACGCCGGCACCGGCACCACCGAGCGCGGGGAGCTGATCGCCGTCGGAGGGCGGGTCCTGTCCGTCGTCGCCCTGGGAGCAACTCTCGAGGCGGCGCGGGAACGCGCCTACGAGGCCGTCGAGCGCATCAACCTTGAGGGCGCCCAGTACCGCACCGACATCGCCCAGGCGGCCAGTGAAGGCAGTGTCGGCAGTGTCGGTAGCGCTGCCAGTGCCGACGGGGCCGAGTAGAGCTCCTCGCCGTCGCAACCACGGCGCGCGGCTCGCCCTGCGCTGAACCTAGGAAGACCGCGCCAACAGACCCGGCCGCTGGAGGCGGTGCGCGTGACGCATGCACTTCTTCCGAGACCAAACGCACACTGCACCGCTCTTTCCTGAGGGAGGCCCGTGCCCCCTCGCCGGATGGGAGGGGCGGGTTCCGGCGCCGGTGTTGACCCACGTCAGCCCCTTGTCCGGCCGACCGGAGCGGGTGAAAGGTGAGAGCCGTTCCCATCCCGTCGGTGGGATTTACTCCGGTAGCTCCCTGACTCCCGCTGACAACTCGACCCGGACAAATGCCTGCAATGGCGCGGTATTTGGATGATCCTCCAAGGGTGAACCCTGCGGGCGCCTCCGCGGCCCGGGACCGGACACAGGGTGCCCGCCGATGGCAGGATGGGGGCATGACTCAGTCCGCGAGTTCCGCCTCAGTCGGTTCCAGTGCCTCAGCAGCCGGCTCCCTGCCCCCCACCGTCCCCGGGTGGGAGCACCGCTCCAGCGGCAAGGTCCGGGACGTCTACGCCCCCACCTCCGACGGCCCGTGGGGTGGGCAGGACGTGCTCCTCGTGGTCGCCTCGGACCGCATCAGCGCCTACGACCACATCCTGGCGACCCCGATCCCGGACAAGGGCAAGGTCCTCACCGCCCTGAGCGCCTGGTGGTTCGAGCAGCTCGCGGGTGTCGTCCCGAACCACCTCGTCTCCCTCGACGTTCCCGCCCAGGTCGCCGGACGCGCCATGATCTGCCGGCGGCTGGAGATGTACCCGGTGGAGTGCGTGGCCCGCGGCTACCTCACCGGCTCCGGCCTGGTCGAGTACCGGCAGAGCCGCTCCGTGTGCGGCGTCGTCCTGCCCGAGGGCCTGACCGAGGCCTCCCGCCTGCCCGAGCCGATCTTCACCCCCGCCGCCAAGGCCGAGCTCGGGGAGCACGACGAGAACGTCACCTTCGAGCGTGTCGTCCAGATGGTGGGGGAGGGGCCCGCCACCGCCCTGCGCGAGACCACCCTGGCCCTCTACTCCCGGGCCGCCGAGATCGCCCGGGACCGCGGCATCATCCTGGCCGACACCAAGTTCGAGCTCGGCACCGACGCCGACGGCGACCTGGTCCTGGGCGACGAGGTCCTCACCCCCGACTCCTCCCGCTTCTGGCCCGCCGACGCCTGGGAGCCCGGCCGGGTCACGCCCTCCTTCGACAAGCAGTACGTGCGCGACTGGCTCACCTCCCCGGCCTCCGGCTGGGACCGGGACGGCGGCCAGGAGCCCCCGGCCCTGCCCGACGACGTCGTCGAACGGACCCGAGCCCGCTACCTCGAGGCCTACCAGCGGCTCACCGGCCACCCCCTGGAGCTGTCATGACCACGACCTCACCCGCATCGGAGCTTCCCGATACCGGGAGCACCGCCCGCTCCTTCAAGCCCGGGCCGGGCTTCTACATCCTGGTCGGCCTCATCGTCCTGACGGTCGTGCTGGCACTGTCGGCCGCCATCACCTCCGCCCTCGGGGCGGCCGGGACCTCCCGGGTCCTGGGCGGCATCGCCCTGGTCCTCGTGGGGCTGGGCATGCTCGCCTCCTTGAGGCTCTCCGCCCGCTCCCTGGTGGTCAACCCCCCCCGCCTGCGGCTGGAGCGCAACCGGGTCCGGGCGGCCCGGGCCCGGCAGGGCGACGAGTCCTCCAAGAAGGGAAGCAGCGCCAAGAGCGCCCGCGGCAAGGGGTCCAAGGGCTCCCAGTCCTCCCAGCGGGGCTCGGGAACCGACGGCGCAGCCCTTCCCGGCACCGATCTGGCAACGCTCACCGTGCCGGGAACCAAGGTGCTCGTGCCCGAGTCAACCGGTCGGCGTGAGCTGACCACCCTCGACGTGGTCTCCGGCCCCCTCACCACCGCGCTGGCTGCGACATCATTCGGGCGTGCGGCCGACGAGCGCCTGGCCGGGACCTCCACCGGCGAGACCCTCATCCGTGTCGGCCAGCTCCTGCTCGGCGCCACCGGCTTCGTGCTCGTGGCCCTGGGGCTCGCCTCCATCCTGGGACAGGTGATCTCATGACCCCTCGTGACCGACGCCCCGACAACGAGCAGGGGCCCGTCAACTGGGGCATCATGCCCAAGCGGACCCCACGGCCGAAGAGCGCCTCCGCCCGGCCCGGTGGCAACGGGCTGCTGGAGGTCGTCCGCTCCGGCAACAACCCGGCCCCCACCGGCTCGTCCGCCTCGGCTACCTCATCCGCCTCGGGAGTCTCCGCGGCCTCCGCCGCCGGCTCCGCCGGCGCCCATGATGCGAGCGGTGCGGCAGTCATGACGGAGGAGGACCTGCGCTCGGCCGCGGCCCAGGCCATCGCCTCAGGAACCGCTGACGCCGTCGACGCCGCCATCGCCATCGACCTGGCCGACGTGTCCGACGAGCCCACCGGCTGGGCCGGCTCCGCCCTGTCCGCCGGTTCGCCCGCCTCCCCGGTCGCCCTGCGCGCCGTCGGCGGACCTGCTGACACCCCCGGGGGCCACGGTGCGTCCGTCCCGACGGGCGACCCGGACTCGCTCCCCGCCAGCGCCGCCGGCACCGCTGGCACCCCCTCCTCTCCGGCCCCCCAGCAGCAGCGGACTGCGGCCGCCAACGGCGCCGAGAGCCGCTCACCGCGACCCGTCGTGCGCCCCACCGCCGTCGACGGGCCCGGCAGCGCACCCCAGACGGGAACCACCACCACCCGCGTCTTCACCATCTCCCAGGGCAAGCCCGAGGCCGTGCCCAGCAGTGCCTCCACGGCATCCGCGGCATCTGCGGCCTCTGTGGCGGCTGCGCCGCCGCTTAGGGCGCCCATTAAGCCGTGTTCGCGCGCGCCGGAGATTGCGCCTTTGCTTAGGGTGTAGCCGAAACCGGTTAGCGGGACGGTTGCGC
>OLOB01001807.1_pt1 | contig 13564 bp, 12 predicted proteins | sample 1671911 | NCBI WGS metagenome assembly OLOB01 (sample SAMEA3136625, study PRJEB25190) | human gut metagenome | biome: human gut; feature: human-associated habitat; material: faeces | place: Austria | collected 2013
GTACGTACGGTTCAATGGGAGGGGCGATAATTCTATTTTATCCCTCTACCCTATTAGATTCAATTCTTTAAAGGCATGATATATACCATCATCATCTAATGATGTTGTAATCATGTTAGCTTTATCTTTGATTTCTTGTGGAGCATTTCCCATGGCGATGCTTAGATATGCTTTTTCAAACATAGGAATATCATTAAAGCCGTCTCCAATCGCAATCGTATCTTTAATGTCGGCATGAAAGTATTTGATTACGGCATCCATGCCAATGGCTTTATTGATGTGGTAGGAAGTGATTTCTCCACTTTCTTTTCCTAGTGGCGCAAAGGTTGCCGGAATCACATCGTATTTGTCGGATAGATCTTGTTGGATTTTTTTGTATGGCGTTTTCCCGTTGTCAATAACGGAGACTTTGTTGTAGATAAGGTCTTTTATATTGTCGACAACTGTGATTTGGCTCGTTAGAATGGTAAGGCCATGTTTGGCTTTTTCTTCTTCACTTTTGCCGGCACATTGTTCTTCCACCATTTTTAACATCGTGTCTTTTGTATATTGAGTGGCATAGATGCCTGTGCTGCTTTCAAAGTTAGCTGGGATGTGGTTTGTAAGAAGGTAGTTTGAAAGATATTGGCTTTCTTCTTTTGTGAGTGCATTTTCTTCTACGATTTTGTGTTCACATTCAATGGTTGCCCCACTTCCGGCAATAATGGCATCATAGTCAATTTCTAGCATCGGGCCAAAGATTTCTATGCGCTGTCTTCCTGTGCATAGAATGACTTTGTGTCCATTTTTTTGGGCTTGAATACAAGCTTTGATGGCACTATCTGGAATATAGCCTTCGTGATGGAATAGGGTGCCATCGGCGTCTAAAAATATAAGTTTCATAAGGACCTCTTTCTGATTGGACGAAATGATATTTTTATTCTACAATAGAAAGGTAAATATTTAAAGGGGAGGGATAAAATGGGCGATTATATGGTGATAGGTATTGTGCTTGTTTTCGTGGTATTGATGTCAATACTTCCAAAACCAGTTTATAATGCGATTACGCGTGCTTTTTCAATGCATAAAAATGGAATTCGTAGAATTCAGAAGTATCGTACGACAACCGATTCCATTGGAAATCTAATGTTGGGTATATCAATCGTTTTCTGTATCTTCTATTGTTTCATTCCGTTCTATTCATTTTTATACGGTATATTTTTTATTGTGAGCTACTTATGTCTTTTGGCACAGGCAAATCGTGTTACCACAAAGAAGCCTAAACAAATCGCAAAAACCGTTATCTTTTTGACGAATTTATTTGCGGGTGTCAGCTTTCTAGGTGCACTTGGTTTTTTAAATGGGCATGCATCGGTGGCTGTGATCAATCAGTTCATGATCGATTTTCATGCGCATAAGGTATTCAACATCTTATACCTTCTACAAAATCGTACTTGGATGTATTGGTTGTTTCAAGGTGCATTGTTTATGTTTCCACTCTTTATTATGTGGTCACACTTTAAATATATGCGATTGGAGAATAGTGTCAAAGCGGTTTATTTTGTAACATATATTATTAAGATGTTATTTTTGATTATGATTGTGTTATGTTTTTCTTGTGAGGCATTTGATTTCTTGGATATGGTATACCAGGTGGATGCACTTAAGAAATTGGCATAGAGGAAAGAAGGATTTAAAAAATGATTACTCAAAGAATTTCAAAATTGCGTGAGAAGATGATGGAGAATAATGTACAGGCATATATTATTCCTACGTCTGACTTTCATGAAACAGAATATGTTTGCGAATATTTCGCATGTCGTAAATATATGTCTGGATTCACTGGAAGTGCAGGTATCTTAGTTGTGTTACTGGATAAGGCTGCACTATGGACAGATGGTCGTTATTTTATTCAGGCGGCAAGTCAATTGGAAGGTACAGGCATTGATTTAATGAGAATGGGCCAGCCTGGAGTTCCTGAACTAGATGCGTATATTGTTGAAAATCTAAAAGAAAACGATACCGTTGGATTTGATGGTCGTGTCATGAATACAAAGGATGCCTTGGCATATAAATCTGTATTTGATTTGGCACACTTAAATATGAATGTAAATTTAGATTTAGTAAATGACGTATGGACAGATCGTCCTGAGCTTCCTAGTACACCAACTTTCCATTATTCGGAAAAGTTTGCGGGTGAATCTATGGAAAGTAAGCTTTCTCGTTTGCGTGCTTTCTTAAAGGAAAATAAAGTCGATTCCATTGTACTCACAAGTGTGGATCAGATTGCATGGCTTTATAATTTAAGAGCACATGACATTCCTAATTTCCCGGTTGCGCTTGCATATTCAATCGTATCTTTAGATTCGGCTTCTATTTATATGGATGCTTCTCGTTTGGATGAATTGAGTGAAAAAGAATTTAGTAAGAACAATGTCACTGTTTGTGGCTATAATGATATGTATGAAGCTACAAAGACATTGAATGGTTCTGTACTTGTGGATCCTTCGAGTGTAAACTATGCGATTGTTTCTAATTTAAAGGCTAAGCCAGTATTTAAGGAAAGTCCAATCATTTTATGGAAGGCTTTAAAGAATGAAACAGAATTAAAGTGTACAAAGTGGGCGCACATTAAAGATGGTGTTGCCGTTACTAAATTCATGTATTGGTTAAAGAAGAATGTGGGTAAGATAGAGATGAGCGAAATGAGCGTTCAGTCTAAATTACAAGTTCTTCGTAGTGAACAAGAAAATTATTTAGAGGATAGTTTTGATACGATTTGTGCCTATAAAGAACATGCGGCTATGATGCACTATTCTTCAAAGCCAGAAACGAATGTTGAAATCACAAATTCGGGCATGCTTCTAATTGATAGTGGTGGACAATATTTAGAGGGTACTACAGATATTACGCGTACATTTGTGTTGGGTGATATTAGTGAGGAAGAGCGATATTGGTTTACTAAAGCATTAAGAGGACATATTCGTTTATCGGATGCACACTTCTTATTTGGATGTTCAGGAATCAACTTAGATATTCTAGCTCGTGGACCACTATGGGATCAGGATGTGGATTATCAATGTGGTACAGGACATGGTGTAGGTCACTTGTTGAATGTGCATGAATCACCAAATGGCTTTAGATGGAGAGTGTTACCTCATCGTAATGAAATGTGTGTATTAGATGAGGGTATGATTACTTCAAATGAGCCGGGTGTCTATTGTGAAGGTAAGTTTGGTATTCGTCATGAAAATGAAATGGTTGTCGTAAAAGGCAATGTGAATAACTATGGTCAGTTCATGCATTTTGAGCCAATTACGTTTGTACCTTTTGACTTGGATGGTTTGGATGTTTCTTTATTGACAAATGAAGAAAAGACTTGGTTGAACAACTATCATAAAGAGGTATTGGAAAAGATCAGTCCTTATTTAACAAGTGATGAAGCTGAGTGGTTAAAATCGGCTTGTCGATCTATTTAATGAAAGAAAGAATGATACCAATCACATGTCCACATTGTGGGCATGTTTTTGAGATAAAAAGAGATACGGTTGTGATTGCACAAATGGATAGTGTCGCTAGAATTCGCTTGAATGATGGTTCGTATTTTATGCATCAATGTCAAAAGTGTAAGTCCATGTTTTATTTGTACTATCCATTTCTATATCGGGATCCGAAAAAGAAGTTTAATCTTGTCTTGACACAACAAAAGAATATAGATAATTTGAGTGAAGATGAGAGGGTTGTACTTTGTCATAGTGTTTCTCAGTTTCTTTTGGCTTTTAAGATCTATGATCAGTGTTTAAATCCTAAACTTGTATTGGTTAAAAAGAAGCAGTTGGAAAAGAAATTGGGTCGTAGTATCAAATTTGATTATTATGACAAGAAGAATGGTTGTCTTTGGTTTGAGGATATGGCTGTATCTTTAACCAAAGAGGAATGTAAAGAGATTCTTATTTTGTAGTATTGTCAAAATAGGTTATAATGTTTGGTAGAAATGAGGTTTTACGTATGAATATTTTAATTGCCGGTGGTACTGGATATATTGGTAGTCATATTTGTGTTGAATTATTAGAAAGTGGTCATGATGTTGTCGTGATTGATGATTTCTCAAATTCAAAACCAGATGTGTTGGAATCGATTTATAAAATTACAGGAAAGCGTGTTAAATTTTATGAATTTAACGTGTTAGATGAGGAAAAGACGGAATCTGTATTTAAGGAAAATAAATTGGATGCGGTGATTCATTGTTGCGCATTTAAAGCAGTTGGTGAAAGTGTTCAAAAGCCAATTGGATATTATACAAATAACTTGATGACTACTTTAGTGGTTGCCAAGATGATGAAAAAGTATCATGTTCCAAGTATTGTGTTTAGTTCAAGTGCGACTGTTTATGGAGATCCTGAAGTGGTTCCTTTAACGGAAGACTGTAAGCTTGGTGAAACTACTAATCCATATGGAGCTACAAAGGCGATGATGGAAAGAATCTTAACGGATGTACAGTTTGCCAACCCAGAAATGAGTGTAACTTTACTTCGTTATTTCAATCCCATTGGAGCGCATGAGTCTGGTTTGATTGGTGAAAATCCAAAGGGAATCCCCAATAACTTGATGCCTTATATTATGAAGGTGGCAACAGGAGAACTTCCAGAACTAGGTGTATTTGGAGATGATTATGATACACCAGATGGAACGGGTGTTCGTGACTATATTCATGTGGTCGACTTGGCTAAAGGACATGTATTAGCGATTGAAAAGTACAATACACCAGGTGTACATATTTGTAACTTGGGAACAGGAAAAGGATATAGTGTATTAGATATTGTACATGCCTTTGAAAGAGTAAATGGAATCAAGATTCCTTATGTCATCAAACCAAGACGTCCAGGAGATATTGCGACATGTTTCGCAGATCCGACTCGTGCTAAAGAACAATTAGGCTGGGTAGCTGAAAAGAATCTAGATGACATGTGTAGAGATACATGGAATTTTGCGAAGAAACAATTATTATAGTGAGGTATTTATGGCTAAGATTATTTTAACGGGGGATCGTCCGACGGGTAAATTGCATATTGGACATTATGTGGGTTCCTTAAGAAATCGTGTTCTTTTACAGAATTCTGGAGAATATGATGAAATTTATATTATGATTGCGGATGCACAGGCATTGACAGATAATTTTGATAATCCGGACAAGGTGCGTGAAAACATTTTAGAGGTGGCTTTGGATTATTTGGCTTGTGGTATTGATCCGAGTAAAACAACAATTTTTATTCAGTCTGAAATCAGTCAATTGACAGAATTGACATTCTATTACATGAACTTAGTTTCTGTAAGTCGTCTTCAAAGAAATCCAACTGTGAAGGCTGAGATTAAGATGCGTGGATTTGATGCGAGTATTCCTGTTGGCTTCCAGTGTTATCCAATTTCACAGGCTGCCGACATTACGGCATTTAAGGCGACTACGGTTCCTGCTGGAGAAGATCAGATGCCTATGATTGAACAGACGCAGGAGATCGTTCATAAATTCAATTCGATTTATGGTGAGACTTTAGTAGAACCTAAAATTTTATTACCACAAAACTGTGCTTGTTTAAGACTTCCGGGTACAGATGGTAAGGCAAAGATGTCTAAGTCTTTGGGTAACTGTATTTATTTGTCGGATGATGAAGAGACAATCAAGAAGAAAGTTATGAGTATGTATACAGATCCAGATCATATTAAGGTGAGTGATCCAGGTAAGATTGAGGGAAACTGTGTATTTACATATTTGGATGCATTCTGTAAGCCAGAGCATTTCGAAAAGTATTTGCCGGAATATGAAAACTTGGATGCATTAAAAGCACACTATCAGCGTGGTGGTTTAGGAGATGTGAAGGTTAAACGTTTCTTAAATAGTGTTATGCAAGAAGAGTTGGCTCCAATTCGTGAAAGAAGATTGGAATGGCAGGCAAAACTTCCTGAAGTTGTCAAGATTCTAGAAGAGGGTACGAAAAAGGCGTATGCGACAGCTGAAAAGACTTTGGATGAAGTGAAGTCAAGTATGAAAATCAATTATTTCAAAGATAATTCTTTGATCTAGGGGTATAGAAAATGGTAGTTGTAGATAAAGAAAATTTTATGGGTGGTACTGGTATTGCGCATTTTGAACATATCATGAGTGCTCAAGAGATGCATGGTATGAACCGTGTGTATGCCAAGGTCACTTTAAAGAAGGGTTGTAGTGTTGGTTATCATGTGCATAATGGAGATGGCGAAGATTATTTCGTTCTTTCTGGAGTGGCAACATTGGATGATAATCATGAGCGAACTTTATATTTAAAGCCAGGGGAACATTATTTTACACCGAGTGGTAAGGGTCATAGTATTTTGAATGAACAAGATGAGGATCTTGTCTTCATGGCTTTGATTATTTATGATTCTGAACAAAAAATATAAACAGATTACTAATTTGTGCAAACATGATGAACAAAATTGATATATAATACTATTGGTTTTGTGAAAGCGGTTTCGCACATAGAACTATTTCTCTCTATAATATTTCTGTGAGAAATAATCCGTCAATTTATTCTCTTAAATCGCGACTTAATAGAGGATACCTTAAGAGTAGGAATGCGCGCCTACTCTTTTTTGTTGGTTAAACTTTGTGTATTATAGATATAGGAACGTTTGAAGTGGGTAAAAGATGCGTCTCACACGCCGTAGTGGCCGGGTAAGCATCACCGGTCAGATGTTCTTATTTTTGACTTTGATGAAAGGCAGAGAATATTGTGTGGCAATCAAGTGTTTCACAGTGTATAATTTGTATCTTTTGACTTGTGCTTAATACAAAAAATACAAATTCACTAAAAAGTACAAAGACAAATGGGAATATTGGGACTATAATAAAAATGTATTAAGTGCTAATACATAAAACTTCCTTTCTATCTTAAAACTATGGGAAATGCGGCAGGACTTTGTGTCTTGTCGTTTTTCCTTTATAATGGATGTGGAGGTTTTTTGTGTATGAAATATCCTAAGTTTTTAAATGAGAAGTATAATACGATTGGTGTTTGTGCTATGTCGAGTGGTGTAGGACATAAGCTAGATAGTTTTGATGCGTCTATAGAGTATATTGAATCCAATGGGTTTCATATTGTTGAAACAGCTAGTGTTCGTAATAATAGTGAGCCAAGTATTGATGCTAAAACTCGTGTTGATGAATTGAATTCGTTGGTGAATGATTCTAGTGTTGGAGCTGTATGGGTGGCGGCTGGGGGTGACTTTCAGTTTGAGACGTTGCCATATATTGATTTTGATTGGATTGAAAAGAATCCTAAGTGGTACTTGGGGGCGAGTGATCCGACAAATTTATTGTTTCCCATTACTTGTAAGTGTGATTTGGCTACGGTGTATGGTTTTAATGCGGGTAGTTTTGATGAATATGGTGTCAATGAATATTCGAGTTTGTGTCTTGATTTTTTGAAGGGGAAGAATAGTGAACTTCATTCGAGTTCAATGCATCAGGATGTTGATTTTTATAATGATGGAGCTCCTATACTAAACACAAAGACAGAATATGTGGGTAATTGTAGTGTAGTGGGTAGATTACTTGGTGGTTGTTTTGAGAGTATTAATGATATGGCGGGTACGCCTTATGATTTTGTAGAAGAATTTAATGAACGTTATAAAGAAGATGGGATTATTTGGTTCTTTGATATTTTTTCAATGAATTCATGTGATGTGTATCGTGCTTTATTGAAGATGAAGTATATGGGGTATTTTAAATATACAAAGGCTATATTGGTGGGCCGTGTATTGTTTAAGAATGTTTCGGATTTAATTGGGTATGACCAGGCTTTTAAAAAGGCACTACCTGATATAGATGTTGTATTTAAGGTGGATATTGGACATACATATCCGCATATGTATGTAGTAAATGGTGCCATGGCGCGTGTTGAGATTTGTGATGGTCAGGGTACTATTGATTATGAAATGAAAGAGTGATTTTAAATGATTGAATATACTCAAGAGAAGAAGTTTACACCGATGAAGTACAAGAATTGTTCTTGTAAGTGAATTGGGTGTCTGGTGAATATCCAAAGCGATTGTATAAGGCTTTAATGCATTCAAGTACAGTCATTAGTGCTTGGAAGGATGGAAAGCTTTGCGGTTTAGTTCGTGTGCTAGATGATAGTGAGATGCTTGCGTATGTGCATTATGTACTTGTAAATCCAAAGTATCAGGGTTTGGGTATTGCTGGCATTTGATTGAACTGGTTAAAGAGAAGTATAAGGATTATTTGTATATTGAGGGTATGCCTGAAGACAAGAGCAATGTAGCTTTTTATGTGAAGCATGGTTTTCAAGAGTTTGAGGATGTTGGTAGAATCATTATCTGTAATCCGGGAAAAAAGGAATAGTTTAAAGCCCCATATCTATAGAAGGTATGGGGCTTGTTGATAATATAATATTCTACTAATTTATAATTTACAACGAATGCAATTTGGCAATCAATGCTTCTTGAAGGACTTGGGAAAAATTGATTTTCTTGCTCATAGCTTCTTTGTTTAACCATTCGGGTATGGTTAATGTTTTTTTGATAGCTTTATTGAAATGTGTTTTCGCATATTCTTCAACATCAACAGATACAAGGGTGACAAAAGATTGTTTAAATTCGAATTCAAGTTCAGATGCGATTTGAGTTGGATCAATTTCTTCTAACTTTGAAGGAATTGGAATATCTTCATTGTCTAGTTTTGCGCTGAACAATGCACCGGCTAGACAATCTACGGCCATTTCCATTGCGTCTTGTAGTGAATCTCCACATGTGGAAAGGTAATTGAAGTCTGGAAAAATGACAGAGTAATGATTTTCTTCTTCAAAGAAACAAGCTGGATAAATTGACAACATGTTGTTTACCTCCTTTTTAAAATATTCAAGCAGAGTTATTTAAGCCCTGCTTGTTTTAGGATGGATTGTTCAGTTGACTTTGATAATGGTATAGTCACTTTACCTTTTTTCGTTGGGTGTTTGTATTGTCTGTGGGAACCCATCCATCCGTAAGGATAAGTCGCTCCATATCCTTTGACGTCATTGGCATATGTGTCCTCTTTGCACAATTATCATTTCAAAATATACGTGCATATGCAATACGTATTATAGCGAAACGTATAAACAAAAAGAAGGAGGTTAATCCTTCTTTGAAATATAGAGTGTACATGTAAAGTCTAGGTTTTTAGACTGGTCAATTAAGTATTGTGGTTGTACTTTTGCGCCCCAGCTATTGATTCCGCCTACGCCCATTTGTTGTTTTGTGATTCTTAGATGGGTTGTATTGGTTTGTGGAAGTTCAAATGTGTGGTTGGCATTATATAGGTGCATAAAGGAATATTTGCTTGCCATGCATTCCATTTTTTCAGACTTGATGTTTACTTGAATGGTGTCATTGGATAGGCTACACCATTTGCAGTCTGTGTGGTTACCGTGTTCTTGTGGCTTTAAGTATGGAATGTAGTTTGTGTCTACGTTTTCAAAGTAGAAGTCGGTTAGGGCATGGTCTCGATCTATATATGTGTCTTTTTCGCCTTTTCCAAAGTAGGCGAAGTTTTTGAACTCTTCTTTTAGAACAAACTCGATTCCAAAGAGTGGTAGTGTTTGTCTTTGTGAGTTTTTGTCTAGGTGCAACTGGATTTGAATACTTTGATTGTTGTAGACTGTATAGACGAGTTTGCATTCTTCTTCAATGGATTCAAGTTGTATTGTATAGATCATTTGTGCGCATTTGGAGTTTCGTATCATTTTAAAGTCAACTACATTTTGAAATAGGCTTGCATTTAGCCAGTTGGCATAGGTTTGTTTGGCACCGCGATCATTGTCTGTTAAGGCTCTGTAGAAGATGGGTTTTGGTGCTTGTTGAAGTATTTCTTCATCATTTACTTGAATGGATACTAAACCTTTTCGTTTATCAAATAAGTATTCGGTATCGATAAATTGAATGCCGATTGTTTCTTTGCCTTCTACTACGAGCATGGCTTGTTCTTTGGGTTGGTCTTGTTTGACTTCAAAGACTTGTTGGTCAAAGGATTGAATGCCAAGTGGTGTTTTGTAGTAGATGGTTTTTGTGTAATAGCCTGGTGTATTGATTTGTTTAAATTGTACGGGCATTGTTTTTGTAGTGCCTGGTTCTACGCTTGTTTTAAAGATGCCGGATTGGATAACGAGTCCGTTTTGTTTCAATTCAAAAATAAAGGTATCTTTACTTAGGTCGTAGAATAGGTTTTTATTTTTAATGGTTACCGAATCGAAATGGATTTCCATATCGACATAGCGGTAGAGTTGTTTTAATTCTTGGCTTTTGCCGGTTTCTTCTCGATTTGGCAATAGAATGCCGTCTCCACAGAAGTTAGAGTCGTTAGGATAGTCGTCAAAATCTTGTCCATAATAGTATTGTCCGTCTTTTAAAATGGCTTGGTCTACATAGTCCCATACAAAGCCGCCTTGGTATTGTTCGTATTCGTCTTCTAGATTGGTATATTCTTCCATGCCTCCAAGACTATTTCCCATGGCGTGCATATATTCACATAGCATAAATGGTTTCATTGGATGGCTTTCGAGATAGGCTTTCACATTTTCTGGAGATGTATACATTCTAGATTCAATGTCGGATGCGTTTTTGAATGTTCGATCTTGTGTAATGCCTTCATAGTGGACAAGTCTTGATGGGTCTTGTTCTTTGAAGTAGTCGTGTAGGATCATAAAGTTGGATCCACTTCCAGATTCATTTCCAAGTGACCACATTAAGATGCAGGCGTGGTTTTTATCTCTTTCATACATGCTTCTAGCACGGTCTAATAAACAATCTGTCCATTCGGTTTTGTTTTGTGGAAGGATATCACGAGCTCCATGAGTTTCTAGATTCATTTCGTCAATGACGTAGATTCCGTATTGGTCGCATAGTTTATACCAATAGCTGTTGTTTGGATAGTGGGATGTTCTTATGGCATTGATGTTTAGTGATTTTAAGATATGAATGTCTTCTTCCATTTGTTCTTGAGATAAACATCTTCCTGTTTTTGGATCCCATTCATGGCGGTTGATGCCGTGGAATACAATTCGTTTTCCATTGAGTTTCATAATGCCATATTCGAGCGTGAATTTTCGAAATCCAACTTGTTCTTGAATGGTTTCAATGATTTCGTTGTTTGTGTCGTATAAAACGAGTTCTAATTGATAAAGATTTGGAAATTCACTACTCCATAGGCATGTATTTTCTACAGGGATTTCAAATGTATCTTGCATATTGCCATTCCATACGATGTTTCCTTGTGGATCGAATAGTTTGGCTTGTAGTGTATGGGATTCATTACTACTCATTTTACAAACACAACTAAGAACACTTTTTTGTGTATCTAGATCAATGTCTGTATCGATTTTTAAGTCTTGTATATGAAGACTAGGTTGTTTATAGATCATGACATCTCTAAAGATACCGGTAAAGCGCCACATGTCTTGGTCTTCTAGCCATGTGCCTGTGCATTTTTGAAAGATGCGTACGCAGAGTACGTTATCTTTTTCTTGTGTGTATTTTGTGATGTCAAAGCGGCTTGGGGTAAAGGAATCTTCGGAGTATCCGATAAATTTACCATTTAGCCATACGTAGATATTGGATTCTGCACCTTCAAAAGATAGAATGAGTTTATTTCCGATAAAGTCTTGTGGACAATCAAATGTTTTACGGTATTGATAGACTTTGTTTTTGTCCATATCAATTTGTCCTGGTTTTACCACGTCATGACCATCCCAAGGGTAGGTAACGTCTGTATAGTGTGGGTTATCGAATCCTTGTAGCTGGATGTGTCCGGGTACTTGGATGTCGTTCCAGTTAGAGTCATTAAATTCTGTATTATAGAAGAATTTAAAGCATGAATCATAATTTTTTGAAAGGTTGAATTTCCATGTTCCATTTAGTGAGAATGAGCTTGGCTTTTTGTCCTTTCCAATTGTATATATGTGGTCGCTATAAGCGTGTTGTCTATTTACTTGAAAGACGCGTGGGTCTTTGATCCAGTTTAAGTCTGGTGTTCGCATTGTATCACTCCTTGTTTTATTGGTAACTTAGATTATATCAAAGGCAAGTATTGAAAGGAAGGTAAAAATCAATTAAAATAGTTGGTAAATTGGAGGTTGAAAGATGTCAGACATTCTTGGTTTTGTGGTTTCAATAGCCTTAATTTATTTTGGAATCAAAGTCGCATTTAAGTTTATTAAGTGGATTGGAATTCTATTGGTTGTAGTATTTGTGTTTAAGATGGTAGCACTTCTTATATAAGGGAACATGAAGTTCTCTTTTTTTATGGGAAATATAACTGTAAATAATTATGAATCGTTAATGGGGTTTGTATGCATATAGTGCTCCAGTAACGATGAATTTTTATGAAGAAGTGAATGGTAAAAATTAGTTACACTTAATAGGGTAACTAAAACAACAACTGAAATTGACAAAAATGATAATAAAATTTTAGATGAAGAAGAAATTCGTAGTTATATGCCAAAGGGATATAATTTTGAAGTACCTTACAATTATTTGGAAAATTATTATTTTGAAAATGTTGCATTTACTGGAATGGATTTAGAATATATTTGTGTTAAAACAACTTCAGTAATTCAGTCTGAAGAATCTAAGAGTATTGCTTCAATTCAGAATAAGGATGTTACAACAATCTTAACGGATAGTCTAACTAAGGGCCAAAAAAAAGGCTTAGGCTGCTCTTAATGATGGTAAGAATGTTGATTTCAAACCAATTCTAAAGAATGGTGTGAATAAATCGGATGAAAAAGTATTATTGGCATATGTAGATGACAATAAATACAATGTTGTTAATGCGTTTGATATTGTAATTCAATTGTATGTTAATGACAAGAATGAAGGTTTGATTACTGAAACAAATAAGGGATTAACATTTAAGGTAGCAATTCCTAAAAGTTTGAAAAAAGAAGGTCGTAAGTTCTACGTATTGCGTTTACATGATGGAAAGATTGATAAGCTTGAAGTTAGTACTGAAGGAACATTTATTACTGATAAGTTCTCTTCATATATGTTAGTTTATGAAGATGTTGCTAAACCAACACCTCCTGAAACTAAACCAAGTACTGGATCTACTACAACTACAACAGATACAAAGAAAAACAATACAGTTAAGAAAGATGTTAAGAAGAATAAGAAGGTAAATACAAGTACAAAGACTTCTAGTACATTCTTTACTGGATTGTTAGGTGTTTCTCTTGCTAGTTTAGGTGCAGTAGAAGTATTGCGTAGAAGAAATAAATAGTTTGAATTGAAAGTGGACAATAGAGTCTGCTTTCTTTTTTTGTAGGATACTTTATAGTGTGTTATACTTTTACAGAAAGATGTATATTATACTACATAGTTGTTAGAAATATTCTTAACTTGATTATGGTAGTTGAGTACATGTAATAAATGGAGGTTTTAAAGAAATGGGTAAGTATTTTGGAACAGATGGAGTTCGTGGTAAGGCAAATGAGGGTTTAACTCTAGATATGTCTATTAAGATTGGACAATATTTAGGCTGGTATTATGGAAAAGAAAA
>OLOB01001816.1_pt1 | contig 13539 bp, 9 predicted proteins | sample 1671911 | NCBI WGS metagenome assembly OLOB01 (sample SAMEA3136625, study PRJEB25190) | human gut metagenome | biome: human gut; feature: human-associated habitat; material: faeces | place: Austria | collected 2013
TTTTTATTGATTGTTCATATCTGAATATATTGATTAGATTTGGATTTGTAGTATTTGTATTGACGATGTTATTGTTAAGTATTACAATTGTCAAAAGTTATAAAAAACCATTTTTGCTAGCAATGATAGTTATTATATGTATACATTCTATGATAGAACAGCATTTATTTGAATTACATTATAATATATTTTTTATGTTAGCATTTGCAAATTTTAATATACAATATGATAGAAAAATGATTATAAAAAAACAAAAATAACAATGTGTTAGAATGAATCGGGATATGAAAAAACATATCCTGATTTTTTACATTTTGATAAGTTTGTAATTGTTGTCAATATTGCATTTTTTCGATATTTGTGTTTTACTATAATATGTATATTTGCAAATAATAAGTAAAGGAAATGAAAGGAAAATGAAAAAACCAAAGATAATTAAAAAAATCGGCTATGGATTTTATTGTATTCTAATGATCATAATATCTGTTCTTGGATTTATTCTTTACAATTTGGGAAACTGGGTATTAGACACGTGGGGGTTGTTGTCTATCGATGAAATTATTTTTCATTTGAAAGTACCGCTTGAGGGAACAAATTCGGATATGGTGATAGATGGAATAAATGCATGTGTACCGATGGCAATATTAGTATTGATTACATGTATTATCCTTATCATAGGATTGAAGAACAAACATGGGAAATGCGTGATTTCCTTATTTCTCATAGCAGTGATTGGCTTTGGAAGTGCGGCTCGAGCAGCCTATAAAGTATATGATGAACTTGATGTAAAAGAATATCTTGTAAATCAGAAAAAGGAATCACATTTTATTGAAAAAAATTATGTGGATCCTCGTACAACTGAAATTACATTTCCAGAGAAGAAACGCAATCTGATATATATTTTTTTGGAGTCAATGGAATCAACTTATGCATCAAAGGATGAAGGGGGAGAATTTGAGTTTAATTGTATTCCAGAGTTGACACAATTGGCAAAAGAAAATACCAATTTTTCTAATACAGATAAATTAGGTGGTGGATATTCATCAACAGGAACAACCTGGACTATGGGAGGAATTTTTGCACAGACATCAGGATTGCCTATAAAAAATGTGGATAGTAATGAGACATTGGGAGAACAAACGAGTTTTTCGTCACAAGCTGTCAATTTAGAAGACATTTTATCAGATGCTGGATATAAACAATGTTTTATGTTAGGATCAGATGCTACTTTTGGTGGGAGAAGAGCATATTTTGAAAGTCATGGAGATTGTGAAATATGGGATTATAATACTGCAATAGAAACTGGAAAAATTCCAGAAGATTATCATGTGTTTTGGGGGATGGAAGATCAAAAATTATTTGCATGTGCTAAAGAAAAATTACAAGAATTAAGTTCAGGTGAGCAACCATTTAATTTGACATTATTAACTGTTGATACTCATTTTGAAGATGGATATGTTTGTGACCTATGTCAAAATGAATTTGGAGATAATCAATATGCAAATGTAATGGCGTGTTCTAGTCGGCAAGTGAATGATTTTATTAAATGGATTCAAGAACAGCCATTTTATGAAAATACCACTATTGTATTAAGTGGAGATCATTGGACAATGGATTCTGATTTTTGTAATGATGTAAGTGCAGATTATGAGAGAGGAATATATAATGCATTTATTAATCTGCCAGAAGATTTAGACACTTCATTTGAAAAAACTCATAATCGTAAATTTGCTACAATAGATATGTTTCCGACAACGTTAGCGGCTTTAGGTGCTGAAATTAAAGGAGATAGATTGGCTTTAGGAGTAAATCTTTTCTCTGATTGTAAGACATTAAGTGAACAATATGGAAGAGATGAATTTAATAAAGGATTGTCTGAAAAATCAAAATTCTATTATATGCTGATCAATGATGTGGATATTGATGCACTACAGAAAAAGCGAAAGGAAGAGGCCGAAAAACAGCAGGAGGAAAATGCAGATAATCAGGAAAATACAGACAATCAAGAGCAGCAGACGAATCAGCCAGATGCAGGTGTAGATACAAGTGGTATTGAAACGCCGGATGCATGGCAGGGGTATACGCAGGATAATTATCAGTATAATTATAATGACGGATCGAATGATTACTGGTATGACGGAGGAAATTCCTGGGACAATTCATGGAATGGAGGGTACGATGATAATACTTATGTAGAACCAACTCCAACGCCGGAACCGACTCCAGCTCCAACGCCGGAACCGACTCCAGCTCCAACGCCGGAACCGACTCCAGCTCCAACGCCGGAACCAACACCAGATCCAACGCCGGCACCGGATCCAGCGCCAGAGCCGACACCAACACCAGATCCGGCACCGGATTCAACACCAACTCCAGATCCCGGTGGAGGCGCAGAAAGCAATGCAGGCGGAACAACAGAAAATGTAAATTAGAGAAGAACTCCGGTTTATGCCGGGGTTTTTCTTCGGATAAATAAAGCAGAACGGAGTTGTCAGTAAATTGATACAATGAGAATTTCTACAAACAAGTAGACATTTCCCCATAAAAAGTGTAAGATAGAGTCTAAGAGTATTTATACTTACAATTAATATGGTTAGAAAGAGGAAAGTACATGAAGATGAAGTTTACGAAAAAAATAGCGACAATTCTTTTGTCTGTATGTCTGATCGTACCATGTTTTTCTGTGATGGCGCTAGCTGCAAATGGTGTGATATTCTTTTCTGATCTTGAGACAAGTGTCGGGGATGAATTTACGATCACAGGTACAGCAGTTGTCAGTGGAGATGTAATCGGAGACGCGACGATTCATATGACTTACGATCCTTCTTATATGCGATTTGAAGAGGGAGACGGAGTGAATGCAGACACGGATGGTAATCTGACATTTAGAGGTTCAGGTGACGGAAGCAGTGACCGGATTGAGTTTACAATGAAATTCCAGGCTCTCCAGGAAGGAAGTACAAGACTTGAACAGGGAGATGCGACGGTTACAGACAGCGCTGGATCAAGTGTGGCATGTGAAGAAGGATATGCGGATGTTACGATCGGAGCAGGAGATCCGAGCAAGATCAAGGATGTTGCGAGTGGAACAAGTGTCACGATTGATGGTCAGGAGTATACCTTATCCGGTGATTTCTCAGACAGCATGATTCCAGCTGGATTTACAGCAGGAGAGATTACTTATAATGATTCGACGTATAAAGGTGCTGTGCAGGAAAAGACAGGACTTCAGATGGCTTACCTGGTAGACGGTGATGGAAAAGGCGATTTCTGGATGTATGATTCATCTGACAGCAGCTTCTCACCGGCAGAACAGGTTGTGATTTCAGATACTTATTCTATCGTAATTTTTGATGCAGGCAGTAAAGTGTCTATGCCATCAAAGTATTCAAAAGGAAATCTGGAGATCAACGGCAAGACTTTTGAAATCTGGGATGAACCGGACCGCGATGGTTTCTATGTATTATATGCAGTAAATAATGACGGTGAAGAATCCCTCTATTTATATGACTCTGTAGAGCATACTTATCAGAGAATGGAGACTCCGAAGTCTGCGACTACACCGGATAAGAAGAGTGCAAGCAAGTTTGACACAATTTTAGAAAAGATTTCCGATCATCTGATCTGGTTTGTAGCAGCGGCAGCAGTTATCGTTATTCTTCTGGTAATCTTCCTTCTTGTTTCCGTTGTGAAGTTACATAACCGCAACAGAGAGTTGGATGATCTGTATGATGAATATGAATTGGACGATGAGCCACAACGTAATCCGGTAAAACCGATCCAGCCTGTTAAGGCAGAAAAGAAATCACAGTTCAAAAAGAGACAGGATGATGATTTCGAAGATGATTATGACGACTTTGATGATGATTTCGACGATGATGATTATTATGATGATGACTTCGACGATGATTATGATGACGAAGGAATAAGTGATGATACTCGCAACGTTGATGAGTTTGATGACTATTTTGATGATGACGACTTTGATTCGTTCGATGATTATAATATCAAGAAAGAAAAGCGTAAAAAAGGTGATACTTTCGAAATGGATTTTATTGATCTGGATTAGGATTAAGGAGAAAGGCGGGGATGACGATTGTTATTCCCGCTTATTCTTTACAAAAAGTCCCATGTTTGCTACAATGTAACGAAAAGAGTAAAATTTATTTTCGCAAAAAAGACTGGAGGATATAGATAAATGTGTGGAATCGTAGGATATGTTGGATCGCAGCAGGCGGCTCCGATCTTACTGGATGGACTGTCAAAGCTGGAGTATCGTGGATATGATTCAGCAGGACTTGCTGTTCGTAATGGAACAGAAGAGACAGAAGTTATCAAGGCGAAAGGCCGTTTGAAAGTACTGTTTGAGAAGACCAATGGTGGTGCAGCCGTTCCGGGAACCTGTGGAATCGGTCACACCAGATGGGCAACACACGGGGAACCGTCAGAGAACAATGCGCATCCGCATATGAGTGACGATGGCAATGTAGTTGCTGTACACAACGGTATTATTGAAAACTATCAGGAGTTAAAGAACAAGCTGCTCCGCAAAGGATATACATTCTACTCTGAGACGGATACAGAGGTTGCTGTTAAGCTGATCGATTATTATTATAAAAAGTATGAAGGAACACCGGTAGATGCGATCAACCATTCCCTGGTCCGCATTCGTGGATCTTATGCGCTTGCTGTGATGTTCAAGGATTATCCGGAAGAAATTTATGTGGCAAGAAAAGACAGTCCGATGATTCTTGGCGTAGGAGATGGAGAGAGTTTTATTGCATCAGATGTGCCGGCTATTTTGAAATATACAAGAAATGTATACTATATTGGCAACCTGGAGATGGCAAAGGTCAGCAAAGAGGAAATTACCTTCTACAATCTGGACGGAGAAGAGATTCAGAAAAAAATGAAAACTGTTGACTGGGATGCGGAAGCAGCTGAAAAAGCCGGTTATGAGCATTTTATGATGAAAGAGATCCATGAGCAGCCAAGAGCGGTTAAGGATACTCTGAATTCTGTATTAAAAGACGGAAAGATTGATCTGACTGATATCGGATTAGCGGAAGAGGATATCCGGAGAACAAGCCAGATTTACATTGTAGCATGTGGTTCTGCTTACCATGTAGGTATGGTGGCACAGTATGTGATCGAGGATCTTGCGGGTCTTCCGGTGCGTGTGGAGCTTGCTTCGGAGTTCCGTTACCGGAAGCCGCTTCTGGATCCTGACGGCCTGGCAGTGATCATCAGTCAGTCCGGTGAGACTGCGGACAGTCTGGCTGCGCTTCGGGAATGTAAGGAGAAGGGGATCCGCACGCTGGCTATTGTCAATGTGGTGGGCTCTTCCATTGCAAGAGAGGCGGATCATGTATTCTACACACTTGCAGGACCGGAGATCTCGGTTGCTACCACCAAGGCGTACAGTACACAGCTGATCGCGTCCTATGTGCTGGCATTGCAGATGGCACTGGTCCGCGGAAAGATCTCAGAGGAGCAGTGTGAGTCCTACATTAAGGAACTGAAGACACTTCCGGACAAGATTGGCAGGATCATCGAGGATAAGGAAAGGCTTCAGTGGTTTGCCTCCAAGCAGGCTAATGCAAAGGATATCTTTTTTATCGGAAGAGGGATCGATTATGCCATCAGCCTTGAGGGCAGCCTTAAGATGAAGGAGATCAGCTACATCCATTCTGAGGCGTATGCGGCTGGCGAGCTGAAGCATGGCACCATTTCCCTGATCGAAGACGGTACACTTGTGATCGGTGTCCTGACACAGCCGGAGCTTTATGAGAAAACAGTCAGCAATATGGTGGAGTGCAGAAGCCGTGGGGCGTATCTGATGGGGCTTACTACGTTTGGAAACTATAATATCGAGGATACTGCAGATTTTACGGTTTATATCCCAAAAACAGATCCGCATTTTGCAACTTCTCTGGCAGTGATCCCGCTGCAGCTTCTGGGTTACTATGTCAGTGTAAATAAAGGTCTGGATGTGGATAAGCCGAGAAATCTTGCCAAGAGTGTTACCGTGGAATAAGGAGATCCATTTCACAGAAGGAACATTTTAGAGGCAGTTCCGTGACATCGTGAGAGTATAAAAGGATCATGATATCACGGAACTGTTTTTGCATTTGGCGATTTACGATATTTCTTGCTTTTATCAATAAAAAAGCGTAAAATGATTAGGATATTTGAATCTGTACAGAGAGTGTCCATATGTAATATTCTCTGTACCATCAAAAATGGAGGATTGCATATGAGAAAAATGGGAAAACATATCCCAGGGCTGATCGTGACGCTTGTGGTTCTGATCACAGCGATCGTATTTGCGGTCATGCTTCTGAATATGAAGGTGATCCCGACGAAGTTCATTGCAGTGATCGGACTGGTAATGCTGGTCCTGATCGTGATCGTCGGGGCGCTTGTATGGAGTACGGATGGTAAGATAAGATTTGTAGTGGGAGTGATCCTGGCAGCAGTTTTTGCAGCAGTATTCATTCTCGGAAGTATGTATGTTTATAAGACACATTCCACACTGGCAGGGATCTCCGGTGTGAACACAGAGATTACGGAGGTCGGCATTTATGTCCGTGCAGATGATTCTGCAGATTCCATAGAGGCTACAGCAGATTATGTGTATGGTGTGCTGACAGATCTTGACAGAGCCAATTCGGACAAGGCTATCCAGGAGGTGGATTCCGAGACAGGCAAGACTGTGCAGGTCCAGGAGTATGCAGGACTTACAGAGCTGGTTGACGGTCTTCTGAACGGACAGACAGGTGCGATCGTGCTGAACAGCGCATATTTAAGCGTTATTGAAGAGATGGATGGATATTCCGATATTTCTTCCAGGATCAAAGAGCTGACCGTGAAGAAGGTGGAGACGACCATTGAGCCCCAGGAGACAGAGGCGAAGGCTGAAGAGAATACCAATGACGGTTCTATATATACCATCTTTATCAGTGGTATCGACAGCCGCAGCGGCCTTGTTGCAAAGAGCCGAAGCGATTCCAATATCATTGCTACGGTAAATACAGCTACCAGACAGGTGCTTCTGGTTTCCACACCTCGTGATTATTTTGTACCGCTTTCTATTTCAGGCGGACAGAGAGATAAGCTGACACATGCAGGTATCTATGGTATCAATGTATGTATGGATACTCTGGGAATGCTTTACAACGAGGATATCAACTATTATTTCCGTATCAACTTTGCGGGATTTGAGCAGCTGATCAATTCGCTTGGCGGAGTTACTGTTTATTCTGACTATGACTTTGATTCCAAGAATGAGACAGGATATCACTTCAATCAGGGAGAGAACTACCTGAACGGTGAGCAGGCTCTGGTATTCAGCCGTGAGCGTTATGCCTTTAAAGAGGGCGACCGTCAGCGTGGCAAGAACCAGATGGCAGTGATCAAGGGTGTGATCAACAAGGCTCTTTCACCGGAGCTTCTGAAGAATTATTCTTCCGTTCTTTCCAGCATCCAGGGATGCTTTGAGACCAATATCTCCTACGAGGAGATCGCCAGACTGCTCCAGCAGCAGCTGAACAACGGCGGTGACTGGAACATCGTAAGCTACAGTGTAAATGGTACCGGTGACACACAGAAGCCGTATTCTATGAGCCAGAAGGCTTACGTTATGATTCCGGATGAGTCTACCGTTCAGAAGGCGGAGGCCATGATGAAGAAGGTTCGTGACGGAGAGACTGTTTCCCAGGAGGAGGCAGACAGTGCAACATCAGCGGCAGCAGCTACGGATAATGATGCACAGGCAGCTGCAGAGGGAAGTACAGCAGAAGCGCAGGGTGAGACTGCAGCTGCCACACAGGATGGCACAGCAGATGCCCAGAGTGCAGACGGAACTGTTGCACAGCAGTAAGATAAAATTATTAAATTTTAGCATAAGAACAGCCGGGGAAGCGTAAAGCTTTCCACCGGCTGTTTTTTCATGAGAAACAGAACGAAAAAAAATCCACCGGCGATCACCGATGGATTTTTTTTTACAGGATCTCTTTCAGATATCTTTCCAGGGCATCCTGCCATGTTGGAAGTGGCTGAAAGCCGTTTTTTACAAGCTTGGATTTATCCAGGCGGCTGTTGAATGGACGTACAGCCTTGGAAACGCCGTACTCTGCAGTTGTGACAGGAGATACCTCTACTTTTTCGTATTCCTTGTGGCCGAGGGCAGCAGCCTGGCGGAAGATCTCTTTAGTGAAATCATACCAGCTGATGAAGCCGCCTTCGTTGGTTGCGTGATAGTAGCCGTATTTCTCTGTCTCGACCATGTCTACCAGAAGACGTGCAAGGTCGTAGGTGTAGGTCGGAGTTCCGATCTGGTCACTGACTACGGTAAGCTTGTCATGGGTTTTTCCCAGATTTACCATGGTACGGATAAAGTTTTTGCCGTTTTTGCCGAATACCCATGCAATACGTACGATAAAGAATTTATCTACAGTGCCGGATACTGCCAGTTCACCGTCAAGCTTGGTCTGACCGTATACGTTCTGTGGAGCGTAGTCCTTGCAGTCCGGATCCCATGGTGTGGTTCCCTGGCCGTCAAAAACGTAGTCTGTGGAAATATACATCATCTTGATGCCAAGCTCCTTGCAGATGTCCGCAATGTTCTGTGTTCCTACAACATTGACAAGACGTACCTTCTCACGGTTTTCCTCGTCCTCTGCAGCGTCTACGGCTGTCCATGCGGCACAGTGTACCACTGCATCAGGCTTTACCTCACGGATGGTTTTTGCTACCGCTTCTTTATCTGTGATATCAAGCTGCACATAAGGCATGGTGGTAACAGGAGTACCATCAGCGATGCCGCTGTAGGAAGGAGCAATGTCACTTCCTACGCCTTCATGTCCACGGCCGGACAGTTCATTCATTACGTCATGGCCAAGCTGGCCGCCAACACCTGTTACGAAAAATCTCATGCTTTAACCTCCTCGCGGTTTCCATACATTTTTTCGTAGTAGTTCTGATACTCACCGGAGATGATAGTTTCCCACCATTCCTTGTTGTCAAGGTACCATTTGATGGTCTTTTTGATTCCGTCTGCAAATTTTGTCTCCGGAAGCCAGCCAAGTTCGTTATGGATCTTGGTCGGGTCGATAGCGTAGCGCATGTCATGGCCTTTACGGTCTGCTACATGTGTGATCAGGCTTTCCGGTTTGCCAAGCTCCTTGCAGATCAGTTTTACGATATCGATGTTTTTCATCTCGTTATGTCCGCCTACATTGTAAACCTCGCCTACACGTCCTTTGTGGATGATCAGGTCGATGGCACGGCAGTGATCCTCAACATAGAGCCAGTCGCGGACATTTTCACCCTTTCCGTAAACCGGGAGTGGTTTGTCGTTCAGAGCGTTGGCGATCATCAGCGGGATCAGCTTTTCCGGGAAGTGATACGGGCCGTAGTTGTTGGAGCAGCGGCTGATGGTCACAGGCAGGCCGTAGGTTCTGTGGTATGCGAGAACAAGAAGGTCAGCACCTGCTTTGGAGGAGCTGTACGGGCTGCTTGTATGGATCGGAGTTTCCTCTGTGAAGAAGAGGTCCGGTCTGTCAAGAGGAAGATCTCCGTAAACCTCATCTGTGGAAACCTGATGATAACGCTGGATTCCGTATTTACGGCAGGCATCCATGAGAACAGCAGTACCCTTGATGTTGGTGTCAAGGAATACCTCCGGGTTTTCGATGGAACGGTCTACGTGGCTCTCAGCTGCGAAGTTTACCACGATGTCCGGATGCTCCTCTTCGAAAAGCTTGTAAACAGCGTCACGGTCTGTGATGCTTTCCTTTACAAAGCGGAAGTTCGGCTTGTCCATGACCGGCGCAAGAGTGGAAAGGTTTCCGGCATAGGTCAGGCAGTCCAGGCATACGATACGGTAATCCGGATGAGCCTCCATCATATGAAAAATAAAGTTGCTTCCGATAAATCCGGCGCCGCCGGTAACGATGATTGTCATAAAAAATCTCCTTTATAATAAATGATTGATCTTATACGGATTCCGTCGAAACGGAGTCCGCAGGTAAATGCAGTGTCGGAAAATCAGATCGGCTTAGTGAAGCGCGTCCAGATATTTTCCGTCCAGAACATCCTTGAGATACTGGCCATACTGGTTTTTCTTAAGGATTTCGTAAACCTTGAGCACGTCCTCCTTTGTGATCCAGCCGTTTAAGTAAGCAATCTCCTCAAGGCATGCGATCTTGCGGTGCTGATGCTGCTCCATGGTCTTTACGAAGTTGGTTGCCTCTACAAGGCTTTCGTGTGTACCGGTATCCAGCCATGTGAAGCCCTGGCCCAGAAGCTCAACGTTCAGCTGTCCCTTCTCAAGGTAGATACGGTTCAGGTCAGTGATCTCAAGCTCGCCTCTTGCGCTTGGCTTCAGATTTTTTGCGTACTCTACAACCTTGTTGTCGTAGAAGTAGAGACCGGTTACACAGTAGTTGCTTTTTGGCTTTTCCGGTTTCTCTTCAATGGAAACAGCTTTTCCGTTCTGGTCGAATTCCACGATGCCGAAACGCTCCGGATCATCTACATAGTATCCGAAAACAGTGGCACCTTTGCCTGTTTCTGCATTGTCTACAGCAGCTTTCAGGCGCTTTTTGAGGCCATGTCCTGCGAAAATGTTGTCACCAAGGACCATACATACGGTGTCGTTGCCGATGAATTCCTCGCCGATGATAAATGCCTGGGCAAGTCCGTCCGGGCTTGGCTGTACAGCGTAGGTAAGGTTGACACCGAACTGATGGCCGTCACCGAGAAGCTCCTCAAATCTCGGGGTATCCTGCGGGGTGGAGATGATCAGGATATCACGGATGCCTGCGTTCATAAGAACAGACATAGGATAGTAGATCATCGGTTTGTCAAAGATCGGCAGAAGCTGTTTGGAGGTCACCATGGTAAGTGGGTAAAGACGTGTTCCGGAGCCTCCGGCTAAAATAATTCCTTTCATATGTTTTCTCCTTTGCGTGATGATGTGCAGCATAAGTCGTGCCTGCACATAACTTTGTTACTGTAACTGTATTATAAAAGGTGACGCAAGGTCACCTTCAAGAGCTTTTTTCATATTTTTTATTTTTGGCTATTTTTCACAAAGAAATACGCCGGCATCCTTGGTAATGCGGAATCCTTTGGCAGTTTTTCTGGCGGTGTAGGCCCGGAATTCCTTGTAACGGTCCAATATATACTGATTCTGGTTGCCGTGGCAGGAGAGGACGTAGGAGATCAGCGGCTCCGCATCCTGGACCAGAAGGCAGTCTTCATAAGAAAGCCACTGAGCCTTTGGGAAAAAAGGCGCCAGGATACTCTGGCCGTTTTCACGTCCGAACCGTTCATAAAGCCGGTCTGCGGAAAGCACGATCCGTTCATCAAAATCCTGCACCAGCTGGCTGACCTCCTGCATATGTGCCTTTCCGTAAGCACTGCAGAGAAATCTTCCGCCGGGAGCGAGGACACGGCGGACTTCCTTCAGGACGGAGGGAATATCATCGCAGTAAAAAAGCACGTGATTGGCGATCACCAGATCAAAGCTTTCGTCCTTGCAGGGGATTTTTCGGCAGTCAAAGGCCCGGAATGCAAACCGGGTATCCGAGGAACCGATGGCTCGTCTGGCATCGCGGAGCATACCGCTGGAAATATCGGAAAGTGTGATGGAGATATCCTCCGGCAGAAGGGAAAGGTTGTCGGTCCATAACGTTCCGTCCCCGCAGCCCAGCTCCAGAATACGAAGACCGGGTGAGATCCGGCATTGCTCAAAGATCCAGGGAAACCATCCCTGTTTGTTCTGGGAGTACAGGCTGTGGAGGTTGATCCTGGAGGAAATGTTGGTGGCATTCTGATACTGATTCTTGAGGCTTTTTTCCATGCCGGTCAGGTGGATCAGGTTCAGCATCTGGCTCCAGTCAATGGTGTGCTGTTCCTTTATCATCTGTGCGGTATCCTGGATCGCTTTTTCCACCAGCTGCATCTGTTCGATCCGGTCACGGACCAGACGAAGCTGGATATTCAGAGAATTCAGCATGAAATGATAATCGGAATCACCGATGGTCATTTCACGGATGTCATCCAGGGAAAAGCCCAGGTATTTCAGAAGGAGGATCTGCTGAAGCCTTGCAAAATCCTCGTCTGTATAAAAACGTGCGCCGGATTCGGTAACGAGAGAGGGTTTCAGGATATCCTGTTTATCATAATAGCGGACAGTACGCAGAGTTACGTGTGCCATGCGTGCAAATTCGCCGGAAGAATAGTAGCCGTCTTTTTTCATAAAAAATAGAATCCTTTCTGAGGAAATAACAAACATCCTGTCATAGAAGTCATAAAAGAATTATAATTCAGATCCGGAAGCCGTACAAGAGTAAAACGTATAAGAGCAAACCGTACAGGAGAAAAACAGCATTGACAAAATTCTGCTGGTTTGTTAGTATATCGTTTCGAAAAAAAGGAACCCCGGAATCATATTTCCGGGATAAGCGTTCGATATAAAAAGGAGTAATTTTTATGCGAAACCGTACTCTGGATATGGTAAAGGCGATCTGCGCTTATGCAGTTGTACTTCTTCATGTCCATTTTCCGGGAAATGCCGGAATCATAGCCAATGTACTTGCCAGATTTGCAGTACCTGTGTTTTTTATGGTTTCCGGATATTTTTGTTTCCGTGGCGATGATACGGAATTTATAAGAACCGGAAAAAAGATCCGGCATGTTCTGAAGCTGATGCTTGTGGCATTTCCGGTCTGCTGTCTGTGGGAGCTGATCCAGAACCACATCGACGGAGCAAGCCAGAAGGAATGGCTGGAAGCCCTGGTTTCGGGGGAACATATTCGCCAGTTTCTTCTATATAATAACAGCTCTCAGGTGAAATGGCATCTGTGGTTTCTCCCGGCACTGCTCTATTGTTATCTTCTTTTTGCCCTGGCAGCAAGATTCCGGATTTGTAAGCAGGCATATGTTCTGATACCGGTGCTTCTTCTGATCCATTTCGGAATGGAGGAATTTTCGACCTTCCTGTTCCCGGAAAAGCATTTCCGTGTTATGCAGTTTCGAAACTATCTGTTTACCGGATTTCCGTTTTTTATGTTGGGACATCTGATACACAGACATCAGGAAAAGCTGGAAGCCTGGTTTGCCGGAAAAAAAGTGTTTCTTTTGTATGGCATGGTAGCTGGCGGTGGGATTGCAAGTCTGCTGGAATACCGGTATTTTGGCAAACTGGAATTGTTTCTGGGTTCAGTATTTATGGCTGTTGGCCTTTTTCTCATTGCGATCATGGGAAAAAATCGGAAAGTGCCCGAGCTTCCGGTAGCCATCGGTCAGAAATATGCATTTTTTATTTATCTGTTCCATCTCTGTGTGGCGGATATCCTGAAGGATGTGGCTGTGGCAGCTGGAATTGAGAAAAATCTTTTATATCTGTGGATGAGACCGGTGATGGTCTGTGTTTTTGTGACTGCTGTGGCGGTAATGTATGGATATGGAATGAGGATCTGCCGGAAATAGAGGAGTTTATGGTATTTTCATATTTATGCGCTGTGATTT
>OLOB01001829.1_pt1 | contig 13498 bp, 12 predicted proteins | sample 1671911 | NCBI WGS metagenome assembly OLOB01 (sample SAMEA3136625, study PRJEB25190) | human gut metagenome | biome: human gut; feature: human-associated habitat; material: faeces | place: Austria | collected 2013
TTAAGGAGCGCCCTTAGTGGCGGTGAGATCCATGACTTACGGAGACTTATGCGAGAGGGCTCTCCCGAGCGCATTAGTCGCAGTTAGTCATTAGCTCACCAGAACGTTGCGACGGCGAGCGTGATTTATCCCTCCCCCGCTGGCGTCCACTTTAGCTATAGCCTTACCCTATAACTAGCCCAAACTTTTAAGAATTAACACTTTTACTCCAATTGTGTTATAGTAACCATATCGACGATGAAACACCACTTAAAGGAAAGAGGAAAGACATGTCTTCAATATTAATCCAAGATGTGAGCAAAACCTTCGAAACCAAAGACGGTTCCGTACAAGCCCTGAAACACGTAAGCCTCTCCATTGAAACCGGAGACATCTACGGAATCATCGGAATGTCCGGTGCAGGAAAAAGTACCCTGGTACGATGTATGAACTTTCTGGAAGTACCATCCGAAGGAAAAGTATTAATAGACGGAAAATCCCTCAGCGAATTTTCCCCAAAAGAACTCCGCAAAGAGCGAGAGAAAATAGGAATGATTTTCCAGCATTTTAACCTGCTCATGCAGAAAAACGTACTGGAAAACGTCTGCTTCCCACTGTACATCCAGGGGAAGAAAAAAGCCGAAGCAAGAGCAAAAGCCCTGGAGCTTCTGGAAATCGTAGGACTGGCAGACAGAGCGAAAGCATATCCCGCACAGCTCTCCGGTGGACAGAAACAAAGAGTGGCAATCGCCAGAGCCCTGGCCTCCGATCCACAGATACTGCTCTGTGACGAAGCCACAAGCGCTCTGGATCCCCAGACCACATCCTCCATACTTGAACTTTTGCAGGACATCAATCAGAAATTCGGAATCACCATTGTGATCATTACCCACCAGATGTCAGTTGTCCGTGAGATTTGTACTCATGTGGCAATTATGAAAGACGGTGAAGTAAAAGAACAAGGCCTTGTAGAAGAAATCTTCAGCCACCCGAAATCACAGGTAGCCAAAGAACTGATTAGCAAGGATTCTGGAAACGACGTAGAAAGCAAAAAGCTTACCCAGTCAGAAATCCAGGACGGCGAAATCGTTCGAATCGTATTCTCTGAGAACTCCGCATTCGAACCAGTAATCGCAAACCTTATATTAACCTTCCACGAACCTGTAAACATTCTGAAGGCAAACACCAAAAACGTAGGCGGTGTAGCCAAAGGAGAAATGATCCTCCAGTTCATGAGTGACAGCACCAATGTACCGGAGATGAAGAAATTCCTTACAGAACGTGGACTTGAGATAGGGGAGGCGAACTGATTATGTGGACGAAACAAGTAACCGATATGATAATCGCAGGTGTAGGGGAAACATTATATATGACCCTGTTTTCCACCTTCTTCGGATATGTATTTGGAATGCCCCTTGGAATCCTGCTGAAAGTATCCGACAAAGAGGGTCTGCGGCCAAACGCAGTACTATATAAGATCCTAGATGTGATCGCAAATATTTTCCGAAGCATCCCATTCCTGATCCTGTTGATCCTGCTCATTCCATTCACCAGATTTCTGGTAGGAAAAAGCTATGGAACCACAGCCACTATCGTACCCCTTACCATTGCGGCAATCCCTTTTATCGGACGAATGGTAGAGTCTTCCTTAAATGAGGTAGACCCGGGAGTTATCGAGGCTGCAAGATCCATGGGAGCAAGCAACCTTCAGATCGTATTTAGGGTAATGCTGGTAGAAGCAAGAACATCCCTGATCTCAGGAGCTACCATTGTAACAGGAACTATCCTTGGTTACTCCGCAATGGCAGGAACCGTAGGAGGAGGCGGACTTGGAGACATTGCAGTCCGTTACGGATACAACCGCTGGCAGACGGACATCATGCTGGTGACAGTTATCCTTCTGGTAGTACTGGTACAGATTTTCCAGACAATTGGTATGTTCATAGCCAACAAGCTGGATAAAAGAAAATAAGCCACAGATTATTTTATAAGAAATGGTATCTGTGAGCAGTAACCAAAATCGATAATTGACAGGAGTTTTTAGTAGCCCCTGTTTATTATAAAAAATGATTGTAATGTAGAAACTAAATATATTTTTCAAAAAATAAGGAGGAACTTTATTATGAAAAAATTAATCGCAGCAGCACTCACAGGAGCATTAGTACTTGGAACCGTTGGAACATCCGTTGTTTTCGCAGCAGATGATGACAAAACCATTACAGTAGCAGCATCCGAGACACCACATTCCGAGATCCTTGAAGCAGCAAAACCGATCCTTGAGGAAGAGGGATACGACCTTGAGGTAACGGTATTTGATGATTATGTACAGCCAAACGAAGTTGTAGAGAGCGGCGATTTCGATGCAAACTACTTCCAGCACATTCCATATCTGAACAGCTTCAACGAGGAAAAAGGAACTCACCTTGTAAATGCAGGCGGAATCCACTACGAGCCCTTTGGAATTTATCCTGGAACAAAATCCAGCCTTGATGATATCGCAGATGGCGACACAATCGCAGTACCGAACGATACCACAAACGAGGCAAGAGCACTTCTTCTTCTCCAGGACAACGGAATTATCAAACTGAAAGACGGTGCAGGTCTTGAGGCAACTGTAAACGATATTGAGGAGAACCCATACAACGTAGAAATCGTTGAGCTTGCAGCTGAGCAGGTAGCACGTGTTGCAGAAGAGACTTCTTACATTGTCCTTAACGGAAACTATGCACTTCAGGCTGGTTATTCTGTATCCAAAGATGCACTTGCATATGAGACCTCTGATTCCGAAGCTGCAAAAACATATGTAAACGTAATCGCAGTAAAAGAAGGAAATGAGAACAGCGACAAGATCAAAGCTCTTGTAGATGTATTAAAATCTGACGAGATCAAAGACTTCATCAACGAGAAATATGACGGAGCCGTTATCCCATTCGAGGATAGCGATGACGCAGAGGCTGAGGACACAGAAGCAGCAGATGCTGACGAGAGCGCAGATGCAGAAGCTGACACAGCAGACGAGGCAGCTGAGGAGACAGACGCTGAATAATCTGTAAAAATTAAACAGGGTTTTATTAAGAGAGTGATTATAAATCGGATTGAAATGCATTGGAAAAGATACATTTCAGTCCGATTTTTGCCTGTAAAAAAAGCAGTGTCCAATATATGGAACAGTACATAATTATGGAATAGGGTGACCTTCCGCCCTCTGTAAAAACAGTTGAAAAACCTTATAAAATCTGCTATTATAAAAACGAATTTTTTTTAGGTATTGAGGTGAGGCCAAGTGAAAAATAACGAATATGCGAACCGTCTTGTCTGTCTGCTTTTCAGTGTGGCAATCGCGGTTTTGTGTGTGCTTTTTGCAGGCATGGAAGCGAAGAGCATTATGCATGTTTACGATCTGAAACCGGCCTCTGCTTCTTTGATCTCACCAGAGCTTTCCAGAAGTACCCGGACAAGTGCAGAAGAACTGACAGGACTTCGGCAGGTGTCTGTAAGGCTGGAGGCGGACCAGCGCCTTCGCCACAGGTCAGGCGTGGAAATTGTGGTGCTCATCATGTTGGCAGTTCTGCTGGCGAATACCGTATTTTATAAAGCAAAGAAACGTCTGCTGACCAGAAATGATGCTGACGGCAGACGGTTTATTATCTGTTACATCCATCATCAGGATGGACAGAAACACTGAAGATCATATACCATTGTTTCATATTGCTGATTGCTGCAAGTGTTTTCATTATGAGTAAAGCATTGCAGTGGAGAGCAATTATTTTCCATGTAAACAAACGTATATGATTGGAGGTATGACACTATATGTTACTTAATATTTTTATAGGAGTAATGATTGTTGCAGCCATTGCTGTCGGCATCTGGATGGCATGGTTTGACAGTCATGGAGGAAAGAAATGATAGCACAGATTTTTGCAGTAGTAATTTTCCTGGCGATGTTCATTCTGATCATCACAGAAGTATGGGAAAGACATATTGTTACGCTGGGATGTGCGCTCCTTACATTGATTCTTGTATTTGGAATCTGTATGCACAGCCCCTCAGCAATTATTGAAACACTGAACATACATAGTATTTTTTCACCGGGATTCTGGCACACAGCAGGTGAAGCAAGCGAAGCTTCTGCTGGAATCAACTGGGAAACTATCGTGTTCATCGCTGGTATGATGATCATGGTAGAAGGCATGGCAAACTCCGGATTTTTCCGCTGGTTATGCATGAAGATCGCGAAACTGGTTAAATACCAGATTATCCCGATCTTTATCACATTTATGCTCCTGTCCTTTGTACTTGCTATGTTTATCGATAGTATCACCGTAATCCTGTTCCTTGCAGCGGTTACCGTAGAACTGTCACAGCTGCTGAAATTTAATCCGGTACCAATGATCCTTGCAGAGATCTTCTGCGCCAACCTTGGTGGATCCGCTACCATGTGCGGAGATCCGCCGAACATTATCATTGGAACATCACTTGGATTTTCCTTTGCAGATTTCGTGACAAACACAGGTCTTATCGCGGTGATCGCACTGGTGCTGGTTGTAATCTATTTTTACTTTATTTTCCGCAAAGAGCTTACCGAAAATGCGGGAAAAATTGATCCGTCTACGTTACCGGATCCGGAAGAAGCGATTGTAAGCAAGAAGGGTTTCACCATCAGCTGTGTGATCTTCCTCTGCGCTGTTGTCCTTCTGGTAACACATTCCCAGACAGGGCTTACCGTATCCTGTATCGGTGTATTTATCGCAGCAGTGACACTGATCACTTCCGGAAAAGATGCTTTGGACCTTCTGAAAAAGGTTGATTACAAGACACTGCTGTTCTTCGTAGGACTTTTCGTAGTTGTTGGCGGTCTGGAGCAGACCGGTATCCTTACGATCCTGGCTGGATTTATTGGAAAAGTCAGCGGCGGAAACCTGATGGTAATGATCGCCATCATTATCTGGGTATCTGCTATCGCAAGTGCATTTATTGATAACATTCCGTTTGCAGCTACCATGATCCCGGTTATTGACAGTCTGGCAGCCGCACAGGGAGTTGATATTTCCATTCTGGCATGGGCTCTTGCAATGGGTACTGACATCGGCGGAAGTGCAACCCCGATCGGAGCTTCTGCAAACGTAGTCGGTATCGCAACAGCAGCCAAGAGCGGTCACATGATCAAATGGGGAAAATACTGCAAGGCAATGGCACCTGCCACGATCCTGGTTGTCCTCGTTTCCATGCTGATGATTTATGCTAGATATTTATAATGCCATAAGGGGGAAGTGTAGAACTGTCAATTATCAGAGAAAAAGCAGTGCCAAAGATCTGGCATGCCATGAATAAATGACAGTTGGTCTTGCCCGCTTTTAACGGCATTTTATCCGGAAAAATCCGTGAAACAAGAGCGGATTTCTCTGGTTAGAAGGGAGGATACCATGAAAACACAAAAACAGGTGATCATTTCCATCGGACGAGAGTTCGGAAGCGCAGGCCATGAAATTGCAGAGCGAATCGCCAAGCGCTATGGACTTTCGTTATACGATCACAATCTTTTACGCGAGGTGGCAGACAGCCATAACGTAAATCCAGAAGAGCTGGAAATCTTTGACGAGATGAAGCACAACAAATTTCTTTACCGCACAGTGAAAGGAATGAGCAGTTCTCCGGCAGACAACGTTGCTATGATGCAGTTCAATTTTCTTCGGGAAAAGGCTGAAAAAGGAGAATCCTTTGTAGTTGTAGGACGTTGCTCTGAGACAATCCTGAAGGATTATGAGGGCCTGATTTCCATCTTCATTATTGGAGACATGGATCAGAAAATTGCCCGTGTAGCCCGTCTTTATGGAAAAACCGATAAAGAAGCTGAGCGCTTTATCAAAGAGAAAGACAGAAAGAGAAAGAAATACCACGACAGTCATTGCAATTCCAAATGGTCAGATTCCCATACCTATGATCTGAGTCTGAACAGCAGCACTCTTGGCGTGGAGGGAAGCGTTGAATTTCTTTCATCTTATATTGACAAAAGGATATCAAAAATGAAATAATAAGCTTAATGACAAAGGTTCTGCCAGGACGCATACAAGTGTCAGGGCGGAACCTTTGTGGTTTTTGTGGCCGCAGTCAGTAAGAGTAGTCAGAAATAGTTCTGATGTTGGGAAGGTGCTACCCTAAAGCCACGAACTCTCATTTATCCAGGAGGAAAATTTATGTTCACTGATGACGAAAAAGACTACATTATGCGTATGATCAAAGAGATTGCCCGTGTCCTTGCCAGCGTCATGCTTGGGAAAAAATATGTTCAGGTGGAATTGCCGGTAGAATCCAAATATCAGATTTCCGGAGACAAGCTTCACCATATGAAAACCATGGTGGACAGAGGCGAGATCAACGAGGCAGAGAACGAACTTCTTGACCGGATCGATTACGCTGACAAAGAAGCTCTGGCAGAAGCTATGTTTTTCTACGAATATGCTGCATCCAAAGGGGATGAATTTCTGGAAGCGCACAACTATTCCCTGGAGGAAATAAGGGATGGGATCCAGCAGCTGGCAGAAGATGCTGGATATGGAAATATTATAAATATGCTTGATATAAAATAGAATCTCTTGTGATATATGAAATACTGCGATTTTATTAAGTCTGCGCCCAAAAGTATTTTTGCCAAGTGGGAGCGCCATAGGCGTGGAACAGCTGACTTTCCTATATGGAGATGTCGCCGACAGGCGGCATGTCCGTTTAGAGTGAAATTGTGATCACGCTTAAAATGATGAGGAGATTATAAGATGTTTCTTGAAAAAAACAGAGACCGGATAGAAAAAGACTTTGAAGATTTTTCCAGGGAACTGCCAGGAAAAGCGGAAGAGATAAAGAAGAGAATGGAAGCACTAAGTCCTGATATTGTGATCGGAATGAAATATCTGTACAGCAATATGCCCTACAGCGATGTGGGAAACTATACCTTTGACACTTATCTGGATTATGTGCAGCAGGGAATCTATCTCTGGGAAAATTCCCCTTATGTAAAGAATTATCCAGAGCTTTATTTCCTGAATTACGTGCTTTTTCATCGGACAAATGATGAAGAAATCAAACCATGCCGTACCTATTTCTGGAAAAAAATAAAGGATAAGGTCCAGGGGAAGGCCATGGTGGAAGCTGCACTGGAAATCAATCACTGGTGTGCGGGAGAAGTGATGTACCAGGGAACGGACATGCGTACCGGCTCCGCACTGGAAATTTACAGAAGCGGTGTAGGCCGCTGTGGTGAGGAAGCCGTCTTTGTGGTAAATGTAATGCGAAGTGCCGGAATCCCTGCAAGACCAGTGTATGTGCCGAGATGGTCCCACTGTGATGACAACCACGCCTGGGTAGAGGTCTGGTGCGATGGCGACTGGCATTATCTGGGAGCTTGCGAGCCAGAAGCTGTTCTGGACAAGGGCTGGTTTACCAATGCAGCATCCAGGGCCATGATGATCGGCTCCAGATGGTATGACCGCGCTATGCCAGACGAAAAAGTGATCGGAAAAGACGGAATGAACCGGATCATCAATCTTCTTGGTAAATATGCCAAAACCAGGTGGATCACTATTACAGTGGAAGATCTGGATGGAACTCCGGCTGCTGGGGCAAAAGTACGGGCTGAGGTAATGAACTATGGGGAATTTTCCCCGATTGCAATAATGGAAGCAGACAAAAATGGCTGTATTTCCTTTGAAACCGGTTTTGGAAGCCTGCTGATCTGTGCTGTTTATGATGGTGCTTACGGGGAAAAGGTAATCGACACAAGAGAGGACGACCATTTTACCTGTACTCTTGGTGAGGAATATGAGGATGAGCTTTGGGTGGATTTTGACATGAATGCACCGGAGGATACCGGCAGAATAAGATGGAATATTACCCAAGAACAGGAAGAAGAGAATAATCACCGGATTGCCGCTGAGGCAGAACACTGCCGCCGTAAGATTGAGAAATTCCAGCCGCTGTGGAAGCGCTGCCTTTTTGGACATACCATGAAGGAAGTGGAGCCTATGATGGCTGTTTTGTCTGAGAAAGACAGAAGGGATGCTTTTCCAGAAGTGCTGGAGGGCCATTATCAGGAGGCCTCGGTTTATCGCGAATTTAATCCAGATGAGATTTACATTCCATATGTATGGAATCCCCGCGTGGAAAATGAGGTCCTTACCAGGTGGAGGAAGAAGATCCTGGGCTATTTTGACAAGGGGCAGAGGGATGCTTTTGAAGCGGATCCCAAGAGCATCTGGACCTGGATCGAAGAGAACATTTCAGTCCGCAATGACAAAGAGCGCCTGACTGCATACACCACTCCTGGTGCAGCACTGGAGCTTGGAATTGCCGGAGAGAAATCCCACAAGGTGCTTTTCGTGGCAATCGCCAGAACCCTGGGAATCCCGGCACGTCTGAATCCTGCTGATGGAGCTATTGAATATTGGGATGGAATGAGGTTTGTAGCAGTATTGGAAGAGAGCCGGAAGGAATCCCATCTTACAGTCTTCGCCGGGGAAAAAGGGGACTGGAATTATTTCCAGAACTGGACCATTGCGGTGACAGACGGAAGAGGATACCTTACCCTGGATTTCAGCGACCGCAAGTGGGAAGCTGGAAAACTGGAATTGGATATTATGCCGGGAGATTACCGGATCCTGACTGGAAACCGTCTGCCAAATGGAAACATTCTGGGAAAAAGATACGATTTTCATATTGAAAAAGATGAGATGAAGCGGGTAGAACTGGAGCTTCGAGAGTATAGTCTGAAGGAAATGTTCAACCGTCATTCCATTCCGGATTCCAAGCTGACCGATCGGGCTGGAAATCAGGTGCTGGTGTCCAAATTGACGGGAAAAATAAGCGGAGACGCTGCCAAATGTGAGAATGGCATAGCTGAACGAGGCATTCTCTTCTGGCTGGAAGAAGACCGTGAGCCTACTGTGCACATTCTTAATGAAATAATGGAATTGAAAGAAAAATATGAAAAAATACAACTTATACTATAATTTTTATTCAAATAATAACTAAAAAACTATTTTTCACAAGGAGGAAAAGAATTTGGCATATGAAGAATATCTTAAAGATTTTCTAGAAATATCAAATATTACTGTTGGAGACACAGTAAAAGTAACAAAACCCCATATAGAACATGAAGGAATGTTACTTGAAAAACCAGACTATTCAAATGAAAACACTATAATACTAAAATTAGATAGTGGATACAATATTGGTATTGATATAAAAGATGCAAAAATAGAAAAAATAAGTGAAGGTAAAAAACCTCAAATAGAATTAGATCCTGTTGATAAAAAAATCTCTGATAAAAAGAAAAATTTATCAATACTTTCAACTGGAGGTACAGTTGCAAGTGTAATTGACTATAAAACAGGAGCAGTACATCCAGCATTTACAGCAGATGACCTGCTCAGAGCAACACCAGAACTTGTTGATTATGCAAATATAAATGCTAAAGCTATATTCAATATTCTAAGTGAAAATATGACACCAGAATATTGGAAAAAAACAGCAACCACAATCTATGATGAAATAAATAATGGAGCAGATGGAATAATCATAGCTCATGGAACAGATACAATGCATTATACTGCATCTGCATTAAGTTTCATGATAGACTCTCCCGTACCTATTGTTTTAACAGGAGCACAACGTAGCTCAGATAGACCATCATCTGATGCATTTACAAATCTTATGGCATCAGTTAATGCAGCAAAATCTGATATTGCAGAAGTTACAATATGTATGCATGGAACTGAAGATGATTCCTACTGTGATCTACACAGAGGTACAAGAGCACGTAAAATGCACACATCACGTCGTGACACATTTACAAGTATAAATATGAATCCACTTGCAAGAATTGAAAATAACAAAGTAACAATAAATGATACACAAGTAAAATACACTAAAAGAAATGAAAAAGAACTATCCCTAAATACTAATCTTGCAGATAAAGTAGCATTAATTAAAATGTATCCTGGAATTAGTCCTGAAATTATAGACATCTATGTAGATAAAAACTATGATGGAATTGTAATTGAAGGAACTGGTCTTGGTCATTGTAGTGATGATGTAATAACAAGTATTACAAGAGCAACAAGTGAAGACATTCCTGTTGTCATGACTTCCCAATGTTTATTTGGACGTACAAATATGAATGTGTATAGTAGTGGTCGTAGATTACTACAAAACAATGTAATTAGTGTGGGAGATATGTTACCTGAAACAGCTTATACAAAACTACTATGGGCTGCAGGACAGACAGATAATGTATCAGAAATATATGAAATAATGAAAACAAATCTTAAAGGAGAAATGGATACAACATTATCCCAAAATTACTTTATAAAAAACTAAAGGAGTGCTGAAAAATTGTCTGAAGATAAATTTAATTATAAAGAATTAGGATTAATGATGGGATTAGAAATTCATCAACAACTAGATAGTAAAACTAAACTATTTTGTAGATGTCCAAATAGCCTAACAGATAAAAAACCTGAAAGAAAAATATTCCGTCGTCTAAGACCAACACAAAGTGAACTTGGTGAAATTGACAGAGCAGCATATGAAGAATCACAAAGAAATCTTCAATTTGTATATGAAGCATATGATCACCATACATGTCTTGTTGAAGCTGATGAAGAACCACCATCCCCTCTAAATCAGGAAGCTGTTGATATTTCAATAATTCTTGCATCACTCATGAATATGAAAGTAGTTGATGAATTTCATACAATGAGAAAACAAGTAATTGATGGAAGTAACACCAGTGGATTCCAAAGAACAGGAATTCTCGCTACTGATGGATATGTTGAAACAGAATATGGTGATGTTACAATTGAAACATTAGGTCTTGAAGAAGATGCAGCAAGACGTATAGGAGAAGAAGATGGTAAAATTGTATTTAGACTTGACAGATTAGGTATTCCCTTAGCAGAAATAACAACATCCCCTGACATGCATCATCCTCTTCAAGTAAAAGCTGTTGCATACCAATTAGGTCAAATCTTAAGAAGTACTAGTGTAAAAAGAGGACTTGGTACAATTAGACAGGATTTGAATATTTCCATTAAAGAGGGAAGTAGAATAGAAGTTAAAGGTGTTCAAGACCTTGATCTTATGCCAACAATTGTTGAAAATGAGGTTCAAAGACAATTAAATCTTATAGATATTAGTAAACAGTTACAAGAACGTGGAGCATGTGTTGAAGAAGAAATTATAGATGTTACAAAATATCTTGAAAACACTGAATCTAAAGTTATTCAAAATAGTCTTGCAAAGGAAAATAGTTGTATTTTAGCTATTAAATTAAGAAAATTCAATGGATTAATTGGACGTGAAATTCAACCAGGTAAAAGATTAGGAACAGAATTTTCTGAACATGGAAAAAAAATGGGTGTTTCTGGATTATTCCACACTGATGAATTACCAGCATATGGAATTGTTCAAGAAGAGGTAGATACACTTAGAGACATACTAGAATTAGATGAAGATGATGCATTTATTCTTGTTGCTGAAGAAAAAACAAAAGCACACAATGCATTACTTGAAATTATTAAACGTGCAAAACAATCACTTGAGGGTGTTCCTGAAGAAACAAGACGTGCACAAGATGATGGAAATACCCAGTATTTACGTCCATTACCTACTGCTAGTAGAATGTATGTAGAAACTGATATTCCAACAGAAATAATTGAAAAAGAAAGAGTTAAAAAAATAGCTTCAAATCTTCCAGAGTTACCTGTTGTTAAAAAAGAACGTATTGAAAAAGAATACAAACTTAGTGAAGATTTAGCTAAACAATTAGTACAACGTAATCGTGCAGATTTATTTGAAGAAATTAAAAAAGAATTACCAAGTATGGATTCAGTGAAAATTGCTTCTGATATTGTATATACTATTAAGGATTTAAAACGTGATGGTTATGATATTACTAAATTAACAAAAGATGCTCTTGTGGAAGTATTTAGTCTTGTGGATAATGATGTGATTCCTGCAGCAGAAACAGAAGTCATATTAAAAGATGTTTGTAATGATATTTCTCCTAGAGATTCAGTGAAAAATAATAATCTTGAAAAACTATCAGATGATATTATAGTAGATACTATTAAGGAAAATAAAAATATGATTGAACAAAGAAAAATGGGTGCTATGGGTCCTCTTATGGGTAAAGCCATGGCTAAATTTAAAGGTAAAGCTGATGGTCAAACTGTAAGTAATGTTATTAAAGATGAAATTTTAAATATCATCAACAATTAAATACATTATTTATTTTAATCTTCATGATTACAACCGCATTGATGTTCTAGTTCTTCAAATTCATCGTCATCATCTTCTTCGATGTCAATTACACAACTACCAAGTGCTTCGTCTAATAATTCCTCATCACTTAGTGTTGATAGATTAAGCGCATCTAAAACGGGGCAATAACGGGTGATTCCCTCTGCAACTTTCATACTACCAAGTGCAGCCATCCATCCTTTATGCTTCATAATTCCTAAACTAACCATCATTAATCCGGCACTAATTCGAACATAAGCGTCCATGCGTCCAACGTTTTTTACACACATGTGAATCACTCCTTTCGTTAATAGTGTCTCATTTTTCGACATTTTAATTCATTTTATTCAACTAACAAATAAAGTAAAAAGACTAAGTCCATATTAAGACTTAGTCTTTTTACATAATAATTTAATTAAAATTTAAACAGCTAATCGTTGATTAGCCGATTGATCCATTCATTTCAAGTTTTAATAATTGGTTTAACTCAACCGCATATTCCATTGGTAACTCTTTTGCGAACGGTTCAATGAATCCCATAACAATCATTTCTGTTGCTTGTTCTTCAGTTAATCCACGGCTCATTAAATAGAATAATTGCTCTTCTGAAACTTTTGAAACTGTTGCTTCATGTTGAATCGTTACATCATCATTTTTAACAATGTTATATGGAATTGTATCTGATTTTGAAATATCATCTAAGATAATTGTATCGCATTCAACATGAGACTTGGCACCTTTAGCCTTTTTGCCATGTTCTACAATTCCACGATATGTTACATTTCCTCCACCACGTGATAATGATTTTGAAATAATTGTTGAAGATGTATTTGGTGCTAAGTGAATCATTTTGGCACCCGCATCTTGAATTTGTCCTTCTCCAGCAAATGCAATTGAAATTGTTGTTCCTTTTGCACCTTCACCTTTTAAGACACACGCAGGATACTTCATCGTAATTTTTGAACCGATATTTCCATCAATCCATTCCATATGAGCATAATCTTCACATACTGCACGTTTCGTTACTAAGTTTAAGATATTATTTGACCAGTTTTGAATCGTCGAATAACGGCAACGTCCACCTTTACGAATGTAAATTTCAACGACAGCTGAGTGTAATGAATCTGCTGAATAGGTTGGTGCTGTACATCCCTCTACATAGTGAATGTCTGCTCCCTCATCAACAATAATTAATGTACGCTCAAATTGCCCCATACTTTCTGTATTA
>OLOB01001835.1_pt1 | contig 13469 bp, 10 predicted proteins | sample 1671911 | NCBI WGS metagenome assembly OLOB01 (sample SAMEA3136625, study PRJEB25190) | human gut metagenome | biome: human gut; feature: human-associated habitat; material: faeces | place: Austria | collected 2013
GGCGCTTTTTGTGGATAAATTTTGCGGAGTTGGCAGGTAAATATAGGAGCGGTCAACCTGCTTTGACGAGTACCAACACGCTGTTGTTTGGTATGACGATCTGTTCCTGTTTGGTGGGAATGGGCGGGTTCTTGTATTGGCGCAGGGCTTTTTTTGATTTGCTGTTTGACCTCCAGAAGGGTGCTTGTTGTGTCTATTACCTTCTATATGGATGGGGTGTTTCCTTTTGCAGCATTCGCCACAGCGTTGTGCGGCTGATGCCCAAGCGCTCAGCAGCACGTTTCTGGTTGCCGTTTTCGGCTTGCAAGGCCTGTTGCACGGCAATTTGCTCAATCTCTTCCAGCGTTAGGTCAACGGGCAGAGTGTGGGTTTGGGGAACGGCACCTGGGTAGAAGGTACATTCCCGTTTCAACTGGTCGCGCACGGTCTCCACGGAGATATAAGGCGTCGTCGTGTGCAGCACCAACTCGTCCAGCACGCGGCAGAACTGGTCGTAGTTGCCAGGCCAGCTGTACTCCGTCATACATAAGTTCGCCTCCGGCTCAAAACCGATGACTGCACGGGCGTTGCGCATATTCAGGGTACTGATATACAACCCCGACAAGCGCGGAATATCTTGCAGATGACTGCGCAGCGGCGGCATTTGCAGCATCAGGCAGTTCAGCATATCTACCAGTCGGGCATAGTGAGAGTGCATCGTTCCGGAACTGGAGCTACTGGCGACAAAGAAGAGCCGGTTGCGCTCCTGCGTATGCAGCGCCATTATGGTGGAGAACAACTCACTGAACTGCTCGTCAGTCAGCGCCTCCACATGGCTCATCATAAGGGTGCAGCCGTCACCCATCAGGGGGGAACGGTCACTCGCCATCAGATATTTCCAGCCGGGGCGCATGAGCATGGCACAGTCAATCTTGATGAGCGGCGCGTTAGAAAGAGGCCCTTTGGCGTAGAGCATCTGCACCATCTGGGGCTTGGCTGTGCCCGGTTCACCGTAAACGACAAGTGGGCGATTGCTTTGCAAATATTGCTCCAGTGTCAGGTTGGCGGTGGAGAAAGACTGGGTAATGCCATAGAAACTGTCAAAGAAAGTATCTACTGCCTGTTGGCGATCCGAGTAGGCGATGCCGTATTTTTCCAGCGGGATGGACAGCCGACTCTTTTCGATTGTGACGACATGGCGCAGAGCCCCTTCCATTTGGATAGGGGTGCTCTGCAAAGCATAATGGATGCCATTCTCTTCAAGGCAGCTGCGGTGGGGCTCGGCGGTGCGCTGCATAATAGCTGAGTGTGCCTTTGCCAGCACGCTGTCGGGGAGCTCGGGGGAGAGCGAGACGAACAGATCTTGTCCGGCCTCGTCGCTGACAAGGGTGTCATAGGGCATGGCACGGATGACGTCCTGAAAAAACTGCGCCAGCTCCAGCGCTTTACGGCGGGCCAGTCCCTCCTGTACTGCGGTGTTCAGCGCATCCTCCACACTCTCGATACCGGAGGTGATGAGCAGGGCAGGAATGCCGTATTCCTGTGCCAATGAGTTAGTGACAACGTCGCACAGCACCATCTGGCAACCAGAATTTTCCAACCCCTGCAAAATAGTGCGGGCTTCTTTCTGGTCGTGGATGGTATAAATATCCACATTATAGCGCAGTACCTCGCACAGAAACGTGGCGTTGCGGGTGATGGCCGGGAAGCCGATGACGGCGTATTTACAGTTGTGATTCTCTGCCAGCTTGATAGAACGCAGGATGTCGTAGACAGACAATGGGATGTCCACGACCTTTAAATCTGTACAGCGGCGGATAGCTTCCGCTGTGCCGCCGCGGGAGAGGATGACGTCATACTCCTCCTGCGCAGTTTGGGCGGCGGCAATCTCTGCGCCGGCAGTCAGATTGCCGACATGTACGTCGATTTGCAAATCGTCGCGAGATTCTGCAGCCTGCTGCATCAGGCTGGCAATACCCTCGTAAGGGGCGATGCCCAGAATTTTGATGGGGCGCATGGTAGAGGTCCCCCCTCTTTTTATTAACTGTTTGAAATTGTAACTTTATCATAAGTGATTCGTGTTGCAAAGTCAATCATAAAAATAAAATGGTTTCAAAAAGAAACACAAAATAGCAGAAAACGAAACAAAAACAGTTGACGAAACGGGACGGTAATGGTAAGATTTAGACAAATCCGAGAGACACAAGCAGAAACGATGCGGCTAAATGTACAAATGATGCAAAACGAGATGTAACAAAATGGAACATGTAGGAGGAAACAATGGCACGGCTGACAGTTATCGCGGACGATTTGACCGGCGCACTGGATACAGGTGTACAGTTTGCCAACCGCTGTGTTTCCGTTCGGGTGGCGGCTGTGAACGCTGCTGCCGTGCCTGAGGAAATCTTCCATGCAGATGTTGCAGTCATTGATGCGGAGGTTCGCCACAAGACATCGCAGCAGGCCTACAATATCTGCTTGGGACTTGTGCAGCAGGCGTTGCGCTGCGGAACAGACACCGTTTACATCAAAACGGACTCTGGTCTGCGGGGCAACATCGGCGCCATGTTTCAGGCGGCGCTGGATGCCGGCGGTGCGGCGGTTGCATACTATGCACCGGCACTGCCGCAGATGAATCGCCTCACACGCGGCGGCATCCAGTACATTGACGGCGTACCCATCGACAAGAGCGTGTTCGGGCAGGATCCGTTTGAGCCGGTTCACTCCCCTTACGTGAAAGACCTTTTTCGGAACTGTCGGGCAGCGATCATCAGCTGCAGGCCCCGCGCTCTGCCGCCTCCGCCGCAGCACGGTCAGCAAATCGTCATCTGTGATGCCGAGAAGGATACGGACTTCCGGTGTATTGCCATGGAACTGCAGCGTACAAATGGCCTGAAAATTTTGGGCGGCTGCGCAGGGTTTGCGGCAGTGCTGCCGCCTTTTCTGGGGCTGGAGGGTGGGCCAATCAGCCTGCCCCGCATCAACGCGCCGCTCTTGGTACTTTGCGGCAGCTTGAACCCGATTACAAAGAGGCAGCTGGAATACGGTGCTGCCCACGGCGGTGTGCGTATCTCCCTGCAGAGCGAGCAGCTTGCCGCCGGCTACTTTGAAAGCCGCGCAGGGCAGGATTTCTTGACACAAATCGAGCAGCGGATGCAGGGCGGCTGCGATATGCTGATCGACACCGATGGCACCGAGACCGCCGAGGATGCTGATACAGCCGAACAACTGCGCGGGCAGATCGCAGAACAGCTGGGGCTGCTGATGGCGCTGCTGCTGGAACGCCCCGACGCAGACAACTATCTGCCGATGATCATCGGCGGTGATACGCTGATGGGCTTTATGCAGCAGTTGCCGGAGGCAGAGATCTCGCCCTTGGGAGAGGCTGCACCGGGCGCGGTGCTCTTCATGGCGCTGATGGCCGGTCATGTTTCCCGCATTATCGTCTCCAAGTCCGGCGGATTTGGAACAGAGGACCTGCTCAGCAGGATACGTCAGAATTTACAGAAAGGAACGGAAGATGAAGCAATATCAACTTGCCATGCCGCAGCAGGTATATAGCGGTGAGACTGCGATGCAAGCGCTGGAAACGCTGGCATCCGGGCACGAAAAAGCGGCTGTCTTTACAGATGCGGGCATTCGGGCTTCCGGCATTCTGGAGCGCCCGCTGGCCGAACTGGACAAAGCGGCTGTACCCTATATAATTAACGATACTTTGCCCGCGGAACCTACTTGCGATCAGGCACAGCAGGTCATTGATACTTTCCGCGAGAGCAACGCAGACCTGATTGTCGCTGTAGGAGGCGGCAGCGTAATGGATATTGCCAAGCTGGCATCCATCACGGCAGATGGAAGTTGCACAGTGCGTGACCAACTGAAAAACCCGCGTATCGGTAAAAAGACGGTCACCACCGTTATGATCCCCACCACGGCGGGTACCGGCTCCGAGGCGACGCCCAACAGCATCGTGGCGGTACCGGAAGAACAGTTGAAAGTCGGCATCGTCAACCCCGAAATGATTGCGGATGCAGTCATTCTGGACGGAAATATGATTCGCCGCCTGCCCCGAAAAATTGCAGCCTCTACCGGCATCGACGCGCTGTGCCACGCCATTGAATGCTACACCTCCGCGAAGGCAAATCCGTTCAGTGACTTGTTCGCAATGCAGGCGCTGCGGCTCATCTTCCGGAATCTTGAAAAAGCCTGCGACGACCCGGATGCACTGGATGCAAAAGAAAAAATGATGCAGGCTGCTTTCTATGCAGGCGTCGCCATCACCTGTTCTGGGACCACGGCTGTGCATGCGCTGTCCTACCCTCTGGGCGGGCGATACCACATCCCGCACGGTGTGGCAAATGCCATTATGCTGATGCCGGTCATGCAGTTCAATAAATCCTGCTGCATTGAGCGCTTTGCGGAAGTTTATGAAGCCGTTGGCGGAACAGGTGCAAGGAACAGCGCAGAGAAAGCGGATTGGGTCATTGCAAAGATGGATGCCATGGTGCAGCATCTGGACATTCCCACATCGCTGAAACCCTACGGCGTGACCGAAGCTGACCTGCCCGCGCTGGTAAAGGCCGGTATGGATGTACAGCGGTTGCTGGTAAACAATCCCCGCACCGTCACAGCGGCGGATGCGGAGGCACTCTACCGCGAAATCCTGTGAGGGGAGCGTACAATGAAAGAGATAAAAGGTATTATCGTTCCGATTTTGACGCCGATGCACGAGGATGAGACCGTCAACTATGAGGAACTTGTCAACCAGATCGAGCGGTTGATTGCCGCAGGTGTGCACGGCATTTTTGTCTTTGGCACCAACGGCGAAGGCTATAGCCTCGACGAGGAAGAGAAAGCCGAGATCATTCGTGTGGCGGTTAAGGCCGTCAGCGGCCGCGTGCCGGTTTACGCAGGCACAGGCTGCGTCAGCACCCGTGATACGGTTCGCATGTCCCGAAAAGCCAAGGAACTGGGTGCGGATGTACTCTCCATTATCACACCAAGTTTTGCCGCGGCTTCTCAAGAAGAGATCATCCGCCATTATGAGACGGTCGCAAACGCAGTGGATATGCCGATCCTGCTGTACAACATCCCCGCCCGCACAGGCAACGCTTTGGCCCCCGCCACAGTGCAAAAGCTGTCTCAGGTGGCAAACATTGTGGGCGCAAAGGATTCCAGCGGTAACTTTGACAATATCTTGCAGTATATCGAGAAAACACGCGGGGGCGATAAACCGTTCACCGTGCTGTCCGGCAACGATTCCCTGATCCTGTGGACACTGCTGGCGGGAGGCAAAGGCGCTATCGCAGGCTGTGCCAACGTTTTTCCACACACGATGGTGAGCATCTACGAGAAGTTCACGGCCGGAGATTTTGAGGGGGCGCGCAGGGCACAGGACAGCATCCGTCCTTTCCGTGATATTTTTAAGTTTGGCAACCCCAACACCATCGTCAAAACGGCGGTCAAGGAACTGGGATATCCGGTAGGACTGTGCCGCGCACCTTTCAACAGCTTGTCCCCGGCGGGATTGGACGCCCTGCGCAAGGCACTGCAAACCTGCCGTGACAACGGCCTTTGCTAAAGGAGGCGGCCATGCGCAAGATTTTAGGTATTACAATGGGTGACCCTGCGGGCGTCGGGCCGGAGATCACGGTAAAGGCGCTGCAGGACCCTAAAGTGTATGAAAGCTGCAAGCCTCTTGTGGTGGGTGATGCAGCCATCTTGGAAAGACCCTGCAGGTTTGTGGGTGCAAAATGCACCATTCATCCCGTGGCCGACCCCAGCGAGGGACTGTACGAGCATGGCATCATTGATATCCTCGATTTGGGGCTGCTCAAACCGGAAGATTTCGCTATCGGCCAGGTCAGCGCGGCCGCCGGGGACGCGGCTTTCCGGTATGTGCGCAAGGTCATTGAACTTGCCATGGACGGCAAGGTGGATGCCACCGTCACGAACCCGCTGAACAAAGAGGCCATGAACTTGGCCGGGCATCACTTCTCGGGCCACACAGAAATCTACGCCCACTACACAGGCACCGAACACTACACGATGATGCTTGCCCACAATGACCTGCGGGTCGTGCATGTTTCCACCCATGTTTCCCTGCGGGAAGCCTGCGACCGGGTCAAGAAGGATCGGGTGCTGGAAGTCATCAGCATAGCAGACAAAGCCTGCCGGGACATGGGCATCGCAAAACCCCGCATCGGTGTGGCGGGCCTCAATCCCCACTGCGGCGAGGGCGGACTCTTCGGACGGGAAGAGATCGACGAGATCACCCCGGCCATCGAAGCGGCCCGTACCGCAGGTATCAACGCGCAGGGCCCCATTCCGCCGGACACAATCTTCTCGAAAGCATTGGGCGGCTGGTATGATATTGTCGTGGCAATGTACCATGACCAAGGCCACATCCCGCTCAAGGTCGTCGGCTTTGTCTATGACAGGGAAAAGCAGGCGTGGAGTGCTGTGGAAGGTGTAAACATTACGCTGGGATTGCCTATTATACGTACCAGCGTGGATCATGGCACTGCTTTCGACCAAGCCGGTACAGGCAAGGCCAATGAATTGAGCTTGAAGAACGCAATCGAATATGCTGTTCGTTTTGCAGCTAACCGCTGAAAGCGAATGGATATTATAAAGAGAAAACCATTTATAAGGAGGAAAACACAAATGAAACTCGCAAATCGAATCGGCGCTGCCGTACTGGCCACTGCTATGGTCGGCACGCTTCTCACTGGCTGCGGTGGAGGCTCCGCCTCTACGACTGCCTCCACAGGTGACGGTACTGCCGCTGCCTCCTCGACGGAATCTTCCGGCGATGGGGACAACACCTACACCATGTTTATGCGTTCTACCTACGTGGACTGGATCAAGGAACTGAAGTGGTATGATGTCGCTGAGGAACGTACCGGTATCCATGTCGACTACATCTCTGGTCCCGAAGAATTCAATGATGTCTATTCTGAAATCGACCAGCGTGTTATCAGCGGCGATTTGCCCGATGCTGTTATGACAAAACTGGCCCAAACCAACGTCTACGGCCCGCAGGGCGTGTTCGCAGATTTGGCACCCTACATTGAGAAGTATGCCCCCAACCTGCAGAAGTACATTGATGACAATCCCGATTACAAGGCGCTTGTCACCGATAAGGACGGCCATATCTACGGTCTGTGCAAAGAGACCCCCATCTTTGCAGATTTGATCGGCTATCGCGTTGACCAGTTCAAGGCGGCAGGCATTGACCCTGACTCCATCGTCACCATCGATGACTTTACCAAGGCACTGGAAACTTTGAAAGCCTACTACGGAAAAGACAACCCCAACTACTACCCGTTGACCGGTCGTGACACCGCCATCCGCTTTGCTTCGTGGTTCGGCGCAGCCAGCAATATCTCTTCTACCGAGTCCAACGGCATCTATATCAACGGCCACTACAAGGATGGCTCTATCGACATTATGAACGATGGTGCCTACAAGATGGTCGAGACCATGAAGAAGTGGTACGACGAGGGCCTGATCCAGCCCGAATGGGTCGCAGGTACTTTCGGTGAAGCCGACTGGGAGGCTGCCATGCTCAACGGCAACGGCAGTGTTTTCTACGATTACTACAACCGAGCCGAATGGTTTATGGAGAACGGTGGCCCCGACAACGACCCCAACTACCAGATGGGTGTTCTGAACTTCATCAAGGACGATAACGGAAACCCCCAGAAGATGACCGTCAGCATGAAGTACAATGACGAGTGCGTTACTGCCGTCAATGCAAACTGCAGTGAAGATAAAATCAAGACGATTCTGACCTTTATCGATTATTTCTACTCTGAGGAAGGCGAGATCCTCGCCAACTACGGTGTTGAGGGCGAAAGCTTTAAGGATACCAACGGCGATAAGGAATTTATCGTAGATTATCAGACTGAAGAGGCTACTCCTGCCGGTGAGAAGCGCTGGAGTTTCCTGAGTGACCGCTTTACCGTCTGCAAGCCCGTTGACAACGAAGCCTTCTTCAAGTGGAATGCGCCTCTGATCGCTGAGGCGACCGGCCGCCTGTTTACCGATGAAAACCTGGGCACCTCTTATGTTCTGAGATTCACCGATGACCAGAGCAAGGAAATCACCAACCTGCTTGCCTCTGTGTACGATGCACAGATGTCTGGCATTACGCAGTTCATCGACGGCACCCGTGAGCTGACTCCTGACAACTGGGCAGCCTTCCAGCAGGAAATGAATGATATGGGTCTGTCTCGCATCGAGGAAATCCAGCTGGCAGCTTACCAAGCAATGTACGGCGCCTGATGCCTTGACAAAGGTAATACCCTGAACAATCAGCCCTGCCCGACACGGCAAACTGCCATGCGGGCGGGGTTGCCGGGGTAAAGTGAAAGGAGAATCACCATGCCGAAGCGCAAAGCACAAACGGCGGTACCTGCCGTGCCGAAAGCATCTCTCGTTACGCGGATAAAAAAAGATATTATCAAAAATTATCAGCTGTATCTTCTGATGATACCGGGTTTCCTGCTGCTGATTCTGTTCAAGATCGGACCGGTCGGTGCAATGGTGATTGCGTTTGAGGATTTCTCCGCAGCCAAAGGCGTTTTCGGCAGCACGTGGGTGGGGCTTGAAAACTTCAAGCGCATTTTGCAGGATCCATATATCTGGAAAATCACCAAAAATACAATCGTTCTGGCGTTCCTGTCCGTGGTGGTTGTATTCCCCATCCCGATTATATTTTCGCTTTTCCTAAACGAAGTTCGTACCAAGTGGGTGCGCAATACGGTACAGTCTTTGAGTTTCCTGCCGTATTTCATCTCGGCAGCCGTTATGGTCAGTATCATGTATACGCTGCTCTCCCCTACATCGGGTCTGATCAATATCCTGATCACCAAGCTGGGCGGTACTTCCACAAACTTTATGGCAAAACCGGAATGGTTCCGGCCATTGTACGTGATACTGGAGATTTGGCAGACGTTCGGTTACTCGGCCATTATCTATATTGCTGCCATGATGAACATTGACCCTACTTTGTATGAGGCGGCAGAGATTGACGGCGCATCCCGCTGGACCAAAATGTGGCGCATCACACTGCCCTGTATTTCTACTTCTGTTATCACGATGCTTATCATCAGTGTCGGCAATATCTTCTCCGTCAACTTGGATCGTATCCTGCTGATGTATAACACAGGCACTTATGTCACGGCTGATGTGATCCAGACGTATGTTTATCGCATTGCATTCCAGTCTACAGGTTTCCCGGATTACAGCTACGGCACTGCGGTCAATGTATTGAAATCCATTATTGCCTTTGTGCTGGTTTCCATCGTCAACAAGATTGCTGATAAAGTCAGTGACGCACGTCTGTTCTGAGAAAGGAGCGTATAGGCTATTATGAGTAAGCAGCCCAAGTCCCATCTCAAACGGCTGACGACGTTTGATTATATCAACAGTGCAATCCTGCTGCTGGTGGCAGTGTGTTGTGTGTATCCATTCCTGTATGTGTTCTTTGTGGCTACCACGGATGGCACCTACTTGGCACGCGGTGAGATGACATTCCTGCCGATGGGCTTTAACCTGAAAGCCTTCGGCTACATTTTGACAAATCCACGCTTCAATGTGTTCGGAGGTATGCGAAACTCCTTCATGTATACCCTGCTGGGTACGCTGTTGGCGGTTGCCTGCACCTATGTTACAGCGTATGTGCTCAGCCGCCCGCGCTTCAAGCACCGTTTCTGGTTGATGTCTCTTTTTATCATTACATGGGTGTTTGATGCCGGTATTATTCCACAGTACATCATTTATAACCAGTTCGGCTTTGTCAATAATCCTTGGGTTATGATTGTGCCCGGCGCAATCAGCACACAGTTCCTTATTATCACCAAGACTTTTTTGGAAGGCATCCCCAACGAACTGGAAGAGGCTGCTGTTGTAGATGGTGCGACTGATATCAAAATTCTGACACGCATTTTTCTACCGCTTTCCCCCACTGTGCTGGCAACGACAGGCTTATTCTACGCGGTCTCTATCTGGAACCAGTACCTTGTTCCGCAGATATATTTGAAAGACGATGGCCTTAAGACCATCCAGCAGGTGCTGAAAAATGTCGTCATCACTGACGGTGGTTCCGGTACAACATTCAAAAATGTAGTGCTGGATGGTGTTACGCTGAACCAGCAGAACCTGAAAGCTGCAGCAATCTTCATTGCCATGCTGCCCATCATCTGCGTGTATCCGTTCGTTCAGAAATACTTCAAAAAAGGCATTCTCATCGGCTCCGTGAAAGGCTGAGAAAGGATTGAAAAATGGCTCGTAACATTATTGATCTGCCAACGTTGGGCGATGACGGTAGACTTTACCGTGATACCGCTCTCGATTTGGTGGAATCCCTTATCCCCAACCCATGGAAAAGCTGCCACGCACCTGATTTGCTGGAATTGGAAAACGGCGATCTGCTCTGCTGCTGGTTTGCCGGTTCCCGTGAGGGAAACGCCGACATCAGCATTGCGGTGGCCCTGCCGACGCCGAACAGTGGGAGCAGCCGGTCATTGTCTCGGATGACCCGACCCGCAGTGAGCAGAACCCCTCACTGTTCCAAAACCCCAACGGTGACATTTGGCTGATGTACACGGCACAGGCGGCTAAAAAGCCTGATGACAACAGTGACGACAGCCTGCAGGGCACGGCAGAGATCCGCCGCAAAATTTCCCGCGATGGGGGCCGCACATGGGGCCCCACAGAGGCTGTATTTACCCGTCCAGGCTCTTTCTGCCGCCAGAAGATTCAGGTGCTTTCCAACGGGCGTTGGATCTTCAACAACTTTATCTGTGCGCTGGACGGTACCCGTTTGGGCAGCGACGTGACGGTTATCCAGATTTCCGATGATCAGGGCAAGACATGGCGCGGGGTGGAGATCCCCGAAAGCCGTGGCCGTGTTCACGGCAATGTTATTGAACTGGAACCCGGCAAACTGGTCTGCCTGCTGCGCAGCCGTGCAGCCGACCATATCTACCGCTCGGAATCCAATGACAACGGCGAAACATGGAGCGTGCCGGTACCCACCCCGCTGCGCAACAACAACGCCAGTATCTCGGCCATCAAGCTGCAGAGCGGCGCACTTGCCATCATTTATAATGATGTCTCTTTCAATGAGGATGGTAGCCGTACCGTCTGGCCCGACCAGCGATGCCCTGTGGCAATGGCAATCTCGGAGGATGGTGGCAAAACATGGCCGTGGCGCCGCATTGTAGAACATGGTGAGGGTTTCATCGGTCCATGGAACGATGTGAACAACCGCCGCTACGAGTACCCTGTCATGATGCAAAGCAAGGATGGCAAGATTCACGCGGCTTATGCGTGGGGCCGCCGTGTGCGCATTAAGTATGTATGCGTCGATGAAGCATGGATTCGCGGCGCTAAGGTTTGCAAGGGCGCTGAGGATAATCCCGAAATGCCCTGCAACCGTTGACAACTTGCATGATTGCCCTGCGGTTTTTGCCGCAGGGCATTTTTGGTAAGGAGGCTTTTATGTTCAGCCCGGAAAAATATGTGTGCTGGCAGGCATTGCAGCAAGGCATTACTCTAATGCCGCTGGAAAATGTGCAGGGCGGTGATATGCCCGGCGACACGGCGCATATCTCAACCCCTGTCTGCCGTCGTGTGGAGAAGTTGCTGCCGCATCTGGTCACGAAACTGGAAGAAAAATATGGTACGGATATTCCGGCCAAACTTGTCATCGCTGTCAGCGGAGGTTCAGGCTCCGGCAAGACCAGCGGTGCTGCCGCCCTGAGGGAGGCGTTGGCGATGGTCGGGTTGAAGGGATACGTGCTCTCCGGAGATAACTACCCCCGCCGTATCCCCCAGCACAACGATGAGGAGCGGTTGACAATCTTTCGCAGCGCCGGACTTAAGGCACTGCTTGCAGCCGGGGAATACACTCCGGAACGCTTCGCCGACTTGCAGCCGCTGCAGAAAACCGGAATCGACAGTGATCCGCGCCAATGTGCGGCATACCCATGGATGCAAATCTACCAACAGGGAGGGCGGGCCGCGCTGGCGGGATATTTGGGCCGGACTGCCGAGCAGGACTACGACGCACTGAACGCAGTGCTGGCGCAGTTCCGTGCCGGTGCGCCGGTGCTGTGGCTTAAGCGTATGGGCCGTAAAGAGTGGGAGCGCTGGTATGAGCCGAAGAACTTCGCCGATGTGGATGTGCTGCTGCTGGAATGGACCCACGCAGGCAGTGCCGACCTGAAAAATACCAATCTGAAAGTGTTTTTTAACAGTACACCAGAGGAAACCCGTGCCTGCCGTGTGGCCCGCAGCCGAGACGCCGGGGCCGACAGCCCCTTTGTAACAATGGTGCTGGAAATTGAGCAGGCAATGCTGAACCGCCGCGCCTGCGATGCGGATCTGATCCAGAACCGGGACGGCACGATGGTCGACACGGCAGCCTACGCTGCTGCACAAGGAAGGTGAACATGGTGGCAAATGCGAAAAAAGATGAGCTGTCTCTGACGCCGATGCTGAACGCTTACCCGGACAGTTTGGGCGGGACGTTAAGTGACATTGCAGATTTGCTGGAAAGCAGCTGTAAAGATGCTTTCGGTGCGTTTTATATTCTCCCCAGTGTTTTCAACACAGATCTCGACCGCGGCTTTTCGGTTGTAGACTACAGTTTGAACGAGTTGCTGGCGACGCCGCAGGATTTGGAGCGCATCCGTGCTTTGGGAATACGGCTGAAACTCGATTTTATCCTGAACCACGCCTCGGTCCTGTCACCGCAGTTTCAAGATCTTTTGAAAAATGGGGAAATGTCGAAATATAAGGACTTCTTCATCGACTGGAACGCGTTCTGGGCGGGCTGCGGCGAGATGATGCCGGGGGGATATATACAGCCGACACCGGAGTACTTGCATAAGATGTTTTTCCGCAAACCAGGGCTACCCATTCTGATGGTGCGTATGCCCGATGGCACCGAAAAACCCTACTGGAACACATTCTACCAGCAGGTAGACTACCCTTGCCCTGATGCGCGGGAGTTGGTGTCCGAACTGGGGATGCAGTACCGATCCGCCTGTGTCCTGACAGAAAGTCTGCGGATCCAGTTGGCGGCGGGTAAGCGCCCGGCAGAACTTGATCTGGGACGCTGGGAAACGTTGCGTGTTCCCCTGACCGACCTGTTGGAATCCCGACGCCGCTATTTGGGGCAGATGGATTTGAATGTGGCTTCGCCATTGGTGTGGAAATTTTATGCCGACACGCTGCACACGTTGGCAGGGTATGGAGCCTCTATCGTGCGGCTGGACGCTTTCGCTTATGCGCATAAGGCCGTGGGGGAACGTAACTTTTTGAATGAACCAGGTACATGGAGTCTTTTGGCACGACTGCAGACAATAGCGGATGCTGATGGTGTGACCCTGCTCCCGGAAATTCACGCATCCTATGGGGAAAAAGTCTACGAAAAGCTGGCCGCCAAAGGCTATGCCGTCTATGATTTCTTTCTGCCG
>OLOB01001840.1_pt1 | contig 13447 bp, 15 predicted proteins | sample 1671911 | NCBI WGS metagenome assembly OLOB01 (sample SAMEA3136625, study PRJEB25190) | human gut metagenome | biome: human gut; feature: human-associated habitat; material: faeces | place: Austria | collected 2013
GTAATGTCAGAAACATCTTCACGCATAGCTTTGGTTTCCACCGCCAATATGTGAACACTTTCCGTCAATTTGTCAAGACTATCCAATCTGTGGTGTGCTGATTTAGTCGATTGCTCGACTGCCGTCAGACGTTCCCACATTTCTTTTTGTTCATTATCCATCATTGCCTCCACGTTTCTGTATTATCACTACTCCCAACACATCACACACTTCCACTGTTCCAAAACTGCGGCTATCTGTACTATGTCCACGATTATCACCCATAATCCATAATTCACCATTAGGGATTATAATATCAATGCTTTGACCGTCCGTTTCTTGCGGATTTATGTACGGTTCATCTTGCCATTCGCCATTTATGGCTACACTGCCATAGATACTGATAGTCAGCTTGTCCCCGCCGACTGCAATAACCCTTTTTATTAGCATATCTTCATTATGCAGAATAACGACTATATCGCCACGTTCAACATTTTTGAAAAACGGATTATACAGTAACCTGTCACCGTCATGTACAGTAGGCATCATACTGTGGCCGGATACATTGGTACAACAAATCAATCCCGATGCGACTAAATTAAATATTATTTGTGTAGCCGATAACCCCATTTTTTTCAGTCTATTTATGATTTTTTGCATTTCTTCCGCACCTCACTGTTTTTGTATTTCAGCTGTCGTTCTTTGTAGGCACAAACCGCAGACATATTGATAAAATCAATAATTGAAAATGCAATGCAACCAATGAAATACACTGCTGTGCAGTCAGATTTCAAACCCAATAATATAAATAATACTGTCGGGAATATGCTACTTACCACTGCCGCTATTGTACTGCCTTTACGCATTATATCACTTCCCTTCCGACCTCAACTTTGACTGTTCTATACTCCGTATCTGAACATTTTTTCAATTTCGCTATGGCATAATCATAGCCGTCACCGTCCTGTCGTTTGATACGGACATAAATTTCATAAATGCTATCGCTAATATGCTGAATTGTCACATTTTTAGACGGAATTTCTGTGCGTTTGTTGGTTTGCTCGTCCGTATAAAATATTTTATACGGTACTGATTTACCGTTTTCAATAATATAACCGACAGTGATTTTATACTGTTGCTCTGCTTCGCCATACGGATCATCAACCATTCTATTTGTAATTAATCCTATTGCAAAAATAATAATAACCAATCCCAACATCACCCAATATATCGGTGCAGGGCATAGGAATATACCAGCCCATACAAATTTAAAATATCTGCTCATTTCACTGTCCCTCCGTAATATTCAATATGCCGAAATATTTATTGTATCCTGCATATGTGTCACGAATGATATATCCGTATGATGATGACGATATATATACACGATATTTCCCAATCTCGGTGGGTGAAACCGTTGTATATTCATCCTCGTTCACATTGAATGTATCATCATTCGCAGAATACGTTTTATATTTCACATTCACGTCACATTGTTTTGACAATTCAACATTGAAACTATGTGGCTGTCCATCGTATTTTACCGATTGGATTTTATCTGATGTTACATTAACAGCATTCGCTGATATTGACATATACAAATCACATTCACCTATTCTGTAACACGACTTATCCGCCGATGTAATTCGTACATATCCTCTGTTTGAACCGCATTTTGTCATGCTCAAAACATCACTGCCGTTATCGTTGAAATAAATTTCAAATTCAACATCACTGTCATTAATACATTCTGCCGTGATTGTATGCGGTTGACCGTCATATAAAAATGAACGTTCTCCAGTCTGCTTGAAATTCAACGTTTTAGGTCTGACACTGATAAAAATATCTTTGGACAGTGTTTTTCCGTTGCTATCAGTCATTTGAACACCCCAATTATAGCCGCCTGTTTGCATTGGTGTTCCTGATATAGTTCCGTCTGATGTCATTGTGATACCCGGAATATTGGAACCCCAAGTTTGTTCCCAAGAGTACGGTGGACTTCCGCCCTGTGCAGTTAATTGTCCTCTACATTCCGTCTTATATTCGCCCAAATACAAATTACTTGTCGTAATCTCAAAACGCTGTATTTGACGAATTTTATCGCCATATTCTGAAAAAGGGGTATCATCAGGAACATCAACGCCGCCGTCTATAATTGCCTGTCGTATTTCCTGCTTAACCGCATAGCAGAATGTTATACGATTATACAGATTAATTAAATACTGCATTATCGGCGGTTTTTCGGTAGGATATTGATATTCTGGTGTGTAATTTTCATCAGAATATATTTTGCGTATATTTTTAGCATATTCCGAATATCCACCTGTAACGGTGACACCCTTTTCAATGATAGCCGCTTTAATATCCGCAAATGATGCCATCATTAATTTGAATTTTTCACAAATCGTCATGATGTTTCCTCCGTCACGCCATTTACTTCGTCTAAAGTCTCTGACATTGTGCCTAACTGTGCATTCATTATTTGCAGTGTACTGTCTAATGAATTAATATTAGATGATATGTCTGACATTGATTTTGAAATAGCTTTCAGATGTTCTTCCGCAGTTTCTACATTGTCTTTTACCATTCCGGGAACGTCTGCCTTGTCTGCATATCCCGGTATTTGAAATCCTTTTTCTGTTGTCGTTGCCATTATACATCACCTTCCAAAATACGAATTGCGCCACCGGACATCCATTCTGTCCATTTAGGTTTTGCAGTTACACCCGATATGTAATACCACAACTGTTTTCTACGCACATAATTATTGCCATTGCTATACAGCAATTCTTGTACAATTTCTATTTCATCATCATTATCGGTACAATATGAAACAAAAAATATAGGATTCTCACTTTTTGTCGGTAATACAACAGATTTATCGGTTAATTTTAGAACACTGCTGCTTGAATACCCATTAGTTTGATATTCTTGATATGATGCGCAATCCCAATCTGTAATATCATCACAATCAGACATTTGGGCACTAAGGAAATATTTCAAATAGGTAGTTGACACAGCAGTATTAATTAACTTAATTGCCGAATTAAGTTGATTAATGCTACTATTTATGTCTGTAAATTTTCTACGAATATCACTTGCCAATTTTTCTGTGGTAACACAATCATCAGCCAATTTTTCAGATGTGACGCTACCGTCTGGGTGGTCTAATACCGTTACAGTTCGGTGTGTTTCAAAATCTTCACGAGTAACCTCATTTTTTAATGTGACATTCACATTTATATCTGACGCATTTGATATAATATTCAAAAAATCAATAGTTCTGTACACATGGTTGCTACCATCAAACACAGGGAATGCCTGTGCACCGTTACCGCAATTTGTGTACAAATATAGAATTTCACCCAAATCAGGGTCCTGTGCCATTATACCGATTTCACGCAGATAAAACGGTGTATCGCCGTTTTTTATTTTTAATCGCAGATTAGTCATTCCGGCTGCCACAACAGACACATTTGTAATATCAACTGTTGCTGATGATGACGTTACTCCGGTTTGATGCGATTCGATTTCAGATTTCAGTGCCGTTAAATTCGCCACGTCTTCACCGTCATCTAAATACCCCGTACCGATAACTGCACGGGTAATCTTCAGCGGTACACCTGTTTTCAATTTTGCTTCCAGCAGTAAACCGGATGCCGTAAATTTTATATTTGAAAAACCCTCAATCTTTTTTTCTTCTGTCATATTTACTCCCCCTTGTACAATAGCTCTGCATACGTTTTATTTTTCGCAGTTTCATAATCAATTTGTTGCATTTCTTCAAATGTGCGGTATTTTGCCATTTGAATTTGTTCACCGGAACAACCGTCAATCACTGCAAATTTTTCAAAATTAGCACAATTTATAATCCCATCATCAGCCACATTATTATCAAATCCAACAGTTTCATAGGTTTTTGACACTGCACATATACAGACAACAGCAGTTTTTTGTTCCTGCGGCTGTTGCTCATCTAATTCAATAGTGGTAGCAATATGTGCAGGAATGATTTCATTGACACTGTTTAAAATTTCTTGCAGTAATAACGGCTTGCAAATTTGAATTTTTATTCTGTAATTGGGATTATCTTCGCTGATACTCGCACCGTTATCGTATGCACGAACTATATTTTGCAGATTTTCAAACGTTGTAGTTGCCGTATGTAAAAATTTTGTTTTGATTTTACTACGCCGTAATTCCAACGTATCATCAGACAACGGTATTAAAAAATCTGTTTCAAAATCGTGAATGCCTGTTTCATCAGCGTCATCAACCGATAGATTTTTCAATGTTCTATCCAATTTATCGTACAATCTATCAAATTCAACATCACATGGATGTAATAATCCGTGCATATATTTTGAATTTTTATAGTATTTCGGCAACAGATTTTCAATGTTAGTCAATTTTCAACACCCCCAACACTGCAATCTGTGTTTCAGTTATCGGGACATTATTTGTAGATTGATTAACTGTCAAATTCGTATAATCGATTACACCATCAGTATTCAAAATAGCCTGTCCTATTTTCGCATAGGATACATAACCCTTTGAAAACGAAATTTTCGTCAAATATTCAGATATATTTTTTTTGATATTCTCTGTGACATTTCCCGTCATTTCGATTTTGCACGAAACATTGATTGCAATTTCTTCCGCTGTACCGACTGTCAAATCCGCTCCAACCGGTTTCAAATCATCAATGTATTCTTTGACTTTTTCGACAAGCTCCGCAGGAGCTATTTGATTTTCTGTATCCACAATGATAACTTTGACCGTTCCCGGTCCATTCCATAACGGGATACACTTAGCATCACCTACTCCTGGAACGGATTTTGCCCACGATATATATTGATATTTGTTACCACTTGTAACGGGTCGAGATATATATTCATTATATCGTTCACGCAGTTGTGTATCTGTTTCGTCATTGCTGCCACCTGTGGTTGCGTGTTCATTCGTAACCCGTAGCAATCCACTGATTGTAACCGGAAAACGATTAATATAGCCGGCTAAAACATTCCCCTGTGTTCCGGCTGTATCACATATGACCGGTGCTGATGCAGTTCCATCATCACCTATTGTCACCGTATCGTTCACCGTAAACATGACGTTTCCGGCTGCCACTTTGCTACCGACAGGCAACACTGCACCAGTTGTTCCTGTGACCGTTATGTTTCCTGTTGCATACGTTGCCGATTTTCGATACAAACCAAAATGTGCAACGCATTTTTCTAAATATGTGCCACTGGCAGTCGAAACGTGCGATTGTTTTCGTACCGTTTCTAATTGGTCGTATGCATTGTCAAATTCGACTGCAACAGATTTTTCAATGTCATATGTGTATGTACCTTCGGTTGTATCGTATTGTTCCGGCACCTCTGCCAGAAGACGTTCCGTTATAGATGTTATTGTTTCTGCCATTATAGTGCCTCCTTCAAATCCGTTGTTCCGTACACTGTTGTAACAGTAAATTCAACTGTTAAATGCGTTCCGTCTACTTTTGCCGAAAAACCGTCCACACTGACAATATCCTTGTTTTTCTCTAAATTTTCAGTAATTTCTCGCTGAATTTCAGATAGCATATAGTCATGCGTGAATGTTTTACCTACAAATGTATCTTTAATTCTCGTCCCGTATGATGTTCCGTTATATATCTTGTACCGTCCTTTTTGTGTTCGTAGCACTTTGCTTATCCAACTTCGTAATCTGTCCATACCGACAACCATTTTCGGACGACCGTTTATAATAACAAAATCACCACGTTCAAAATCAAATGCCGGTTCTGTCGTAACATAATCAGCCATCTTGAATCACCCCCAACACAATATAACTGTTATCGTTGTTATACGGTAACAGGACAACTTTCTTGCCGTTGTGAATATATCTTCCCTCGGCATCACGTTCATACAGATTTACAATGCTTATAATGTGATTTTTCGTCAGTTGTATATTGTTACTGCGTGTTATGATTAAATCCGGTAATTGCGTTATTCTGCCGAATACAGGACCATAGGTTTCACCCTTGCTTAAATTTTTCAGCATTTTTGCCAATTCTGTGTATCCGTTATTCATATCATAATCGCTCCAAATCTAATTTATTGTAATGCACACCTTGTTTTATACTGTGCTGACTGCTATTTATCAAATACTTTTCATCACCGATAGCGATAACACTTCCAGCTCTGGTATAGCTGTTCAGTTCTTCAATAATTTCACCGGAATATGTTTCGCTTGTATTGTTCAGCTCCGACAACTTGTTTTTTGCCACTTCCTTTGCGTCTTCATTTTCACCGACTTTGATAACTTCTTGCAAAAAACCGAATTGTGCAATGCTGTTTTCATCTTTCAGCGTTGTTAAAACATCTGTATCTGAAATAACCTTTACGCTTGTTTTTCTGTCCTCGATGCTGGTTTTATGCTCAACGTTTCCGATATACTTTATCGAATCTTTCAATTCGGTGTTTGACGATATTCTGAATTGTGGATTTACAACCATATCCGCACAATTATAAATTCTGATGCCGTCAGGAACAAAATCAAAATTATGTACACCACCGCACAGTGTCAGTATGTCAGCAATAACATCTGATACCGCCTTGTCCACATAAATTTGTGTAATCAATAACGGTAATTCCGGTATCATCACAATAGGAATACATAAATCACCGCATATTTTTTTAATGCAATCGTCAGCACGCATTGCAGTGAATTGATATGTATCACTGGTTTTGTTCAGATACTGTCCCACATCACCGGCAACATATTTATTAACGTAATTATCGCCGTCATCAACTTCGATAATTACGCCCCTAAAATCTTCTTGTGTACCGCCGCTATAACGAATAATATCGCCCTCTTGTGGTTTGTACATATTGATGTACTTCATATCACCTGCCTTTGGAACGCTGAAATTGAATAGCGTTGCAAGCGTATCTTTGGTATTTTGCCACGATATATCCCCCACATATGACGATATATCAATATCGTTGCATAACACCGTTAAACCGCCATTATGGCGGTCACACTGCATTGGTGTTTGTTTGAATATTGTCGGATGTATGGAAATTTTCTCGTTTGTATCAATAAAATGATATTCTTTTTCATTTTCTGCCGTTGTGCTTCCTGCACCGCCGTAGGTTGGTTCGCTGTCCGAAGTCCATATTGCCTTGATTCGTGCTGAACGGTTTATACCGGCAGCATTTAATGCTGATGTAAATTCATCATTATTTCGCACAACTGTTCTGTCAATAATGAATTCCAATACATTACGATCAAACGGATAGTCGTGATACATATGTTTGCTATCTGTTTCACTGTCTTTTTTTTCGTCAGCCTTTACGCAATAAATCGTCTTGCCGTCATCAAATTCCACTTTGATAAATGTTCCGTCCGGACCGTAGTATGAACCCATTGCTACACAATAGAATTCTTTGTATTTTCGTAGTCCACCATTTGCAGTTGTCGAATTACTGCCCCATAAATAGCTATATCCGCCTGATGATTTATCAGTGTATAACTGATATGCCATATATGCTTTTGTGGCTAAATCCCTGCCGATATTCGGTACTTCTCGTGCCGTCCAAGCGGCAGTCATTCCGCTACTGCTATCCAAATTAAAATGAACAAACGTCAATCCGGACATTGATAACGTTCTGGATCGAACCATATCGGATGAATTGCCTTCAATCGTTGTGATATTGGAACCGTCACACGATGCAACTATACCTACATGATTTGCCCAATCCGAACCATTGTAATTTATTAAAAACAAATCACCTGCTTCGGGATTTTTATTGGTGAAAACCTCACCATGTCCCTGATTCGCATAATGTGCAAAATAACCGGCACTTGCCGTTTTAGGCATTATGTCTGTTGTAATGCCTGCTTTATCCGCACACCACGAAACAAATACCGCACACCAAGGATAATTACTTCCGTCTACTTCGTGTCCGTAAAACCATGTATTATATTTGACGTTATTCGTTCCGTTTTCCTTTGTGCCGTTTTCAGCCTGTGCAATTTTAACTAAATCCTGTCCACTTGCCATATTTAATCACCAAATGCTCCGGACTTGTCTAAAATAACTAATATGCGAATCATATTCTTTGTCAGCCCCAAATTGTCATCATCAATACCGGACAAATAACCCTTTTTCTTGATTTTTTCAATCGTTGGTGCAGCCCAATCAGGAATACTGTCAACGGTATAACCCTCAAAACCGTTTGCATTATCTATCATCACGCACATTCTGATAATGTCCATAGTCAATCCCAGCTCGTTATCACCTGTGCCGTTCAGATAACCCCTATCCATTAGTTTTTGGATTGTCGGCTTTGCCCACGAGGGCATATTATCGTCCATATAATTATAGATTTTTTCGTTTTCCAATGAATCCAACCGTTTTTCGACTGCGTCCATTCTTGCCGCCAAATCATCTAACTGTGCCATATTTGTATCCTCCGTATCATTTAACAGCTCTACTTCGCCCAATTCAATCGAATAATCCAAATCGCCAGTTGTGCCAACATCAAAATCTAATTTTTCTATGGCTACAGCCATATTTATGCTGATGTTTGCAAAACCGGTTGATGTAATCACTAAACGAACAGGCAATTTTCGTTTTTGCCACGATTTTAATTTTTCGTAGTATTCTTGACCGTCCATTGACGCATCACGTCTGAACGGATAGTCATGGACAGGAAATGTTCCGTCCCATGAAACACCTCGCAATTCGGTATTTCCTATAATTTTAATCCAGCCATATCCGGCTGATTCAAATGTTTCTGTTAACTGTGAATTTGTCACAGAAAAAGAGGGAGGAGTGACAGGAATATGCACTACCTCCTCGCTGTTATTTACGCTTAGGTAAAAATCTAACATTTTCCCTCACTCCTTTATAAAATTGCATACTGTCGTTTTATTTCAGGTACAACTATATTTATAAATCGTGCCGCCATTTCTTCTTCGTTCGCATTTCCTGCATTAATGGTGACGTTTATATTAATATCATTGTTTCCCTGACTTTTCTTTTGACTGTTTTCAGTGTATGCTTGCAAATTCCGCCAAAATGCCGAAAGTGGAAGTATCGCCTCAGCCCCTGCTTCGCCACCCATTTGAATCTTGCCGTTTGCAAATCCAAATGCAGTTGGACGTGTCATAATACCGCCCTTTGCGTTCCAATCCAATCCGAATTTTGGAATCGGTGTATCAACCCCCATCACCGTAACAGTTCCTGTCTGCACAATCTTTGGTGCTTTCAGCAGGCTTTTTATTTTGTCCCATACAGATGATACAGTATCAGAAATTTTAGTGAACACATTTTTTACTGTGTCAACTGCCGCCGTAATCTTTTCAACAATGCCGTTTTTTATGTTTTCAAAAATAGTCATTACGGTGTTTTTTACATTGCCAAATGCTTCACCGAATTTACTTTTTACGACTTCCATCTTCTCGCCGACTGCATTGATAATCTCGCCGAGCTTACCGCCTGTTAATTGATTAATTGCATCATAGCCTGTCCTGTAGTATTCCTTGACACCCTCTATTGCCGCAAATGTAGCACCTTTCAGTCCTCTGCCGTGTGCGTCATATGTACTTTTTATGTTGTTCAGTTTTTCCGATACAACATTTTTTACACCGCCCCATAATTCTGACGTTTTTTCTTTGACTCCGTTCCACATCTCGCTCCTGATTGATTTGATACCTTCCCAAATTGACTTTATCAACTGCAAACCCAAATCAAACCAATTAACAGACATAAAGCCTTTTACGATTGCACCCGTTATTTGCGGCAAAGCCGCTATCAACTGCGGAATTGCCCGTACCAGTCCGACTGCTAAGTTTACGACCAACTGCATTCCGCCTTGTATAATTTGGGGCATCATAGAATATGACGCACTGATGATTCCTGTTATCAGATTTACACCTGCATCTATTATTCTCGGTAAATTTTCTATCAAACCGTTAGCTAATGACGTAACAAGCTGAACTGCCCCCATAGCCAATAAAGGAACATTATCCACTAATCCGTCAACCAACCCCTCTATCAAAGTTACCGCACCACTTATAATTTGAGGCATAGAATTAGTTAATCCTTGCATTAAATTTCCTACAATCTGTGACGTTGCAATTAATAACTTAGGAACTACGGCAGACAGTCCAGTAACAGCCACAACAACGATATTATTTAAACAATTTGAAAACTGTGAAGCATTCTGTACTAAACCGTTTACCAATGATGATATTAAAGACGCCGCACTATTTGCCAATGTAGGAGCTAAATCATTAATTAACGGCGGAATAACTTCGCCTATGGTAGGTGCTAAACCATCAATCAAATAACCTACGCCACTTAACGCACCCGTTATTGCCGGTATAACATTCTGCCCGAACGTCTTAGCTGAATCAACCAGTGCATCCAAACTCTGATCAAACATTTTTCCGCCTGTTGTCAAACTGACAAGGGTATTTTCAAACGCCGCTTTTAGTGACCCCCACGATCCGCTTATTGTCGTGCTTGCCTCTTTTGCCGTTGTTCCCGTTATGTCCATTTGCGTTTGGATTGCATGAATAGCCTGTGTAATATCGGCAAATGATGAAATATCATACTTCTGTCCGGTAAGTTTCTGTGCATCGCCAAGCAGTCGTTTCATTTCAGCTTGTGTGCCACCGTAACCGAGTTTTAAATTATCAAGCATGGTGTAATTTTGCTTTGCAAAACCTTGATAGGCATTTTGAATGTCTGTCATATTCGTGCCCATCTTATTCGCATTATCAGCCATATCCACCAACGCTGAATTTGCATAATCCGCCGCCTTGTTTGTATCTCCGCCTAAGCTTGATATTAATGACGCTGAAAATCCCGTAACAGTATCCATATATTCATTCGCCGACATTCCGGCAGTCATATATGCCTTATTTGCATTTTCTAATACAACATTTTGCGCACTCATCAAACTGTCGTATTTCCCTTGAATATCAGAAACACTTTTACCGACACTCTGTGCATATTCCTCAACACTTCTTCCGCCTGCTCCGAACAACGTTTCTACACCGCCCGTAAGTTGTTCATAATCAGCAAATGCACCGACAGACTTTGAAACCAAAGCCGTTACGGCAGTCGCCGCGGCCGCTCCTGCCACCGCTAAACCTTTTCCGACTTTTATGGCACTGCTCCCTATACCTTTCATTACAGAAGACATCTTTGAGGCGCTGTTCGTTGCGTCTTTCATCGACTTATTCATATTTTTGACACTGCCGATTACACTTTTTATCCCTCGGGCAAATCCACTCGCATTAAGGTTCATATTCAGAACTATCGAACTTTTATTCTGCAAAACTATTCACCTCCCAATGCCTTCCACTTTGCGTACTCGTCATCATTTGCCTTTTTGGCACTTGCAAGGAAAAATATTTTTTCAATTTCCGGTCTTGCAAGCACCTTTTCGGGCAATATTCCTCTTTGCAGATAATGATGTATCATATAGAGTTCATCATCTGCCTCTATCAGTTTTTTACTTCTTCAACAAGTTTTACACTGTCGATATATCCCGCAAGTTTCATACACTCCATTGCAATCGGTGAGATTTCGCCGTCGTCAAAAATCTTTTCTACAATTTCTTCGGGATATGTACAGCCGTATGCCTCCTGAAGTTCTTTTGAATGTAAATCCGGTTCGGCAACACACTCATAAACAAGGTGAGCGTCACCGTCCTTTTCCATTTCCGCCGATTCTGTTGCAAGCGATTTGGTCGGTGCTTTTATAACAATCTCGCCACCAAGGCTTTTTACATAAACTCTCGCTCTTTTTACGTTTTTCTTTGCCTCAAGCACTTGCTCCTTACGCTTAATAAGTTCCGCAAGAGTAATTTTTGTATTCTTATCCATAATCTTTTACCTCCGTTATTACGCATTCATTGTAGATGTAAGGTCATAGTCGGTAAAACCGCCGCTGAATTCTTCTTCAACTATCTTACCGTTTTCAAAATTCATAAGTGACACATCATTATACCAACAATTATCAAGTTGAATTGTTTCATAACCGCCGTTATCAGGATCTTCAAGTCTTGCCACCAACGTATGTCTTGTATCTTTACCTTTTTTATGACCGTCGGCTATTTCTTTACCTCTTGAATATACCTTTCGTACGGTATATGAAAATTCATAGTCAACGCCCATAAGCTTTGAATCGTTCGTTGTATCGCCGGCAAAACTTACACTCTCACGATTTGTCTTTTCCTTTGCCTCGAACTTATACACTTCATAGGCAAGACTTCCGTCAATCCAAAGTTTACCGAATGTACCGGAACAAAGTTGATTACCTCTCGGTTTAACACTTTCAGCCATTATCTATCACTCCAATCCTATTTTAAAACTCAAATCTTCAATACAATCCTGTATTGTAATATCAGCCCCCGCAAATATGATACTTCCCGTATTTGCTACTTCGACTTCGCTGTCCGTCCAATCCGACACGTCATATTTTTGAGCAAGCCATTCACGTTGCGACTGAACGTCAATATACGCTCTGCAATCGGCACCGTCATACAATACGCCCTGTGACTGCAACGACTTAAAATACTGATTAACCGCACCGATAAACAACATTTTATTTTCGTGACTGTTTACAACGTTAATATAATTTTCCTCAAACGACGCTTTTATATCATCTCTTATGAGGTCAAGACTGTCTATAATCTTGATTTTCTTCATATCCTCCGTCTTATCACCCGACAAGGTTACAAGCGAATTGACACCTCTGCCGACTTTAACCTTTTCACCGTCATTGATAAGTATAAACTTACCGCCGTCAATATCATCATCCGGAGTTGTACTTTCCGTTATGCTTTCAACCTCCGCAAGAGTTTGATACGTCGCACCCTCTGTCATAGGCAATCCTGCCAAAAGGCCTGCAATACGGCAACAGTATTCGGCAGTGGTATAAACCTTTGTACCGACTTTTATATCATCGGTTGCGAAGTTTATAATACCCTCATTATTCGCCGCATACGGAAGTACGGCTTTAAATGTCTTTTTCGCACTTCTCTGTGCAATAATCCAATCCGCAATATCTTTTTCGTTATCGGCAAGCGACGGTATTGCAAGGTAATTCCACTTTTTATTTTTTAATCGTGCAAGTGCGTCGTCATAGGTATCTTCCGCACCTATTCTCTCAACAATAACCCTTTGCGGTCCGCCGAGGAACGTCTTGCTTATGTAATCATAATTTGCGGTTGTCCAATGAGATTTTACAACTTCACTCTCATTTGTATACGAATATGATGTAATATCGCCTTTGGTTGCGTCACGCAAAATCAGTGCAACAATGCCGTTTGCACTTCGTTTAATCGCCGTTTCAGCTTTGGACTGAAACACTATATTTATTTCGGGTAAACCCATTATAAATCTCCTCCTAACATCAAATCTTCTGCCTTATCGTATGTACTTTCGTTTCTCACCTTAA
>OLOB01001844.1_pt1 | contig 13432 bp, 7 predicted proteins | sample 1671911 | NCBI WGS metagenome assembly OLOB01 (sample SAMEA3136625, study PRJEB25190) | human gut metagenome | biome: human gut; feature: human-associated habitat; material: faeces | place: Austria | collected 2013
GGTTAGACTGATTAGCCTGTGCAAGCATAGACTGTCCAGCCTGAGCAAGAATGTTGTTCTTGCTGTAGTTAACCATCTCTTCAGCCATATCTGTATCACGGATACGTGACTCAGCTGTTGTAGTATTCTCAACTACGTTGTCAAGGTTGTTAATTGTGTGCTCAAGACGGTTCTGAACAGCACCGAGTGATGAACGCTGTGATGATACCTTTGAGATAGCATCTGAGATAGCGTCGATAGCATATGTACCAGCGATACCTGTATCATCATTGACGTTGATTCCCTTGATACCAAGGTTAGAAGAATTCATTGTCTCAATGTTGACACCAATCTTATTTGTCATATCAGCATCAGAACCTACATGAAGATTAAATGAAAGAGAATTAGCAACATCTACACTACCCTTTGTAATAGTGAATGTACCATCATTATTATTTGTTACTGTTGCAGCTGTATCTGTTCCGATAGAAGATGCTGTAGCTAATTCAGTTGCCATCTTAGTATATGCATCAGTAACAGTTATAGCATCTGAATCTGCTTTCCATGCAGTTCCTGTCAATGCAGTTGCGCCAGCACCAGCTTTACTAGCCGTAAAGGATAATTTACCATTAGTACTAGCTACCGTGTATGTTCCACCAAGACCATCATCAATTTTACCATTTAATGCTGTGGCTAATTTAGTTCCAATTGCACTTGCATCATCACCTTTAGATAAAGATATTTCATAATCCTTACCACCAATTGTAAATGTAGTCTTACCATCAAATTTTGAAGCCATTCCTGCTAAATCTAATTCGTATACGCCCGCAGCTGCTGCCTCTGGTTTAGTTTTCTGTGTGATTGCAGTACTTGTTGGTGCTGTGATTCCTGTAACCTTATAATCCTTGCCCCCAATAGATATTGAAGAACCTTCCGAGAGAGCTTGAGCAGTAAATGTAGCTGTATCGCCATTGTCTACTAATGTACCCTTAAGTCCTGCATCATGTGCATTGACTTTCTGAGAATGAGTTGCGCCATCCTTGCTACCCTTTAAGAGGTATGTCTCATTGAATTTTGTAGTCTCAGCTACACGATCAATTTCAGTTGTAAGCTGATCCATCTCATCCTGAATTGCTTTACGATCTGTAGTTGAGTTTGTTCCGTTTGCAGACTGTGTTGCAAGCTCGTTCATACGCTGAAGCATTGAGTGAACCTCTGTGAGGGCACCTTCTGCTGTCTGTACTGCTGAAACACCATCCTCTGCATTTGTCGAAGCTCTGTCAAGTCCCTTGATCTGCTTTCTCATCTTCTCAGAAATTGTAAGGCCGGCTGCATCATCAGCTGCGCGGTTGATTTTGTAACCTGATGAAAGCTTCTCTGTGCTCTTTGACTGTGCGCTTGTTGTTACGTTAAGCATTCTGTTGGCATTTGCTGCCTGCATGTTGTGTTGTACTACCATAATATGTACCTCCATGTATTGTTATTTTGTTCCGGATAAAATCCATTTTATCCGGCATGTTATGAAATTTTCACTATGAGCATGTGCCTAGGTTCACATGTCCATGTATGGTGAAACACAATGGATAATGTGTTTCATTCCGTTTACACCATATATTTCGGCATAGATTTAAAATGCTTAACCCCTTTTTAGAAATTTTGCACTATTTTTTAAAATTTATTTCTGTTTTATTTTAAAACTAAGTGAAAAACCAGTGCTTTCGGTCATCTAGCTGTTGTTAAAGATTTTTAATATCGCCTAATCTATCCAAATCGGAATGCATTTTTGTCGTAATATGAAACAAAAACAATAGTATTTTACACAAAGGAGATTGCAATGAATAAATCACAACCCATTAAAAACAAAGAGAAGCTCGATAGATTCAAAAACTTCTATATTGAGGAAGAATATAATCCCAGAAACTATATGTTTATATCATTAGGGCTAAATACTGCTCTTCGGGTGTCGGATTTGCTGAAATTCACATGGAATGATGTCTACAATTTTGATAATGGCTGTTTTCGTACTCATGTTAAATTGACCGAGCAAAAAACCACCAAGCAATCTGTTATTTTTATGAATTCAAGGATAATCAATTCTCTGAGCTGGTACAAATCAAAGGCACTAATCAAATTTTTACCTGACACATTTTTGTTCTCAAATGCTGATAATCAGCATATATCACGCTCGACAGCATATCGAATTGTGCATAATGCGGCTGTTTCCTGTGATATTGAGGGTGTAATCAGTCCGCACTCGCTGCGCAAAACCTTTGGCTACTATGCATGGAAGCAAGGCACATCACCGGTTCTTTTAATGGACATATATCAGCACTCGTCATTTGAAATTACAAAACGATATCTGGGAATTGAGCAGGATGAACGCGATTCTGTATTTAGGGACGTTATTATCTAATTGATGAAACACATTATCCATTGTGTTTCACCATATGTGGACATGTGAACCTAGGCACATGCCCATGATAAAAATTTCATAACATGCCGGATAAAATGGATTTTACCCGGAAAACGTAAAATAATATAATACATGGAGGTACATATTATGGTAGTACAACACAATATGCAGGCAGCAAATGCCAACAGAATGCTTAGCGTAACAACAGGTCAGCAGGCTAAATCTACAGAGAAGCTCTCTTCTGGTTACAGAATCAACCGCGCAGCAGATGATGCAGCCGGACTTACAATTTCTGAAAAGATGAGAAAGCAGATTAAAGGACTTGATCGTGCTTCTACAAACGCAGAGGATGGTGTTTCATCTGTACAGACAGCTGAGGGTGCTCTTACAGAGGTTCACTCAATGCTTCAGCGTATGAACGAGCTTGCTACACAGGCATCTAACGGTACAAACAGTGAGTCAGACCGTTCTGCTATTCAGGATGAGATCTCACAGCTTACAACTGAGATTGATCGTGTCTCTGAAACAACAAAGTTTAATGAGACATACCTTCTTAAGGGCGATGAAAACGGTGGAACAACTCAAAATACAATAAATGCCCATGACGCTGGTCTTGCAGGAAAGCTTACAGGTGCTGGCACTGGTACTGCTACATTTACAGCAAATTTAAAGGATGGCAGTAAAGTAACAATTGCCGGTAAAGAATACACTATTGATAATTCAGCAGCGGCAAATGCAGAATTAAAACTTGCCGATGATACAGACGCTGTAACAAATTATGGAACTAAAGGAACAAAGGCAACAAAGGCAACAACAACAATTGATTTAAGTGGTTGGAAAGCAAATGATACTATTACTGTAGGCGGAAAAACCGCAATCACTCAGGCAGATAAAAACAACATTGCTGATGCATTAGATGCAATAAAAGATCAGTTTAAAGATGATTATGATGTTGTAGTAGATACAACTGCAAATACTATTACTATTACAGCCAAAACAGCTGGACAAGCAACTGCAATTAATGCAACAGGAACCGTAAACGGAAGTACTACAGCAACTGATTTTGTAAAAACTAAAACAGATGGTGTTAATGCTAACCCAGACGGCTACAATCAATTTACGGATGAAGCTGCAATGAAATCTGCTTTAGCAGATGGAGAAACAATCTATAAAGGCGATATAAATACACTTGCTTCAGCAGATGCATATAAATACACACCTCAAGATGAAAGCAAAATTACAGCTTCTAAAGCCTATAAATTAATGGCTGCTGAACTCGAAAAGGCAAGTAATATTGGAACAGACGATGATAAGAAAGCTACAGTCACAAATAATGAAGACGGAACCTTTACTATCACAGAAGGTAAAGCCGAGACAGCTGCAAAGTTATCTTTCAGCTTACACGTTGGTGCAGATGCAGACATGACCAACAAGATCAATGTCGATATCGAGTCTATGAGTGCAGCAGGACTTGGCATTAAGGGACTTAATGTGAAAGATACAACAGGAATGTCAGCAACATACGCTATTGATGCAATCGCTGATGCTATCTCAAAAGTATCTGAGCAGAGATCTTCACTTGGTGCAGTTCAGAATCGTCTTGAGCATACAATCTCTAACGTAGATAACGTTGTTGAGAATACCACATCAGCTGAGTCTCGTATCCGTGATACAGATATGGCTTCTGAGATGGTTAACTACAGCAAGAACAACATTCTTGCTCAGGCAGGTCAGTCTATGCTTGCACAGGCTAATCAGTCTAACCAGGGTGTTCTCTCACTCTTACAGTAATCATCCACAATTACATGTTGTACAATATAAAAGAGCTCGCAAAGAGCTCTTTTATATTGCCTTATAACACTTCAATTATTGAATAACTCCATACCCATTTTGGGCTTTCACAAAGCTCCTATCCTTCACCGCAAGTACGATCACAAAAATCACATCCAGCGTGAAAAAGAACTGGAATATGCCTGCAAATACAGACAGTACCTTTCCTTGTACTCCCTCGCTGCATGCCCTTACAATATAGGAAATAGAAAAAGGCGCTGCTCCTAACAGCCCAAGCCAGCCAATAACTGATAGCACAATCGCAACGGTCGGGCCTACAAATATCATGATAACAACCGGTGTTAGCATTAAGAGAAGTGCTACTATAATGCAAAAACCACCTATTACATAAAATGGTATCAATGCATATTTGATAATCCTTGTGCAAATGAGAAGCTGTACTCTGCTTATTCTTTTCCTAAGGATAAGCACTACAGCCAGATTAATCAGCCCCAAAACAATCGGCATGACCATTATCCAGCCTGCATCAAAGCTGTCTGTTGATTCCTGCATATTGCATATTATCCAAAATAAAACCGGCATCATGTACATGCCCAGCACATATATTACAGGAACTACGTAAATAGCTCGTGATGCTTTACCTGATTCATTCATAATAAATATCCTCCCTATTATAAACATTCATTTTCTAATACAACCTCCCTGATTATTGTATCCTATTCTGCCTTCTCAACAGATAGTATCTTTCCCTCAAACGGATCCACCTCTGAAATAGTTCCGGTATATTTTACAGTCACCTTATCTCCGCTTGCAACACCCTCAAGTCCGTCAGGCTTCTCATCGAAGTTAAAGCTGTATGGTGTATCCTTGTCATCAGTCACTACAAACATGAAGTCCTTTATGTCATCGATTGTTCCTGTAAGCTCCTTCTCTTCCTGTGAGCCCTTTTCACCTTCATCCTTGGTATCAGCCTGCTTTGCACTTTCGGTGCCTGCTGCCTTATCCTGCTTTGTATCGCTCTGTCCGCAGCCTGCAAACAAGCTGGCGCAAAGCATAGCTCCTATTACAATTGTAATCAGTTTTTTCTTCATTATGATATACCTCTTTCTTTTATTTACAAACACTACTATGAGTACGTTTTCTAAAGAGTACTCTTCTATCCACTTAAAGTAAATAGAATACATAAAATATTAAAAAAATCTTACGAATTACTGCTTTTTTGAGCCTCTCGCAAGCCTTGCAGGATACCATTTTTCAAACCATCCGGTAAATATGCCCATCAATACAGGCATCAGATTGTTTACGACAATAAGTGTAGCTCCAACACCTGCCTTTTTCAGCAGAAATGTCCACACTGCTGTCAACACGTATAATACTCCCCATGCCGCCGCAAGTATATAATTCGTCTTCATAAAGAGAGGATTTTTATGTGCGGCTTCACCGCCATAATTGTATTTCACATATGCTGCGCATAAAGGCTCCTTTGTCAGGCATGAAACCAGCCAGAACAGCCCAAACACCAGATATCCGATATCTGTTGATATGTCACCTGCTCCTGTCAGGCTTGCAATCGCAGAAAGTATAGCAACAGCAACAATTGAGAGCTGATCCCATATTACAAATTTATGTTTTCTCATAATAAAAGGTATAGCGGATGCCACCAAAAGAGCAATCACAGAACCCTTTTCAGTATTGACAGAAACTGCTATCCAAAACGTAATCCATGGTATGAGCATTGTCATCATGGATGGATTTTTCTGTACCTCCACACCTTGTGATGTTTTTTCTGCCTCTTTGACTGCCGATGTACTTCCAAAAAATTTATCCCAGTTTACCATCAAGGAAAAATCACCTGTCACCGTATACATCTGCTTTCCCAATGCCTCTGCGCCACCTATCTCACCTCGGGAAATAGCCGACCATACCGTAAAAGGCGTATCTATGCGTGTAGTCGCGGCAAGGCTTTGGTCAGTAAGCACCTCACTACCTTTATCATCAAGCTTTATTTGGTATGTATGCTTCAAATCGGTATAGCATATCTCAAGCACGCGTTCCTTTCCGTCATAGGTATCCTTATTGTATAATGCAGCCATCTGTCTGGTGAAAACAAGGTCATCCGCTTCCTTTTCTCCTGTTGTCCTGCTGATTCCCCAGCTGGCATCCGCCATCCTTTCAAATACATCCCTTGGATATAAAAGAGTATGGAGCGCCGCTTCTGTTTTTTCAGATATTTTTCCTGTGATGGCATATTCTGCCCCGGCACTTTTTACCGTAGCCAGATATTCGTCAGTCCTCTTTGACAGCTCTTTTACACGAAACAGCTCACCCTGACCACAAAATATGGTTGTATAATGCCCTTTTCCAAGAAAATGGTCAAACATCCGAAGTACACTGTCATAATTTCCCTCTGCAGAATAAAAGCCACAGGTAGAGATTAGCACATGCCTTTTGCCTTCCATGTCATATCTGCAATCATGGCTGCCGCTTCCGTATCCGTCATCCTTTGTACTCATAAACGGCAGGCTCATGGGAAGCTGCCTGTCAATCACGTTCTTTAGTATTCCCGGCACACTAAAATAGTACAGAGGAAACGACCACACAACAATATCCGCTTCAAGCATTTTCCCAATAACAGTCTGCATATCGTCATTTATGCAGCACACCCCCGGTGTCTTCTGCCAGCATGCAAAGCAGCCCTTACACGCTCCTACATTCATTGAGGCTACATGCATTTCATCAATGGATATAGCTTCATTTTTGCTCTTATATCCTTCTTTGAAGCCTTCTATAAAGCTGTTTGCAAGCCTTAACGAATTGCTTCGTTTGCCTTTTGGACTTCCGTTAATCAGAAGTATGTTCATGCTTTATGCCCTCCTGTATGTATATAGTTAATTTTAGTATAGCGGATTGACAGGCAAAAAACAATTAAAGTTTAGACTTAGAAACAATACCATAATTATACATTTAAAATACATTCAAATTCTTAAGTATGCCTTGTAATTATAGTACTATGATAGTAAAATAGAGCTATATTATTACGAATCAGGAGAATTCATATGGGTTACGATGAAAAAATTTTTAAAGCAAAGGCGAATATCAAGGCCCGCAGATTATGGCTTGTTTTTGCTTTACTGCTGACCGCAAATTATGGAACCGACACAGCAAATGGTGCTTATTCCATCAATAATTATATCATTTTTGTTATTTTATGCTGGCTGCCTTTCTTGTGTGGTGACATACTTCTAAAAAAGAAAGGGAAGGATAATGACCGGTACAGGCTTGCATTCGTCATCGGATATGGTATTTTTTACGTATTTCTTTTGTGTACAACTACCTCACCGATTGCATTCACCTACATTCTTCCGATAATCAGCCTTATTGTAATATTTAAGGATGAAAAATTCATGATTTACTGCGCTGTTGCAAATATGCTAAGCCTTATTGCAAGTATTGCATTTCACATATTAGTACTTGGTCAGAACACTGCTGTAGACCACAAAAACTATCAGCTTCAGATAGCATGTCTTTTACTTTGCTACATAGGCTATATCATGTCGGTGCGTCACCTGACTGAATCCGATGCTGCACTCACCGAGAGCATAAAGTCTGATTTAAACCGTGTTGTCACGACAGTTGAGCAGGTTAAAACCGCTTGCAACACTATAATGGACGGTATAACCGTGGTCCGTGAGCTTGCTTCTGAAAACAAGCATGGCTCAGATGTTGTCGTTGATGGAATGAATAAGCTTACCGGAAATAACAAGCAGCTTCAGTCCCACACTGCTTCTTCCCAGGAAATGACTACCGATATAAGCTCACAGGTTGAGAATGTTGCAGCCATGATAAATGATATGGTTTCCCTGACAGCCGAATCAGGCAAGCATGCCAAGGTCAGCTCTGAGGACCTTGAAGGTCTTGCCCAGACAGCAAAAACCATGTCAGAGCTTTCTACAGAGGTTGAAAGCATCCTGACTACATTCAGAGATGAATTTGAGATGGTTAAAAATGAAACCGGAACAATTGATAATATTTCAAACCAGACAAACCTCCTCGCTCTTAACGCTTCTATCGAGGCTGCACGTGCAGGTGAAGCAGGTAAGGGCTTTGCTGTTGTTGCTGAACAGATCCGTACTTTAAGCACTGAGACGAGAAATTCATCCGGTCAGATCAGTGAAGCTCTCTCACGGCTTGACGAGATTTCCGGAAAGATGACCTCATCCATTGAAGAAACGCTCCGTCTCATCCAGCTCACTCTTGAAAAGGTAATGCAGACCGGTGAAAATGTAGAGAAGATCACAAAGGATTCCAATAAGCTCGGAAGCCATATCCATGAAATCGATGCCGCAATGCAAGAGGTTGAAGCATCTAACCAGCAGCTTGTCGACAATATGGAAAAGGTATCTGAAATCGTAGAAACCATGACCTCATGTATCGATGCATCTGACACGATAAGCCGCAAGATGCTCAGTAAATATGATGAAAGCGCAACAAATATCAATAATATCGAGACTGTTATCCAATCTCTCATGCACGAGCTCGGAGTTGGTGGATTTATGGGACTTGATGATATCCGCCCGGGTATGAAGGCCAAAGTGATCCTGACAGATGTACAGACCGGCAACGAGTTCCATTGCGAAGTAAAGGCTGTTGACGAAAACGGTCTTAAGCTTGTATCAGGCGGCTTATCTGTAGACTCATCCAGACCTTGCAATCTGTGTGTTACAGTTGGCAATGTAATGTACTGCTGGAAGGATCTCACAATCACAGATGGCCTTATGATAACAGTCAATACGCAGCCTGAAATCTTGAACCGTAGGAAATACCCTCGCATGGATTTATCAAACAAATGCACTATCAAGCTTAAAGGAACCGACACCACATTCAAGGGTACACTTGACAATATAAGTGCAAACGGCTTTGCATTTTTGACAAAGGATCCTTATTTCGTGGATCATAAAGGAGCGAAGGTTACTATCTCGATAGAGGACTTTGCGCTTGCTGACCACTCAGTATTGGAGGGATATGTAATCCGCTGCTCAAATAATGACGGAACATATATCGTCGGCTGCCAGATGCCTGAGGATAATTATTATATCCAGACATATGTCGATGAACAGCTTCGTGCTCACTCATAAAAATAAAAGCTATGAAAGCCTTTAATCGGGCTCTCATAGCTTTTTTTATTGATAATCTTCTATATCCTATTATCTTCTATCTATTATCTTTATCTTCTATCTGCATGATGTTTTTCCTCTCTGGACTCTCATATATACATTGTAGCTGTGAATGCTGAATATTATGATACCTAGCAATGCACAGGTTATCACAATTGTACGGATGTTCTTCGTTTTTATAATCATAAATGTGTTCTCCATACCTTAGTACCTACATCGTATCTGTGCTTCGTTCTCTCTATTCATATCACATATACTTGTATTTCTAGTACTAATTATGCAACATATAATGCCTAAAATCTATACTCTTGGCGCGAAATGTAGTTTTTATGGTGTGAAATGCAGATTGCAATAAAAAACAAGGGAAAGTACTAAATACTTTCCCTTGCATAAATTATATATAGACTTTTAAATTAGAACCTTTGTCTATTTTGCCTGCTCTGCGATAGCAGCCTGTGCTGCAGCAAGACGAGCGATTGGTACACGGAATGGTGAACATGAAACATAGTCAAGTCCAATCTTGTGGCAGAACTCAACTGATGAAGGATCTCCACCGTGCTCTCCACAGATACCAACGTGAAGGCTTGGGTTAACTGGCTTACCTAATTCGATAGCCATTTCCATTAATTTACCAACACCTGTCTGGTCAAGCTTAGCAAATGGATCGTTCTCGAAAATCTTGTTGTCATAGTAAGCGTTAAGGAACTTACCTGCATCATCACGAGAGAATCCGAATGTCATCTGTGTAAGGTCGTTTGTACCGAAGCAGAAGAAATCAGCCTCTGTAGCGATCTCATCAGCTGTAAGAGCAGCTCTTGGAATCTCGATCATTGTACCTACATGGTACTTGATGTCAGCATTTGCAGCAGCGATCTCAGCGTCAGCTGTCTCAACCACAATCTTCTTAACGAACTTAAGCTCTTTGATCTCACATACTAATGGAATCATGATCTCAGGCTCGATATCCCAGTCTGGATGAGCTTTCTTTACATTGATAGCTGCACGGATAACAGCCTTTGTCTGCATCTTAGCAATCTCAGGATATGTAACTGCAAGACGGCATCCTCTGTGACCCATCATTGGGTTGAACTCATGGAGTGACTCACAGATAGCTTTGATTTCCTCTACTGACTTGTTCTTAGCCTTTGCAAGCTTCTCAATGTCAGCCTCCTCTGTAGGAACGAACTCATGAAGAGGTGGATCAAGGAAACGAATTGTTACTGGACATCCCTCAAGAGCCTCGTATAATTTCTCGAAATCTCCCTGCTGATATGGAAGAATCTTGTTAAGAGCTGTCTCTCTCTCCTCTACTGTATCAGAGCAGATCATCTCACGGAATGCAGCGATTCTCTCTGGATCGAAGAACATATGCTCTGTACGGCAAAGTCCGATTCCCTCTGCACCAAGCTCACGAGCCTTCTTAGCATCTGCAGGAGTATCTGCATTTGTACGAACCTTAAGTCTTCTGAACTCATCAGCCCATGCCATAACACGTCCGAACTCACCAGCGATTGAAGCATCAACTGTTGGGATGATTCCAGCGTAAATGTTACCTGTTGTACCATCGATAGAAATCTCAGATCCCTCTGTGAATGTCTGTCCTGCAAGTGTGAACTTCTTGTTCTCCTCGTCCATATTGATATCACCACAACCAGATACACAGCATGTTCCCATACCACGTGCAACTACGGCTGCGTGAGATGTCATACCACCACGAACTGTAAGGATACCCTGAGCAGCCTTCATTCCTGTAATGTCCTCTGGAGATGTCTCAAGACGTACAAGTACGACTTTCTCTCCTCTTTCAGCCCATGCCTCAGCATCGTCAGCTGTGAATACAACCTTACCACAAGCAGCTCCCGGAGATGCTCCAAGACCCTTTCCAAGTGGAGTTGCAGCCTTAAGTGCAGCAGCATCGAACTGTGGATGTAATAATGTATCAAGGTTACGAGGGTCAATCATTGCAACAGCCTCTTCTTCTGTTCTCATTCCCTCATCTACTAAATCACAGGCAATCTTTAAAGCAGCCTGTGCTGTTCTCTTACCATTACGTGTCTGAAGCATGTATAACTTCTTATTCTCAACAGTGAACTCCATGTCCTGCATATCTCTGTAGTGATCTTCAAGAGTTTTACAAACCTGTTTGAACTGCTCGAATGCTTCTGGGAACTTCTCTTCCATCTGAGCGATTGGCATTGGTGTACGAACACCGGCAACTACGTCCTCTCCCTGTGCGTTTGTAAGGAATTCTCCCATAAGCTTCTTCTCACCTGTAGCAGGATCACGAGTAAATGCAACACCAGTACCACAGTCATCTCCCATGTTACCAAATGCCATACTCTGTACGTTAACAGCAGTACCCCAGCTATAAGGGATATCGTTGTCACGACGGTAAACATTAGCACGTGGGTTATCCCATGAACGGAATACGGCTTTGATAGCTCCCATTAACTGTTTCTTAGGATCATCTGGGAAATCTTCGCCGATTTTCTCTTTATATTCAGCCTTAAACTGAGATGCAAGCTCTTTTAAATCTTCTGCTGTAAGATCAACGTCCTGACTTACACCTTTTTTAGCTTTCATCTCATCGATTAATTCTTCAAAATACTTTTTACCAACTTCCATAACTACATCAGAATACATCTGAATAAATCTTCTGTAGCAATCCCAAGCCCAACGTGGGTTTCCGGATTTAGCGGCAATAGTTTCAACTACTGTCTCATTAAGACCTAAGTTAAGGATAGTATCCATCATACCTGGCATGGAAGCACGGGCACCTGAACGAACTGATACAAGAAGCGGATTCTCTTTATCTCCAAATTTCTTTCCTGTAATCTCTTCCATCTTTACGATATACTCATTAATCTGTCCCTGAATCTCATCGTTAATCTCACGACCATCTTCATAATACTGAGTACAAGCCTCTGTTGTAATTGTGAATCCCTGTGGTACAGGTAATCCAATATTTGTCATCTCAGCCAGATTGGCTCCTTTACCACCAAGAAGATTTCTCATTGTGGCATCGCCTTCTGTAAACAGATATACCCATTTTGCCATTGTTGTGTTCCTCCTTCAATTAACTATCAACATTACTTTATGCGCTTTCCTCACGCGCAATATGAGTATAGCACAAATAAATAAAAAATGCTATATTTTTCCGTCATTTTTTTGCAAAAATTTATCATGGACTGTATTTTTTTGCAACATTCACGATAATTTTAATTTTTTTATACAAAAGAGACTATTTGATGGGGTGTTTGCCGTTTAATTCGTTGGGTGGACAGACAGATAGACGAAATTAGATTTTCTCTTATTTTTTGCCTCACTTCCTGTAGAAGATTTCAGAATGAGCAGCTTTATCTCTTCAACAGATTTCTTAAAAAGCTGTTCTATCTCCTGTTCCGTAATCTGTAAATCCTTAAAAAAAGCTACTTTTACCTGCTCATAATCAGTAAGTCTGTTTTCATCCTGAAGTCTCATCAACAATGGGCTGTCTCCATTAAAATCTTCTGCATCCGGGAGTCCTCCATGATGATAGCAAATAACATTTGCGAGTAGTTCACCCACTATCCTTCCATTCGGTCCGTACTTTCCTGATAAATCATAAATATATTTTGCTCCGTAAACACCATGATCAATACCAGATTGTCTTTTACTTTCTATCCCCTCTTTTGCCCGTCTCCATTCTTCATGAATAAACCTCTGAAACTTAATACTATATTTTCCAAAATCATGAAGCAAACCAACAAGAGAAAGCGTATTTTCCAAAGTAGCTTTTTTGTCAGAATGTAGCTCTTTTGAGCTAACAGTTCTCCTCAAGTCAACTCTTTTCCCCATAGCTGCTGCTAATTTCTGCACTTCTCTGATATGTTCTTTTAACTCTTGTTTTTCGAAATCATTTACACGAAATCTGGCTATATAATCGTTCATTTTATGAATCCTCTTATCCTCTTTTTTTATATCATTTATTCTAACATAAAAAGGAATAAAGCAAATCCCCAGCCAAAACACAGCCCTCTTTTGATAAATAAAGCATATTTGTGGCCTTGGAGCAAAGGTTGGATGCGAGCGTTTT
>OLOB01001852.1_pt1 | contig 13395 bp, 16 predicted proteins | sample 1671911 | NCBI WGS metagenome assembly OLOB01 (sample SAMEA3136625, study PRJEB25190) | human gut metagenome | biome: human gut; feature: human-associated habitat; material: faeces | place: Austria | collected 2013
TAGGCTCGATAGCAAGCTCGATAACAGGTTCTGGGAATTCCATGGATTCCAGAATAACCGGATGCTGTTCATCACAGATTGTATCACCAGTTGTTGTAAATTTGAAACCTACAGCAGCTGCGATATCACCGGAGTAAACCTTATCCAGCTCTTTTCTCTTGTTGGCATGCATCTGAAGGATACGACCAACACGTTCTTTCTTGCCCTTTGTTGCGTTCAGTGTGTAAGAACCGGAATTCAGAGTACCGGAATATACACGGAAGAATGCCAGTTTACCAACGAATGGGTCTGTCATAATCTTGAATGCAAGAGCGGAGAAAGGTTCTTCATCAGAAGAATGTCTGACAACATCGTTGCCATCCATATCAACACCCTTGATTGGTGGGATGTCTAATGGAGATGGCATATACTCGATGATTGCATCAAGGAGCTTCTGAACACCTTTGTTTCTGTAAGCTGTACCACAGCAAACAGGAACAGCTGTACATTCGCATGTAGCTTTTCTTAATACAGCTTTTAACTGATCATTAGATGGTTCTTCACCTTCAAGGTAAGCCATCATCAGATCGTCATCTAATTCGCAGATCTTCTCAACTAATTCTGTATGATAAAGTTCTGCATCATCGACCATATCTTCTGGGATATCAACGATAGAAATATCGTCACCCTTTTCATCATTGTAGATATAAGCCTGCATTTCAAAAAGGTCAATGATACCTTTGAATTCATCTTCCTTACCGATTGGGAGCTGAATGCAGATAGCATTCTTACCTAATCTTGTCTTGATCTGCTCAACAGCACTGTAGAAATCAGCACCAAGAATATCCATCTTGTTGATGAAAGCCATTCTAGGTACGTTGTATGTGTCAGCCTGACGCCATACGTTTTCTGACTGAGGCTCAACACCACCTTTGGCACAGAAGACACCTACAGCACCATCAAGTACACGAAGGGAACGTTCAACTTCAACTGTGAAGTCTACGTGTCCTGGTGTATCAATGATGTTGATACGATGCTCTAAAGCACCTGCCTTTGGCTTGCAGTGATCCTGAAGTGTCCAGTGACATGTTGTAGCAGCGGAAGTAATTGTGATACCACGTTCCTGCTCCTGGGCCATCCAGTCCATAGTTGCAGTACCGTCATGAGTATCACCAATCTTGTAGTTAATACCAGTGTAATATAAGATACGCTCAGTTGTTGTTGTTTTACCAGCATCGATATGAGCCATAATACCAATATTTCTGGTTCTCTCTAATGGATATTCTCTTCCAGCCAAGGATAATTCCTCCTTTTCTCAGCTAAGCAGCCGCTAAAAACAGATTACCATCTGTAATGAGCGAAAGCTTTGTTTGCTTCTGCCATTTTGTGCATGTCTTCTTTTTTCTTAACTGCTGCACCAGTGTTGTTTGCAGCATCCATAATCTCGTTGGCAAGTCTCTCTTCCTGAGTCTTTTCGCCTCTCTTACGAGAATATACTGTTAACCATCTGAGAGCAAGAGCCTGTCTTCTCTCTGGTCTAACCTCGATAGGCACCTGATATGTGGCACCACCGATACGTCTTGCTTTTACTTCAAGAACAGGCATGATATTGTTCATAGCTTCTTCGAAAACTTCGAGAGCTTCCTTGCCTGTCTTTTCAGAAATTCTATTAAATGCGCCGTATACGATCTTCTGAGCAACGCCTTTCTTACCGTCAAGCATGATGTTGTTGACAAGCTTTGTTACGACTTTGCTGTTGTAAATCGGATCAGCCAATACGTCTCTTTTCTGGATATGTCCTTTTCTTGGCACGTTACTTCCCTCCTTATAGATTATTCAATCTTGGGTACTCACGTAGTCTGACTATGTGTTCGCGCTCGAATTGTATATCTATCTTTAATCGCAACCTTATATTCATTGCGGTAAAATAATGCTACATTCGTCGCAAATAGTATAAACCTGTGAAACTCTTATTTCTTAGCGTCCTTTGGTCTCTTAGCACCGTATTTAGAACGGGCCTGTCTTCTCTTAGCAACACCTGCAGTATCAAGTGTACCTCTGATGATATGGTATCTTGTACCTGGTAAGTCCTTTACACGACCACCTCTGATCAGTACAACGCTATGCTCCTGAAGGTTGTGACCTTCACCTGGGATGTAGCTTGTTACTTCGATTCCGTTTGATAAACGAACTCTGGCGATCTTTCTAAGAGCTGAGTTAGGTTTTTTAGGAGTAGCTGTCTTAACAGCTGTACATACACCTCTCTTCTGTGGTGATGATAAGTCTGTTGCTTTCTTGTGAAGAGAGTTGTAGCTCTTCTGCAGAGCAGGAGCTGTAGATTTCTTCTCAACAGTCTGTCTTCCTTTTCTTACTAACTGGTTAAATGTTGGCATTATTTTCACCTCCTGGTAATAAAATGAACTGGTTGCCGTCATTTACATAACGGTGTATACACGCCTATTGCGCACACTTGCATATTATAACAAAGGCAATCATCCTTGTCAAGAATTTTTCTTTAAATTTTCTCAACATACGACGATTGCCTTTTGTCATCCTGTATTTTTCTGTTTTATATCCGCACTTCGACAGTTTGTTCCACCGGAATATCCAAGGACATAATCTTGTCTTTGTATGTCTCATACTCCTCCGGCAATATCCGCCAGGACAGTCCACATCCGGCGCTGATTTCTCCCGGGAGCGGAATCAGCCGTCCCGGAATCCCCTCCTCGCTGCACTTCTTCTCCATGGCCATAGCTGCCGTTGTAGTCTTAAATGTCAATATCATATAATTCTTCTTTTGACGCACGATACACCGCCATCCTGTTCTTCCATGATTCTATATTTTAAATTATGGTTTAACGATTAGATCCGCCTGCATCATTTTCTCAGTGATCACATACATATTGGTCACGCCGCCGACTTTCAGTTTCTCTGTCAGACCGTAATGATTCAGGCAGGTACCACATGTCAGGATTTCCACACCATTTGCTTCAAGCGACATCAAATCTTCCAGCGTCGGTGCCTCTTCACATGTCAGTTTTGCACCGCCATTATAGAAGAGTATTGTTTTCGGCAGTTCATCCTGCTGAGACAGGGCATAGATGAAACCCTTCATCAGAACAGCACCCAATTCATCATCCCCGCTGCCCATATAAGAAGATGAAATAACAACGACTTTATTGCCCTTTCTTCCGTCCGGTATACAGGTTTCTTCTGCTCTTACTTCTTCATCAGCTTCAACTCCTGCCTCATCCGCTGATTCTCCGATGGTCATAATCACTCTGTACTGGTTCTCGCCCAGTTTTTCTGAACGGACGCCATAGTTCTTCTGCTGTGCCATCTTTGTCAGATTCTGGACGGCAATTTCATTGTCTACCAGTGTTTCTACCATTCCTGCACCACTTAATTCTTTAATGGCATTTTTTGTCTTAACAACAGGGGTCGGGCATGCATCACACATGGCATTAACGACTTTTAACATAATAGTTCCCTCCTTGATTAGCTCATATTGGCCCGATGATTTATTCTACAACTATTTCAGGCGCCTCACTATTCTTTTCCAACAATGTTCCGACAATCTTCGCCGGAAGGCCTGCATTTTGTAATTCAGCTTCCAGTGCCTCGGCCTGTTCGGCTTTAACTGCAGCCAGAAGGCCTCCTGATGTCTGCGGGTCGAACAGGATTTCCTCCATAGAGAATGGAATATTTCTGAACTCGACAAATGGGCCTGTGTGATTTCTGTTGCGCTGACCGGCCGCTGTCAGCAGAAATTCGTCCGCATGACGATGGGCCTCTTCAATGACCGGTACTTCTGAAGCGTCGATACAGCAGTTCAACTTGCCGTCCAACATTTCATGCAGGTGCCCCAGAAAACTGAACCCGGTGACATCTGTACAGGCATGCACATCGTATTTTCTGCAAATCTCCGACGCATATTTATTCAAGGTCGTCATGGACTTGATAGCTTCATGCATGGCTGCCTCAGATGCTTCGCCAACCCGGTTAGCCGTACAGATAATGCCAACACCCAGCTTCTTAGTCAAAATCAGCTTATCCCCGGGCTGACCCTGATTATTGGCCAATACTCTGTCCGGATGAACCACTCCCATAACAGACAAGCCGTATTTCACATCGCTGTCTGCGATAGAATGACCTCCGGCCAATGTGCCACCGGCTTCTATGACCTTCTCTGAACCGCCTCTCATAATCTCACCCAGAATATTCAAATCCATCTTCTCAGGGAAGCAGACAATATTCAGCGCTGTCTTGACCTCCCCGCCCATGGCATAAATATCGCTGAGCGCATTGGCAGCAGCAATCTGTCCGAATGTATAAGGATCATCCACCATCGGTGGAAAGAAATCCAAAGTCTGCACAATGGCCGTATCATCGGAAATCTTGTATACCGCAGCATCATCCCTGCTGTCATACCCCACAAGCAGTGATGGATCCTGTTCCCCCCTCGGAAGCTTTTCCAGTACACGGCTCAGAACCCCCGCACCGAGCTTGGCGGTACATCCGCCGCCTTTGCAGAAAACAATTTTTTCTTCCATATTAATAGCCACACCTTCTCCCCCTTAAGGCACGCATTTAAAGATATGCCAAAGGGTATTCTGCTTAAGATAAAGGAACCGCATGCATGCAGCCCCTTTACTCTGTTAATTAAAATAAACTAATTCATCTTCCGGTGCTGCGCATTCTACAACCTCTGTTGCATAAAGCACAGGACCTACACCGCCGTATTCTCTTCTGCGTTCATAATGCATATTGGCTGTCAGTGTCACCCAATCACCATTCTTTAAATTATCAAGTTCCGGATATTTACACAAAAAACCGATAAAACGGATATCCTCCGCACAGCATGTCATGGCTTTACGGCCTGGTACACAGAAATTCTTCGGCAACTTACGGTTCTTCATGATCCTTGCTGTAAAGCGAACGGTCTTGCCTTCATAGCGATCCTTGTCATCAGCCGCATCCATATACCAGATGCCGTAATCATCATCTGTAATGTCAATGATCGGTGCATTCAGATCATATGGTGGGATATCCTTGCCCAGTTCGATCATTCGGCCGTCCTTGTGTTCAAACATCATCTGGACATTGGAATTCAAAGCCTTCAGATTTCTTCTGAACATCGGCAGATCCTGTTCTTCAGAACATCTGTTGAAGATAACCAGCTCTGTACACTTAATCATATTGCCGATAATGGACTTCATGTTATTCAGATAAACAGCAAAGGTACTTGCATCGATCATAGTCACAATCTGATAAATCTCCCATCCTCTTGGCATATCCACGCTGAGAATTGTATCCGGGTCCCACATGCCGTTGTATTCCACAAAAACCCGCTTCGGTTTGTAAACATTCTTGCAGTTCTCAAGAAAATCTGCCGTCAGTTCCTCTTCCTCATCCAGTGTTACAGTATCAATCTTGCAAGCCAGTGTTGCCTTCTCATCAAGTTCAACTTCGCCTTCCTCGCATGAGATCAAAAGCCCTCTCTCACCATCCGCAAATTCACCGCTTTCAAAGATTTCCTGAAGGAAAGAAGTCTTACCGCTCTCAAGGAAACCTGTTATCAGGTATACCGGTACTTCCAGTTTATCCATCTCTATCACCAAACTTTCTATTTATTCGTATTTCTTTTGCTATTCATTATCATATCAAATAAATCTATGAAATTCAAGTCGAAAAGGGCTGCTGCAATGCTAACTGCAAAACCCGCCCCCCATTTTAACCAACAATAAAATACCAAAAGCCGAATCAGTGAGCAAAATCATTTGCCTGCCAATTCGGCTTTCCCGGATAAATTCAAATATTTTACAGTCTGATTTTATTTCTTCGCACAGGCAGTGGCTACCCGTACCATAATTGGCAAAGAAATAAAAATAGCAATTGTTCCTACCGCCAAAAGGATTGGAAACTTCGCCGGCCAATATACAATGTTCCCCGAATTGTACATACACCATACACTATTGAACAGAATTTCAATAAATAAGAAAATCAACACTCTTACAACATATTCCAATGTTTTATTCTTAATTCTTTTTGTCCATGATGCCACCCAATCCATCACCGGTGCAAAATAGTTAATGGCTACCGCAATAGCAAAGGCCCCACCCAGGCAGGAAATACCGTAGCCGGTGTCATTGGAGCTCCTAATAAATACATTGCCGATGTATTCAGGACCCATGACATGATAAACCCCATACCTGTTTCAAGAATTCTGCCAAATTTCTTTTCATTCATAATAGACATCCCCCATCCTTCTCTACTGTTATCCCAATAAAGCACGCACTTCATCCACCACATAATCAGAAAATACATCATACTGTTTGTCCGCATTTTCAGCTGTCGCAGCTGCCGGATCACCAAAGTAAGCATCCGGTGCACCACATTCAATAAAATCTTTTGCCCCCGCACCAATTCTCTCAAAAAGGAACTCGCCTTCATAATTCGGCTTCAATGATGCGATCTGCGCTTTATCCAGTAATTCCGGATAACGCATCAAACCAAATCCTGTTTCTGATTCACCTGCATGGAGGTCATATGTTGGATGAATACCATTAAAATATGCTGCTGCGCCACCTTCAACAATGCCTTTGTCAAACCACGCCGAATAGGTACCATTGACCTTGTTGTTTTTCTTTTTCGCATTCTCAATACCTCTGACAACTGCCGCAGCATTACCCGGGTCAGCATGTCCAGATACAACCATGATATTATAAAAGCCACTCCTTGCCAGGCTGAGACATATATCCTCTAACAGCATCTCGACAGTCTCCACCCTAAGAGATGTATTTCCAGGAAATACATTTGTCACATCTGCTGCACAGTACGTCACCGGCGTTGCAATGATAGATTCAATCCCCTCTTCCTGCAGCTTTCTTGCTGCTCTTTCGCACAATTCCAATCCGCTGCGAAAATCTGTCATCAATGGCAGATGCGGACCATGCACTTCCGTCGGTCCCAATGGAATAAATGCAAGATTGCATTTTGGCTGTAATTCCTTAATTTTTGTAGATGTCATTTTGTAAAGATAATTCAGTGCCATACGCTTTCTCCCCCACTTTATGATTTTGTTTTGCCTGGTTATATTCTTTCGATATACCATTATACCGATATATCGGTATAATGGTATATTACTTTATTATTATAACTATGTCAATTAACATAACTGCTAATAAGTTGTATATGTTTTTGTACAATATAACGATGAATTTCCAAAACACTTCAATCACGTTGAAACTCTCTGCCATTTCGTTTATAATAAACACAGTATGTATAATTAAGGAGGCTATTCCTATGTCACTTTTTCTTAAAGATGAAGCCTATGAACAGTTAGTCCAAATGATTGACGATGGAAAATTCGAATATGATAAAAAGTATTCCCTGAATCAAATTGCTATAGAATTGAACATGTCTAAGACACCGGTACGAGATGCTATTCAGAAATTAGCCGAAGAAAAGCGCATTGACATTCTGCCAAGCCGCGGTATTCAACTTCATATGCCAACCGCTGATGAAGTCAAGCAGCACTACCATTTCAGTAACGCCATTGAAGGTTATTGCGTGGCCGAACTCGCCAAAGCCTACGCCAAAAATCCCAAAAATATTTATGTCCGCAGATTGAAATATATTATGCAGGATATGAAAGCCTATCTTGATGAACAGACAGATTTCGGCGAATATTTTGCACTGGATCGTCAATTTCACATAGAACTGATTGACTCTCTTCAAGATCCTTATTTTTCCAGCTTAAAATCTTCAGGCATGGGATTTTTAAATCATCCTGAACTGCAGCTCAATGAAAAAGTACCTCGTCAAGATGTCTATGCCTGCCATGAAAAAATTCTGGATGCAATCTGTAAAGGTAATCATTCGGCTGCTTTTGATGCCATGATGGAACATGCACAGCTCATGACCAACCAATTATAAAAGCATTGTTACTGCAGTTCTTTATAACCAAAATAGAACATGCTTTGCAAATCTCGCATATTACCATACATCGATAAAAAGACCGATATTCCAGGAATCTATCTTCCTGGAATATCGGTCTTTTATTTTTATGCTATTCATCTTATATGTTATTTCATGTACACTTACAGCATAAACAGCTTCGCAAGCTTAGTCTCATCAATCTTGGAGCCGATCACACAGAGACGTCCGGTGTATTCAGGCTGTCCTTCACGAATCTCGTATTCTTCAGGAACCATATCGAAGTAGATCCATGTACCGTCCGGGCTTGGCAGCATGCCCTTTGCACGAAGGATAATGCCGTATTCATTGTTCTCCGCTGCAAGTGCCTTGAGGATTGTCTCCACTTCTTTCTTTGTATACTTGCGAGGTGTTTCCTTGCCCCAGCTTGTGAACACTTCATCTGCGTGATGATGATGATGGTCATGTCCGCAGCCACAATGATCATCATGGTCGTGATGATGCTCGTGATCATGGTCGTGGTCGCAGCCGCAATGCTCGTCATGGTCGTGATGATGGTCATGGTCATGATCCTCGTGGTCATGATGATGGTCATGGTCATGATCCTCGTGATCATGATGATGATCGTGGTCGTGATCCTCGTGATCATGATGATGGTCGTGATCCTCATGGTCGTGATCATGATGTCCGCCGCATACAGGGCAGATATCCTCTTCAGCCATCACCATATCAGCCAGAGACACTGGTTTCTCCATAGCCGCTAAAAGCTGTTCACCTGTCAGTTCATCCCAAGGTGTTGTGATCACTGCCGCATCCTTGTTGTGTTCTCTGATCATAGCAACACAGGCTTCCAACTTGTCCTGCTTCATATTCTGGGTACGACTGAGCACGATGGTGTGTGCGCTCTCAACCTGGTTGTTGTAGAACTCACCGAAGTTCTTCATATACATCTTGCACTTGTTGGCATCTGCAACTGTTACAAGGCTGTTCAGTTCAATCGGTGCATCTTCTGCCACACCCTGAACGGCTTTGATAACATCTGATAACTTGCCGACACCTGACGGTTCAATGATGATCCTGTCAGGATTAAACTTCGTGATCACATCCTTCAGCGCTGTACCAAAATCACCAACCAGTGAGCAGCAGATACAACCGGAGTTCATCTCTGTGATGTTCACACCTGCATCCTTTAAAAATCCGCCGTCAATGCCGATTTCACCAAATTCATTCTCAATCAGGACAACCTGCTGTCCCTTTAATGCTTCGCTAAGAAGCTTCTTAATCAGTGTTGTCTTTCCTGCTCCAAGGAAACCGGAAATAATATCGATCTTTGCCATAAGGCATGCCTCCTTCTTCATCTATCAATCATCTTCTGTCAACGTCAAAAACATACAGGATTCTGTCCTGCTGACAAGACATCTTATCCCGCATCTTCCTATTTTAAAGCGTCCCTTTTATAAAATCAATACCATTGCGCTAAAGTTTATGAAATTTTTTGATTTTTCTTCTCATTTCAGCTATAATGGTCTATATTGCAGCTATCGAATTTCAACATATCTATTGAAGGGAGAAGGTTTTTATGCCTCTTACACATATCAATGACCAGGGACGTGCCCGAATGGTGGATGTCTCCGAGAAAGCCATCACGCATCGAATCGCTGTGGCTGCCGGCAGTATTTATATGCAGCCGGAGACCTTACAGGCCATCATCGACGGACAGATCAAGAAAGGCGATGTACTGGCTGTCGCCCAGGTAGCCGGCATTATGGCTGCCAAACAGACATCCGCAATCATCCCGATGTGCCATCCTCTGATGCTGTCAGGCATTGATATCCATTTTGAGACCGACACAGAGGAAAATGCCGTCCACATCAAGGCCTCCGTCAAAACAACCGGCCAGACCGGCGTGGAAATGGAAGCCCTGCATGCCGTTTCAGCTGCTGCACTGACCATTTATGACATGTGCAAAGCTATAGACCGTGGCATGCATATCACAAATCTTCGGGTGATTGAGAAAGACGGCGGCAAATCCGGCCATTTCACACAGCAGTAATCGATTGTATCCCTAATTCAAACATACTAAATGAGGTTATCAACATATGATCAAAGGCACTATTACATCTATTAACATATCCAAAGAAAAAGGTGTGGTTAAAACCCCTGTTGACACTGCCATCTGCAAATGCGATCACGGCATTGTCGGGGACGCCCACGCCGGCAACTGGCACCGCCAGATCAGCCTTCTGGCTCAGGAGAGTATCGACATCATGACTGAAATGGGTGTTGAAGACCTGACACCGGGGCAATTTGCAGAGAATCTGACAACAAAGGACATCTGTCTCTATGAACTGCCTGTGGGCACTCGTCTTCAGATTGGTGAAACCATTCAGGAAGTTACCCAGATTGGCAAGGAATGCCACAAAGGATGTGCCATTCAGCAGAAAGTAGGCAAGTGCATCATGCCTACCCAGGGAATTTTTACCAAAGTCATCAAAGAAGAACCATCCATATAGGAGACACCATTTCTGTTCTGTAAGTTTTTGTGTTTTTCCTCAAGGATTTTACCCTTTAAGCCATTCACAATTTTTATTTTTTTACAGAAAAGTGTGTAAGATTTCCGACACACTTTTCTTATTTGTCTACTATTCTTCAAACAATTCTGACATATCAAAGATGTATCATGATTATATTCCATAAAGTTTCATAATTCTAACATACGTCAAATGAGAGAAAATTAATTCTCTTCTACAGACCATTAATCAAATTTTACCAGTTTCAAATACAACTTAAACACACTTTTAGGGCATAATATCCACAAAGCTGTGTTCAATTTGTGAATTTTCATTATTTTTTCGACATTTGACAATTGCCTTTGACGAGACTAAAATTGTGAACAGCCCGAGAGGGAAGTGAAAAGGAAGTGAATAAATATGGATGAGCTGGTAAAAAATCTCATGGAAGAATTAAACTGTGATACAGCTTTTACGATTCCGATTTTCGGCGGCATACCGGTGGCTGAATCAGTTTTTGTAACATGGTTAATCATGGCTGTTGTGATTCTCCTGTGTGCGATTTTTGTCAGAAACCTGAAGGTCACAAACCCAGGTAAAGGACAGCTGCTTCTTGAAACGGCTGTCAGTGGTATTTATAGCTTCTTCGAAGATATCCTTGGCGAGAAAGGCAAACGTTTTATTCCTTATTTAATGAGTGTGGGAATTTATATCGGTATTGCCAATCTCATCGGCATTCTCGGTTTCAAACCACCGACAAAGGATATCAATGTAACGGCTTCACTGGCAATTCTCAGCATCATTTTGATCGAACTGTCTGGTGTTTTGGCTAAAGGCGGCCGCGGCTGGCTGAAAAGCTTCGCAGAACCGATGGTTGTCATTTTACCGATCAACATCCTTGAGATTTTCATCAGACCGCTTTCATTATGTATGCGATTATTCGGCAACGTTCTTGGCTCGTTTGTCATTATGGAATTGCTGAAGATGGTCGTCCCGGCCATCCTGCCGGCGGTATTCAGCTGCTACTTCGATATATTCGACGGGCTGATCCAGGCATACGTTTTTGTATTCCTGACCGCATTATTTATTAAAGAAGCTATCGACTGATCCTCAATGATCCGTCAATTTTAAAAGAAAAGGAGCGAGTTATTATGTCAGCAACATTATTCGTAGCAATTGGTGCAGGTATTGCAGTATTAACAGGTATTGGTGCCGGTGTTGGTATCGGTAAAGCAACTTCTTCCGCAGTAGACGCTATCGCAAGACAGCCTGAAGCAGAAAGCAAAATCAGTAAATCTTTGCTTCTTGGTTGTGCCCTTGCCGAAGCAACGGCTATTTACGGTTTCGTTATTGCCCTGTTGATCATTCTTTTCCTGAAATAATTATTGCGATATTTAATAGAACTTATGGAACAGTAAGAATGAGAGGCAGGTGCAGCTATGTTAAGTTTGGAACCCTGGACAATCTTCTGGACCGTCGTCAATGTCCTTGTCCTTTTTGTTGCACTTCGGCATTTTCTGATCAAGCCGGTTATGGGTGTGATCGAGCAGCGAAACGAAATGATCAGGCAGCAATTTGATGCTGCACAGAAAACGCAGGATGAAGCCAACAAAATGAAAACCGACTATGAGCAGCAGCTTGACACTGCTAAAGAACAGGCCGCCGATATTATCGCAGCTGCCCGTGTACGTTCCGAAAAAGAACACAGCAAGGCAATTGCTGATACAGAGGCTGAAAGAGTCAAAATGCTGGCTCAGGCCCGTGAAGATATTGAAAAAGAACAGGCAAATGCCAAGAAAGAACTGCAGTCACAGATCATGGATATTGCCATGCTGGCTGCAAAGAAAATTATTATGACAGGTGATCAGTATGACGCAAAGAGCGGTAAATAATGCAATGGTTCTGTATGAGCTGGGTATTACGTCTGAAGAACTTCAGACTGCCCGTGAGATCACAGAAAAAGTTCCTGCACTTTTGAACGTTCTTCGGAGTCCCCTTGTGACATCTGAGAAAAAACATCATCTGATTGAACGCGTCTTCGACGGCTCCGGTCTCCCCCGCCATCTGATCAACTTTTACAAGGTCATGTGCAATGACGGCGGAATTGAAGAACTGGCAGACATCTATGCTGAATGGCAGAAAATCTGGGATACTTCTCATAACCGTGTACGGGTTGAATGTGTTTTTGCCGAAACACCATCCCCTGAAAAAGAAAATGAAATAAAAGCTTTCCTCTCACGGAAGTATCCCGGCAAAGAACTGATTTATCAGATCAGCATAAATCCTTCTCTCCTGGGCGGTGTGCGCATCCGTATCGGCAACGAAGAATACGATTGGACATTTGCAGCACGCATCCGTCAGCTGAAGGATGCCGTTGGACAGATTTAAAACTCTGAAAGAGGTGATAATGTGAGTGTCATTAGTGCAGACGATATTATATCGATTATAAAAAATGAAATAGAAAATTACGACTGGGACAATGAAGCCAAAGAGACCGGTGAAGTCATCTGGGTCGGCGATGGTATTGCCACAGTTTACGGTATCGACCATGCGATGTACGGCGAAATCGTTGTCTTCGATGGCGGCGTCAAAGGTATGGTACAGAATATCCGTCGAAATGAAATCGGTTGTATCCTTTTTGGCCACGACGAATCCATTCGTGAAGGCTGCAAGGTCATCCGTACAGGCAAAAGAGCCGGCATTCCCGTCGGTGATGCCTTTAAAGGAAGAGTTGTCAACGCCCTGGGTGAACCTATCGATGGCAAAGGTGATATTACTTCCACTGAATATCGTGCCATCGAGGAACCGGCACCGGCGATCATTGATCGTCAGCCTGTTGATACACCATTGGAAACAGGTATCCTTTCCATTGACTCCATGTTCCCGATCGGCCGTGGCCAGCGTGAGCTGATCATCGGTGACAGACAGACAGGTAAGACTTCCGTTGCACTGGATACCATTCTGAACC
>OLOB01001857.1_pt1 | contig 13350 bp, 15 predicted proteins | sample 1671911 | NCBI WGS metagenome assembly OLOB01 (sample SAMEA3136625, study PRJEB25190) | human gut metagenome | biome: human gut; feature: human-associated habitat; material: faeces | place: Austria | collected 2013
ATTATATTAATTAATTCTATACGTTTAGTATAAGCTAAATGTAAATGCCTAATATATCTATCCAATTTGAGAGTAGCTTCATAAATAAAATCATTATAAAAATAATCAGTTTGAGAACCTTTTAGTTTATTTTGAGCTTTGGGTTTTGAATTAATTAGAAGCATAGTATTAAATATAATATTAAATATAATTGGATATATAGTATGTTATATAGTTTGAAATACAGTTTAATGGCCACAAGGGCGAGAGGTGTTCCGAAATTCGTTAATCCCTCTTTTTTACAATCAATTTATATATCTTTTTAATTAGCATTTTGCTTATAAGTTACATCTTCTTTTAATTTAATATCATTATCACGAGATATTATATTAAATTCTACTTTTAATAATTCAAATATTGCTGTCTCTATCATATCACTTGGAAATGGAAGTTCTATATCTTGTCCATCATTATCTTCAAACATAGTTAATATTTCTTCAGGATTCTCCCATACAGCTTTAATCATAATTTCATTAATAGAACGTCTATCATCAATAAGAGTATTTTTATTATCAGGTTTATATAATAATATTCTACCATTTTCTATAACATAACATATAGTTTCATTAGGAGGGAATAAACTATTTTGAAATACAAGTTCTGTAGGATTATTTATATATTTGTATGCCTCTCCATTAACACTTCCTACATAAAGATATGGTGAATCATTAAAAATACGAATAGGAACCGGTAATTTATTTACTGTTCCTATTAATTTTCTTTTATTAAGTATTCTATATTTAGAAGGTCTTATTGTGTCATAATCTAATTCATCTATAGAAGCTATAAAACTTAAAGTAAGTATTTCATCTATTCCGTGTCTTTCAGAAGATTGTCTAATATATTTAGCAAATATATTTTTAAACATATCTTTTACTCTTTCTCGTAATTCATGATTGTCTGGTTGTCCAATCATATTAACTATTCGAGAAGAAAGTTGATTAAGAGTTGCCATAATTTGTTTATTAATTTGTTACTTACCCATATTAAGAATATTCGCTATATCATTTTGATACTTCCATATAAATCTTTCATCAGTTTCATTTAATGTAACATTTTGAATATATTCTAAAGAAACAAAACCGAGAGGTGTTTTCTTAATAGGGTCTTTAATTAAATAACTATAAGCGGAATTAACATTTCTATTATTTAATTCATCACGATACATCTTATCATGAAAAGTATAATCTTTAGTAGAAGTTATACAATGTCTATTAGCTACAATTAAATTATGAAATAAATAAGGAAAATTATTAACTAATTTATCTTTATATATAGCTTTATAAGAATTTAAATTGGGAGAATAATCCTCACCTACTACACTATATTTATCCATAGATATTCCATTTATAAAGTTACCGCCATTATGGAAATAAGCTATATAAACTCCGTCACATTTTAAAGCATTTCTTATATTAAAACAAATCTTATCTAATTCTATATAATATAAACTCTTATCTAATTTAGATATTCTACTACGTTTACTTTTATGTTCTTTACTAAGATATGTATTAGCTAACATAAAACAACCTGTAATAATAGCTACTATAATAACATCACTTATCACCATTCTTATTATATTTAGAAGTTTTGTTTTTTACACCTTTAATAATATACTTAACAATATAATCATAAAATACAATACTTAATAAAGCGGAAGTAACAATAGCTTCTAAATCTTTATCGAATATAATAACAGCTATAATACTTGTAATAATAGAAATTATAATAGTTATTATCTTTTTATAAACAGTTTTTAGATAATCTTTATGTTTAACATTTTTTATATAATATTCTATATTATTTATAATAATATAAATTATAAGATTATTAGAAATAATATAGAAAGGAGAAATAAAAGTTTCTATTGTATCCATAAATCCGATAGAATAATTAGGTGTTGGTATAAATATACGATTATTATTTAATTAGCCAAAGAAATAATTTATAAAGAAGTGGAGGACTATTAAATCCTCCAATTTAATTAGCGGCTTGTACTTCTCCAACGCTACCTACAATTTCCCATGCTCGAAAAGTTCTAATTATAATAGCAGCTGCCATACTGGATATAGAACTAATTTTAACGGATAATAAACGTTGGGTTCTCTTATCAATACCCAACCCATTTAATGTAAGTCCCGGATTTGCTAAAGCATTTCGGGTTTCTTGTATTATAACAATTGTTCCTAAAGGTGCTGTCAGATTACTAAAATTCCAAGTTCCGATGTACGAAGAACCATTTGCAGGAATATATACTGCAATACCCGGAGTAAGATTATGTGTAAATGATTTTAAAACAGTATCTAATTCATTATCATTATTAAAAGTAGTAATAATTCCGTTATTACTAACGTTTGCATCAATCTTAACACTACCGTTACTCTGAGAAGTTAAAGAAATATTATTACCTGCTACTAAAGTAGATTGTGAGCTATCTATTAAATCTATAAAATTAGATTCTGTTGGTAAATCTCCTGTATTAAAATAAGTCTTTAATACTGTCTTAGTTACTTGTGCCATAATTATTTTAATTTTTCACCTATTATTACTTAATTTAATATTTCCATTAGCCACTAATGTAGCTTGTACGCTATCTATTAAATCAGAAAAATTAGATTCTGTTGGAATAGCTTGAGAAACAAACATTTTTTTTAAATCGCTTTTATTTTTTTGTGACATATCAAATTCATTTTATCTTATTATAAAATTTGTACCTATTTTTAGCCTACCTATTCCTGTAAAAGGTTGATTAATTGTAATAGTACGAGTTATAGTTCCATCTGTAGTTTTAATTTTTAAAGTCATAGTTCTATCTTGTATACTATCATTATCAGAACATATTATATTTTCTATAGCATCTCCATTTCCAGATTTATATCCGATATATAACATATTTCTATATTTAGAAGATTGTGTAGATTCATCCGGATACCAAAGATATTGTTTATATTTATTTTCAAATGTAGCTTGACTATAAACCGTTATTGAATCAATATAAACATACATTTTACTATTAGATGTATCATCCGGGTGAGGAATTTGTTGTCCTAAATTATTAATACGAATAGATTGTGATGTAGAATTATAAGCTGTACAATAAAAACAACTCAAAGAATTATTATATACAATATATGGAACTCTTATATTATCTATATTACTTGATGTTTTATTATGTGTAAGAGTTACACGTCTTGTTGTAAGTATACTATAAAACTCAATAGCTACATAGAACTTTTCTCCGGGAGTTAGATTTAAAGCAGATGTATTTAGATTTATATAAGCATCAACATTAATTAAAGCACTAACTCCCGAAAGTTTTAATGCTATTTTATTATATTTTATAGTATGATAATTACCAGTTAAATAATCATTTGCATTTTCATAATTTATATTAACAACACCTGTCATAATAGTTTATTATTCAAATGTCCAATTTGTATTAGATAATACATTGACAGTTCGTGAAGTACCTTCTTGAGGAATTGTAATAGAAGCTGTGGTAGTTCCTATTGAATTTAAATACAGATAAGCTGCGCCTGCCATCTGACTTATAGTAAAATTGTCTGTTATAGAAGTTGTATTACAAGTAACTTTTAAAACAGAATCTCTATTATCAGTTGTATTATTTTTGGGAACAACTATAGAAACTTTAAATGTATATTGAGCTGTTGCACCAGGGTCTCCTGTAATAGCAGTACCACTTGTAGCAGAAGTATTACTATTTACTGTAAACGAAGTTACATTCGGAATACCAATTTCATTGGTACTCCAAGAAAAAGTCAGTTTTGAACTATTAGAAGTACCAGTTATTTGAATAGTTTCACCGTCTTCTCCAACATGTACTGTTTTATCTTTTCCAGAAAAAGTAACAAATTCAGCTTTACCTTTTTCTGTAACATTAATTGTAACACTATTAGATTGCCCTACAATTTTACCCGTTATACTACTTCTTACATCATTACGACCTGTGGGTTTTGTTTTAGAAGTAATACTTATAGTGGTATTACCATTACCTTCAGAAGGTGTTACAGTAAGATTACTCGGAATTGCCATAATTTTTTTTAATCGTTAAACGTCCAATTTGTATTAGATTCTATATCAACATTAGCTTTATAATCATTTTCTTCACTGAGAAGAATATTAGTAGGAGAAGCCCGAAGATAAACTCCACTACGAAATTTATCCCAAACTATTTCCCCATTAAACCATACACGAATAACATCTTGTTTATTGAAATGTATAGCTGTAACTTTGGAAATATCTATTGAATACATAATATTAATAATTTAATCAGCTACTCTAAATATAGGATGTTCAATACCATCACCTTCAATTTGCATATAATCTATACCATCTAACATAGGAGGTTCTGGTTCATCTTCCATATTAAATGATACATTAACAACAGCTTTCTTAGAACTATCATTTATTAATTCAAATGTTAAATCGAGAGATGTAGCATTAAGACCCGAACTTTTAACTGTAGATTTAATTTGAAGAGTCATATTACCAGATAAATCTTCTTTACTCGGAGTAATAATTAAAGAAGCTCCTTCTACAGCATCTAAATCATATTTATAAGTACCATCATCCTGTTTAACAAAATCATATATATCACTTATTTTCCAAGAAGCATTACTACTTATTGTAATAGTACGATTATTAGTATCTGTTAATTCTATATCAGTAGGAGTAGCTCTAATATAATATTCAATAGTTTTACCAGACTGATTTATACCAAAATTATCAGTTAGTGTATTATCTTTAGATTTAATTTCTACATTAGTTACTGTATCAGAATTATTTTCTGTAGCAGGAACAGTAACTTGAAGTTTAGCATCTCCATTAATATAATATTTTCCTTCAGAATTAACAGGATTAACATTAGATATAATAGTTATTTTATTCCCAGTAGAAGTTTGATTAATTGTAAATTTATTAGGAGATTCAAATATAGAATTAAGAATTGTCCAATCAGTATTAGAAGATACATTTACAGATTGCGTACTACCATCAGAAGTATAATTTAAACTTTTAGGTTGAACATTAAGATATAAAGTAGGAGCTTCATAATATTGATTAACTTTAAGTGTTCTATATATAGAATCATCTACAATAGTACGGAATCTAATAGTTTTACTTCTATCATTTTCTTCCGTATTAGGATTAGAATCTATTGTAAAAGTCATACTACCTTCTAATACAGGTTTACTCGGATACAATCGAATCCTATCTGTATTAGAACTATCCCAATTTATATAATAATAATCTTCCTCTTTATAAGAATCAACTATTTCAAAAGATGTATTTGTACTAACAACTATAGATTTTGCAGAATCAGTAACATCAATAGTTGTCAAATTTATATAAAGATAATATTCAGGTTCCGGTTCTTCACCTGCTTCTTGAGTTAAATCTACATTAGCTTTAACACCATAATCTTCGGTTATAAAACTAATAACATTTGAATAAGAATTTGTCGTATCATTTTTATCTATTACAATATCCATACGACAATCACCTTCTATATAATAAGAAGAACCTTTTTGTATAGGAGTTTTAGAAGGTTTTATTAAAATAGTAGATTTTTTAGAAGACCAATATAATTCATAATTTCCAGAAGAAGTATTATAAACACCTCCGAAAACAGTCCAAAAAGTATTAGAAGATACATTAACTGTATAAGTACCTCCTGTATTAGGTATTGATAAATTATGTATATCAACTGTTATAGTAGGATAACCCGGTATTTCAAGATATAATATAAAATCATCTTGTTGAGGAACATATCCGCTATCTACAAATTCTATACGTGTTATTTGAGACGACCTTATAAATCCAGTAGTATCAATCTCTTTATAATTACCATACGGAATACGTTCTGTAGCACTATCTACATAAAAGATTCTATTAGTTGTATCAAAAAGAAATTGTTTATCCCTTAAAGGTACATTATTTATTTGTTCTTCCGTACCACGTATTATATCTAAATTTATAACAGTTGGATTACCCGGTAATTCTTGCCAATTTATAGCAGAAAAAAGATTCATTGATAGAATCTTATCTATAGTATGATGCGGGTCATTAAAATCATTAATATGTTTAACTATAAGACTTACTTCATTTTCAGTAATTCTATTAATTAATAATGTTACAGTTAAATCATCTGTTATATCTCGTTTATTAGTAGTTCTATAAACATAATAATATCTATATTCTTTATCACGAATATGTTCTATTACATGTTCATAAACTCCTTCAAAACTAAATAAATCTGTAGCATCTTCATTATTTATAAATATAGAATGTGTATTATAAATAGCAGGTACAAGAATATAAATATAACCACTTTTATCTTTTACATATTCAAATTTATATGTAGCTTTATCAACATCTATAGGACGAGATTCAAAACAAGTAATATCATTATCAAATATAGAATCTTTATCAGTAACTCTAAATAAAATATTAGTATCGTAAGATGAATTATTAGTTAAATTAACTTCAATTTCATCTTTTGTACGATACATCATCAAATCTCCATTAGGACGATAATATAAATATATTATCGGACGTCTATCTTTATTAGGATATATTCCATAATCAAGAACTCCTAATGGAATTATATTTTGAAGATTATATATCATAGTTTTAATATATTAATTAGCTCCACCTGATGTACCACCTTCTAAAACAGTAACTCTACCTTGTAAATCATCAATTTCATTATTTATAGTAGCTATATCATTTGTATTAGTTTCTATAAAACTTTGTAAACTTGTGGTTTTTGTTTCTAAAGATGTTATATCACTATTAATACTATTTAGGTTTTCATTTATAATATTAATAGTACTCTCTTGACCAGCAATACGAGCATCCAGACTACCAATATCAGCTCTTAATCTTTCAATATTTTTTTCTATAGAAGAAACTTTATCTTCAAGTGTTTTAACACGATTTTGAAGTTCAAATAATACAGAAACTATAGCTTCTAATAAAGGTTGTAATTTAGCATTAGACTGCCCTTCTGATAATTTAATTACAGCATCATCATACGAGATATCTCTTGCGTTAATTATATTTCTATTTCCAAATTGCATAATACATATTTAATATATTAAAAATAGGTCGTTATACTATAATAAATTATAATACAACGACCTATCATAGTAAATACAATATTTATTATTTATGTAAACATCGTATATGAAATACAATATTAATCTCCACTTACAACAGGTTCTGCTAAACTATCAGAAGCGGCTAATACAGCTTTTGAAGTTGTAGCAGTTCCTGTACTATCAAAAGCGGCTAATACAGCTTCTAAAGTTGTAGCAGTTCCTGTACTATCAAAAGCTATATACTGTACAACTTCCATACCGAGAGTATTTATATCAAAAACATGATTTCGTTCAGAACGACTATGAATAACATAAGTATTATAAGTTTTTGACATATCTGTTGTAAATATATCTCCATAAGGAGTATAAGCCTGTATAAAGTTAGGATTATATCCAACTTTAGCAACATCTTCATTCTTCTCTAAAGCTGCTACAAAAGCAGAAGTACCATTACCAATTATATCAGCACCATTATCCGTTTTGGTACCACTTATAAGACCTTCTAATCCAACTTCAAACCAAAATCCGGCTTTACCAGTAATAACAAGAGAATCATCAATAGTTGTACCATCAGCTGGAGTAGCTGTTAAAGAACCATCTCCGTAAATATTATTTAAACGAGATATCAATTTATCTAATTCAGTTTTAATACGAGCTTTAGCTTGAACTTCAGTTTCACCCGGAGCAAGACTAATTATAGCAGTAGAAACTAAAGATTTATCAGCCATAAAACTATTCTTAGGAATAGTAGTAATTACAATAGCAATTTCACATCCCGCATAAGCGTCACCTATTGTAATAGCTACATCAGAAAAAGTAATAGTTTTAGCAGCTGGAGCTTTATAAGCTGCCTTATGTAAAGTAGAACGAATAGGATTCAACCAAACACCCTCTTTTACATTACCATTTCCAAGACCAACTACAAACTGATACATGTGTCCTTTTGTAACATCCGCGGCAGCTGTTACTAACTTACCGTCAGAACGTCTTAATGCAATAGCACCTTTAGCTAAACTGTTAACTTCTCCAGAAGTAACAAAGCTCGAACCAGCAATAACACTATTCATATTTTATTCAATATTAGATTGTTGTTTAACTACATTATAAGAATTATCTTTAAGTATAAGTAACATTTCAGAAACAACTAAATCCATAAATCCGGGAGTAATAGTTAAATCACTCATTTGATTTATAAAAGAAGTAAAAGGTTTAGGTTTCTTAATATAATTAATATTAACTGCTTTTACAATATGATTATTACCATAATAAACATTTAATCTATCCGGAAGTAATTCAGTAATAGGATTTAAATGTCTATTCTTATTTAGATAATAATTTGTTAATGTTGTACTAATATCTTCTGAAGGAATTACATCATTACCACGAATATAATTTGTATCTTCAACCATAAATCTGTCACCTCCTACAGAAAGACTTGTATCGCAAGTTATACCAAAACTATCTGTTCCAGATGAAGTAGTAAATTCAACTTTTATTTCAGGATTTTGGTCGTTAGTAAAACAATAAATTCCTTTATTAGTATATTGTTCGTTAAAATATTCCCAATATACATTATTTTTGTAATCTCGAAGTCTATCTATAAACAGAGTTATAAATTCAAATAAGTCAGCTTCATTATCTTCATCAGTAACTAAAAGAGGTATTAAATCTGTAATGTCAAAAGAATATTCAGAATCTCTACCAACATTTACAGTAACAACTCCTTTAGTCCAATCTGAAGCTGTTGAATAATCAAATTTAGAAAAATCTACTATACAACCACTAATAATTATTTTAGAAGTATGTTTAAAATCATTAATATTCTTTGAATATATAACCTTAGAATCAGAACTTATTAAATGAAGATAATCACCCGGAAGAAGAACATGTCCATAAAGATTTTCATCATCTATTACAACCTCTTCCCAACCAGTAGTTCGTTTAAGAGATTTTAAATCATCAGAAATAAATAAAAAGAATGTAACTGTAACTTGGACAGAGCCAGAAACAACAGAAGGCTTATAGTATCTTCAAATCCCTCTCTTTTATAATTAGTTTTTCTACTAACAATAGATTCAATATATTTTATAGCACAACGATTAAGAACCATATCTATCCATTCCGGAGCAATAGAACGATGACGATTAGAGGTAATTTCACTAATACGTTGTTCTATTTCTATATGAAGTTCTTTTATCGTATTATACATGATAATTAATTTTTAAGACTTTTATAACGATTATACATTTCAGCTACATGTGCTTTATGTAAATCATTTGAGAAATAAGATATAGCTTCTTCCATAGTATTTCCTATAGTCTTTTCAACATCAGCTGCGTCAACTATCGTTGTACTATTAGGAAGATATTTTAGAATACCATACCAAACGTATAATATAATCTTAGAACGTGTATTAAGATTTTTATCTTCTTTTAGCTTCAAAAATCCCTCTGGATTATTATTACACATATCAAGAAGTAAAGAGCATTTATCCTCGAAATTCAAACTCTTATAATAATCAATACTATTTACAAGTCCTGAAGATATAATATAAGGATTAATTGTACTAATATCTGTATCCGATATTATATCATTATAAAACTTAATAGCATTATTCCTAAGTTTCGTAATATTACGTTTAGCTTCAAGAATCTGTTCTTCCGAAGTAAGATAAAATTCTATATTAGTACTCTTTCTTATATCTTCAACACTATTAGCTACCTTACCGTGATTAAGACACATTCTCCAATTTATATATTCAACAGGATTATTAAAAGTTACATATCTATAAAGATTCTCTTCAGAAACTTTAAATTTACCATCATATAACTTACCTTGAATACAATTTAAAATATATTTTTCTCGATTATTATCATCTGCTGCTTTAGGAAGAGTTGCTTCATATGATTTTAAATCATTAGCGATACGACTTTCATAAACATCAAAAGTATAACCACAATCCATAGTTAATCCACCACGAGGTATCTCCATGAAAAAATCATTAAGATACATACCTACTTTATCTTGCCAATCAGAATCATTAGGTGAAGTTCCTACAACAGTTGGTAATATAACTTTTAATTCTTCACTACGAGCAAGTAAATGTTGAACAGCACGAGTAGAACTTCCAAGACGTAAAGAAGTAGTACCAAAAGCTTCTTTATTCTTTAATTCAAAAACAGAAGGATTATTTTTCCATTCAATACGAATGATACGATTTACTCTAATCATTTTATTAATATCTAAGTTACTAATCTTTTATATATTAATTTAGGGAGTAGGAATATCTTCATTCCTACTCCCGTCAGCATCAATTATTCGAGCGCAAAATCCAACCAGAACGAAGTAGTAGGATTCTTAATATTTATACCTTGTGAACCAAGAACTTCATAACTTGCTATATCCTGTCGGTCAGAAAGCTGATTAGTCTTAGCTGCACGCCAAGAATCAGGAACATCTGCCATACCAAGATATACACCAGCTTTATACTCACGACCTTCCTCACATACAAACTGTATATTTGACTTATTATCCATACCAAGACTATGGTCCATAAATACAGCTGTATAAGAAGTTAAAGGAAGACCATTATATGTACGACCAGCTTCCCTATCTCGACGAGCACGAATACCATTATCAAATATATCAACTACTTTGATAGTAAGTGTCTGTCCATTTATAAGTTTATATTTATTGAAATATTTACCATAAGACATCCAACCACCAGCACTTTCAATTTCGTTAGCACCAAGAGTTACAAAATAGTTTTTAAAACGAGCATCTCGATAAATAGCATCGTTAAACATATAAGAGAAACCTTTACCACAATAAAGTACAATCTCTTTAACAATAGTATCTATACGACTATCAAAGATACGGTGAATAATCCTATCCAGACGAGAAAGAGTAAGAATTGGACCATAAGTTTCATAATTACCTACAGCCCTAAGAATATCACGAACTCCAGCTCCACGAGGAATAGCTTCTCCAGTCTTTTCATCAGTAAGATGAATAATACCATTTACATCCCTATTATATTCGCTAAACCATAAATCTTCTTCAAGCATTTCCCTACGAGTAATTTCCCAAACTTTCATCTCATAAGGCATCCAAAGATTTGTCGTACCACCACCTTCAGTAGGAAATTCAATATTCACTACAAGATTACTCATATTACCAGCAATCTCTTTAGAGAAACGATAATAACCATACTGATTAATAGCTTTAGCAGGAGCTTGATTATTACTCCTATTACCGTCAGATTTAGAACCCGGAATAGTAGGAGCACCTAAAGCCCAAACTGCACCCGGATTGAAATCACTTGTAGGAGCATAATTTTCAGCATTTCCACTCATATTCGTAAAACGATAAATGTAGCCACCCATTTCAGAAGCTACACCCTCATTCTGAATACGAAATTGTACACCACTCGGAGAAATAGCAGTATGCTGATAAATAAACCAATTATCTTCCATTAATACTTCGATAGTACCAAAATTAATACCCGGAGTATTTGTGGTAGTAATAAGTTTCTTAACTCTTGAAGTAACACGAAGACGAGTTGCAATAGGCCAAGTGTACTGAGTATCTCCACCATTAACTTTAACTTTAGAATCAATAGCTCCTTGACCAGCAGTTAAAGTAAGAAGTGGGAATCGGTCTTCATCTCGTCCCCAAAGATATGTAAGATTCATATCTATTTCAGCAGGAGTAGCAAGATTAAAGTTCAAAATCATATTCCTATCAGAATATGTTTTAGAATCAAATTTTACAACACCAAGTTCTCTCATTGTTAAATGATTTAATTAATGTATTTGTTTATTATTGGCAAGATGTCCATTTATAATTATTTTTGAGTCTTTATAGGAAGATTAAGTTTAACTTTTTCTCCATTAGTTTCTCCCAATTTAGAAGCACGAGCTTTTGAAGTATTTTTAGTGGAAGTAAGACTTCTTAAACGTTTAATTTCTTTATCAACAGCTTTACGTTCAATAAGAGAATCTATACCACCATTAAGATTCATAATACAACGAAGAGCATATTCCTCTGGATTAGATAATTGTTTAAGTTCATCAAGTTGAGCTTGTGTATAATAATTTCCATCAATTTCTTTAACAGGTTTGGAAATATAATCAAAAAGCTCTTTTCGAGAAATTTTCTTTATACCTTTATCAGTCTTTATATTTATACCTTCAATAGGAATAGTATAATTCTTTAAAGAACCATTATTTACTATACAATCGTAAAGACTTCCTTTTGCATCTTCAATTACAGTTTCTTTTCCATTACTATAATCGACTCCGTAAAAAGCTAACTCTTTAGCAAATAATTCACGTTGTGCATCTTCAACTTCTTTACGACGTTGTTCAATATCAGCTTCCTGATTCTTCTTAAGAAATTCTAAAGATATTTGAGCATCTTCATCAAGAGTATTATTCGTCTTAGCAAATTCAGCTATTCGTTTAGCTCGTTCAGGAGAATTACCTCTCTGAATTTCAGCATCATATATTAATCTAAATTTAGCATCTTCATCATCAGGTACTGTCATCTTAATATAATCATGTGAAGAATTATATCCTTCTATAGTACCAAAACGAGATTTATAATCAATAATAGCTGCAATATCAGGATTATCTTTTAAAAACTTATCAAAATTAGTTTTAAATCCATTAGCTAAACCAATTTGATATATATCTGATTCTCGTTTAGCTAATCCTTCAGCAGACCATTCATAAGATATAGGTTCTCCATTATCATCTAAGGGAACAATGCCACTAAGATTAGAAATAAGTTCTACAGAAGCATTTTCGGATACTTCACTTTCCAAAGAATCATCACTATTTACTTCATTCATTGACGAAATTTGCTCCTTAGTAAAAACAATATTTCCGTTCTTAGTAGCATTTCCCTCAGAATCTAAATTATATATTTCACCATCAATTTCTACTTCGTTTGTATTATTATCTTCATTTGTTTCATTAGAAGATTCATTACTTTCAGAAGTATCATTTCCGGTTACAGAAGAATTATCTTCATTCTTATCTTTTTCTTCATTATAATATTTCCTAGCTATTTCAATAATTTCATCTATAGGATACAAAGTATCTAATTTAATATAGTTAATGTCTTTTTCATCTAATTTATCTGTATGTATATATATTCTTTGCTGATTATTAGAAAATATAAAAAT
>OLOB01001859.1_pt1 | contig 13339 bp, 4 predicted proteins | sample 1671911 | NCBI WGS metagenome assembly OLOB01 (sample SAMEA3136625, study PRJEB25190) | human gut metagenome | biome: human gut; feature: human-associated habitat; material: faeces | place: Austria | collected 2013
GCAATCTGGCCAAATTCCTTGACGCATACAACGACCCGTCGAACCACGAACAGAACGGTGCATGGATTTCCGGTTTCTTCGGTTCCGGTAAATCGCACCTGTTGAAGATGCTGTCGCATATTCTGGGCGAGGTCCCGGCTGAACTCGTTGACAAGGGCAATAAGCCGACCATGAGTCGCGAACAGATTGTTCATGCCTTCATGGGCAAGGCCGAAGCACAGGATGACCAGATGCTTGCAGGTCAGCTTGAAAAGGCTTTGACGATACCAGCCACGTCGATTCTATTCAACATCGATCAGAAGGCGGATAAATCCAATGCCTCCGACATGCTGCTGTACGCTTTTGTTCGCGTATTCGATGAGGCGCGTGGTTTCTACGGCAAGAATCCATACGTTGCGAAATTCGAACGCGATTTGGCGAGCAATGGTTATTTCGAGGATTTCAAACAAGAGTTCGAACAGGTGGCTGGCAAACCATGGAGCGAAGGCCGTGGTGAGGCCGTGCTATGGGATGATGAGATCTGCGAAGCCTATGCCGCGGTGACAGGCAAACCGGAGCAAGACAGCATCATCCAACGGTACGAGGATACGTACACGATGACGGTCGGCGACTTCGCAGACGACGTGAACGTGTGGCTGTCCCGTCAGGAACCGAACCGCCGCATCCTGTTCCTCGTGGATGAGGTAGGCCAGTTCATCGGTGAGAACAGAGAACTCATGCTGTCACTGCAATCCATCGCCGAGGATCTTGCCGTCAAGACCAACGGGCGTGCATGGGTGGTGGTCACTTCCCAGGAAGACATGGATACCATTGTTGGCGATCGGACCAAGCAACAAAGCTATGATTTTTCGAAGATCCAGGGCAGGTTCTCTATCAAGCTGAAGCTCAACAGCGCCGACGTGGTGGAGGTCATTCAGAAGCGCTTGCTGACCAAGAAACCGGAATATGAGTCGGTGATGAACGAGCTGTGGGATGAACAGAATGCGAACCTGCGCACCATGTTCGAATTCACGCGTGAGACTTCGAAATTCAGCAGCAACAAGGCGTACAGCAAAGACGATTTCATCGCATCGTACCCGTTCGTGAACTATGAGTTCGAGCTGTTCCAGAACGTGCTGCGGGAAATGAGCCGGTACAACATGTTCTCCGGGCGTCACGCATCCGTGGGTGAACGGTCCATGCTTTCCACCATCAGCAGCACGCTGCGGTCCAGCCAGAATGAGACGGTCGGGGCCCTGATGCCGTTCGACAAACTGTACGACGGCATCGCCGACGCCATCCAATCAACCTCGAACTTCCGCATCAACCAAGCCGAAAAGAGACTTGGCTCCGATATAAAAGAACTGGGCGTGCGCCTGCTGAAGGTGCTGCTGCTGGTCAAGCATGTCGACGGATTCCCCACCACACCGCATAACCTGCGTATTCTGCTGACCGACCAGTTCGACATGGACGTGATGGAACTGGAAAGGAACATCAAGTATGTTCTGGGAGAGTTGGAAAAAGACACCTATGTGCAGCGTGTGGGAGATACCTACAATTACCTGACCAACGAAGAGCAGGATATTGAGCAGGAGATCAAAAGCACGGACATCGACTCCAGCAAGGAAATCGACGAGCTGAAGAAGATCCTGGTCAGTGACGTGCTCGGCAAGATGACCGTGGCATACGGCGAGCAGCGTGCCCAGTTCCGCTATGGTTTGCGCATCGATGGGGTGCAACAGTCCGCGCAGCAGCCCATCTGGTTGAACGTGGTCACATCGACCAATGCGCAGGACCGTGCCGATGCCATTCGCATGGGCATGGGTATGCGCGACACCATCACTTTGCTGTTGGATATGTCCGACAGGACACTGTTCGATGATCTGCGCATGTACGTGAAAACCTACACATACCTCATGCGCACCGACAAGAACAGCCAGTCAGAAGTGCGCCAGCAGATCATCTCCCGCAAGAGCGTCGCCAATGAAAGGCTTTACACGGAGCTGCGTACCCGCATCGTCAAAGCCGCGGCCAATGGCGAGTTCGACTATAACGGCGGAAAAGTGGAAGTGAAATCCACCGAGGTGCAGGCGCGTATGGCGGAAGGGCTTGGAACGCTCATCGGCCGGTACTACACGAACTTTTCCCTACTTGGTGGGCAAAGATACGAGGAAACGGATCTCGCTCGCATCATCATGAACGCTTCGCAGCACCAGCCTGGCATGCTTGACGGCATGAACGCAGTGCAGGACAAACTCGACGTTCCCGCCGATGATGTGTTCGCCGCGGTCAGTCGTGGCAAAAGCAAAGGCATGGTCGCCACCGTCAAGAGCCTTCTTGATGCCTACGGCAGCGTTCCCTATGGTTGGCCGTACGCCGCCACGCTCGCATGCATCGGCCACTTGTATGGTTCCGACAGAATCACGCTGACGCTGGATGGCAAGCCGGTGCAGCGTAGTGAGGCCGCCCGTTTGCTTAGGGAAACGAAGAAGCAGGATTCCATCCGAGTGGATCTGCCACGCGTATTCGACACGAGAAAAGTTTCACAGCTGCGTGACTTCGCCAGGGATTTCCTTGGGCTCACCGCCGCGGACCTGCCATCGAACGCGATTGATCTGGCGGAGGCCGTTACCACGCGACTTAAGCAGGAAACGGAGAGTCTGACCCAGCTGCGCGTGCGCAATGCCCGATTCGGCTTTGTACAGCAGCTCGACGAGCCCATTGAGAAAATCAACTATGCCTCCGGAATGGGTGAGGACTGGCTGCTTGGCGATTTCACCGCACAAGAAACCGAAAACGGTTCCGAAGAACTGCTCGAGTTTAAAGAAGACGTAATCGACCCGATTGTCGCTTTCCTCAACGGCTCCCAATCCAGGATTCTTGCAGACGGATTGGAATGGCTGAAAAACAACAAGCCAAACATCGACTATGTATCTGGCACTACGGCAGTAAGCCTGTACCAATCCGCGGAACAGCTGGCAAACGACCCGAACATCTTCCGCAAAACCAATAAATTTAAGACTGCCATTGACGATCTGCGTGAGGCAACAGACGCAACCATCCAAACCGAACGCGCCAACGCACTCAACGACGTGGAAGATATTCGCGCCAGGATTCACGATTCCACCGAATACCAGCACGCCACACAAGCCGCGCAAACCAAGGTCGAGACAGAACTGGACCAAGTGGCGGAACGTATGCAGCACATACCGTTCATCTACAAAATGCGCGAAAGCGTACACGAACTGAGCGAACGTACTTACCCACAACTCATCAACGCACTAGCAGCCTCCGCACCGAGACCGAAGACCGCGCTCGCAGATGAGGTGCAGACTCCATCTACTACACCGACGGATACGAACATTCCTGAAGTATGGCAAGAGAAAACCCCGCGCGTGGCCGTGTCGTTCGCCACCATCAGCAGACCTCACACCAAGGATGCTTTGGAAACCAAGGATGATGTGGATGACTTCCTTGATGCCTACCGCCGTGAGCTTATCGCCGCCATTGAGAATGGAAAGAAGATCCTGCTATGAACACGTCGAAACTGCAAGCCTTCGCAACGGATGCGCGCCGCCAGCTCATGAATGCGGTGCAGGCCCGGCTTGACGCCGCATTGGTGCCGAATTCCGACGCCCAGGTTGACGACCCGCGTGCGTTCGCTTTTCTGCAGCGTGAGATCGAGCGTGCCGGTGGCGGTGAAGAGGGCCGCAGGCATGTGGTGGAACGTTATGCGTACCGGTGGTTCAACCGCATCATCGCGTTCCGTTACATGGATGTGCACGGGTTCACCGGCACGCCGGTGGTCTCTCCAGCTGGCCTGACCAGCACGAATGGTCTGCCGGAAGTGCTTGCAGCCGCGAAACGAGGCGAGTATGACAGCAGGGTGTTCTCGGCGCACGTGAATGATAAGGCCAAGGAGCGTATCGAAGGTTTGCTGAGCGGTTCCATCTTGGCGGATGATCCGCAGGGCCGCGCGTATGGTCTGCTGCTGCAATCCGAATGCCGGTTCTGGAATCGTAACCTGCCGTTCATGTTCGAAAACGTCGGCAAGGAGGCCGGCAGAGTGGATGAACTGCTCATGCCAGCCGATCTGCTCGCCGAGGGTTCCGTGTTGAGGAATGCGGTGGAGGTCATGACCCCGGAGGATTGCGGTGTTGACGATCCGTCCGGCAATGTGGAGATCATCGGCTGGCTGTACCAGTACTACATTTCGGAACGCAAGAACGAGGTGATGGACGGGTTCAAGAAGAACCACAAGGCCGGAGCCGATGAGATTCCCGCAGCCACGCAGCTATTCACGCCGGACTGGATTGTGCGCTACCTGGTGCAGAACACGGTTGGCAGGCTTTGGATGCAGTCCCATCCAGACAGCCAGCTGTACAAGAACTGGGACTACTATATTCAGCCTTCGGAGGATGGTTCCACTGAGAACGAGGATATTCTCAACATTCAGGCGCACGGCCTGGCCCGCCGCCTGCGCCACACACACGCGCAGAAGCTGGTGCTGGGCGTGTCCGGCGGGCTGGATTCCACACTGGCGCTTCTTGTAATGGCGCGTGCTTTTGACCGGATGGGAATGCCGAGAGATCAGATCCACTGTGTGACCATGCCGTGTTTTGGAACCACAGACAGAACCTATCAGAATGCCTGCAAGTTAAGCCGCTGCCTTGGTGCAAAACTTACTGAGGTGAATATTAAAGAGGCGGTAAATGTACACTTCCGGGATATCGGACATGATCCGGACATCCACGATGTGACTTATGAGAACAGTCAGGCACGTGAGCGTACCCAGATCCTGATGGATACGGCAAACAAGGAGGGTGGAGTTCTTGTGGGAACGGGAGATCTTTCCGAGCTGGCTCTTGGATGGGCAACCTACAATGGTGACCATATGTCCATGTATGGCGTGAATGCTTCTGTCCCGAAGACACTGGTACGTCATCTGGTACGTTATTATGCGGATACCTGCGGAGATGAGGAACTGAAGGAGGTTCTTCTGGATATCCTGGATACTCCGGTAAGCCCGGAGCTTCTTCCTCCTAAGGATGGCAAGATCGCCCAGAAGACGGAGGATCTGGTAGGACCTTATGAGCTTCATGATTTTTATCTGTATTACATGCTGCGTGCAGGATTTACACCGGATAAGATCTACAGGCTTGCCTGCCTGACCTTTGATGGGATTTATGATAAAGAGACGATCCTGAAATGGCTGAAAACCTTCTATCGGAGATTTTTTGCCCAGCAGTTCAAGCGTTCCTGTCTGCCGGATGGCCCGAAGGTAGGTAGTGTGGCACTTTCTCCAAGAGGAGATCTCAGAATGCCAAGTGATGCAAGTGCAAGGATCTGGCAGGATGTGCTGGAGAAGATTGAAATCTGAACGTAGATCGCAAAGCGGAGAGCTTAAGTGTTCTCCGCTTTTTTTACTGCATCCGTGATAGCTGAAAGGAGTACCTGGGAGGTATATTTCCGGTCTCCTGCATACTGAATGTCTTCCAGGGACTGACTGGAATAGATCTGACTTGCCAAAGAATCCAGAACCGGTTCCATAAGAGGATAGGAAGCTTTTGTGGCTTCATTTAAATTCACCAGACGGATGGCCTTGATCCTGTCAGCATTTACAGTAACTTCCACATCGAAGGTATTCTCGTTCAGGGTGATGGAAGAGGTATAGACGCCCGGCTTGTAGCGGGATTTTTCGCTGGCTGTATGACTGGCATTTTTTCCGGGACCGAACATGAAGAAAAGAACGACAGCCAGAACAACAGCGAGAGCCAGAAAGACAGCTGTGTAAATGATCTCTTTCATATGTAGGACGATGATCCTGGTTTTGGAACTCATGGCGCACGCCTCCCAAAGCTTTTTATATAGTTTATTATCGGGAGGGAGGATTTATGCCACAGCTGTGCGCAGGTTATTCGATACTGTGCCTGGAAAAATAAGGAAAAGAGCAGGCAGATATTTCAGAATATAGAGAACGACCGTTCTATAGGAGTAGAATTTGTGGTATGATAGGAATACTTCAGGCGCAGGATGGCGCCGGAATGACTGAAAATCTGCAAGTGATCGGGAGGATGAAGATGTCATTACAGTTTATCATAGGAAGTTCCGGAAGCGGAAAATCCTGTTATGCTTATCAGAATATTATAGAACAGGCGGGGCTGCATCCTGAGAAGCTTTTTTATGTGATCGTGCCGGAGCAGTTTACCATGCAGACCCAGAAGACACTGGTGGAGATGAGTCCGGGAAAAGGAATCCTGAATATTGATATTTTAAGTTTTGAGCGTCTGGCATACCGCGTGCTGGAGGAAGTTGGCGGAGACAGCCGTACGCTTCTGGAAGAAACCGGTAAGAGCATGGTGCTCCAGAAGATGGTCCAGCAGCATGGAAAGGAGCTTTCCTACCTGGGAGGCCAGATGCGTAAGGCGGGATATCTGGATGAAGTGAAGTCCATTTTGTCAGAATTTATGCAGTACGATATCCGGGACAGTGAAATTCAGGAGATGATCGAGGATTCCAGTGACAGGGCATTACTTCAGATGAAACTGAAAGATGTATCTGTTCTTTACCAGGCATTTACCGGGTATCTGAAGGATCATTATATGACGGGAGAAGAAGTGATGGACGCTCTGGAAAAAGCTCTTCCTTTTTCCAGAAAGATGAAAAACAGCGTTCTTCTTCTGGATGGATACACCGGTTTTACTCCCATCCAGATGCGGGTGGTGGGAGAATTGCTTGCTGTCTGTGAAAAAGTGATGGTAACGGTGACCATGGATGCGGCTGAGAATTTAAGTACCAGAGGGAAGCCCTATCAGCTTTTTTACATGAGCCGTCAGATGATCCACAGACTTTCGGAACTGACCAGGGAGATTGAGGAGCCGGTTCTTTTGAAAGATGTGAGAAAATCCAGGTTTTCCCAGGCCCCGGCTCTTCATTTCCTGGAAAAAAATATCTTCCGTTACTGGAAAAACGTATATAAAAAGAAGCAGGATGAGATCTGTATGTTTTCCGCAACGAGTCCTCTGAAAGAGATGGAAGAAACTGCCCGGCGGATTGCCAGACTTGTCCGTGAAAAAGACTGCCGCTACGGTGAGATCGCGGTGATCACCGGTAACCTGGAGGAGTACGGAAATCTTGCGAAGCAGGTGTTTACAGCAGCCGGGATCCCGTATTTCATTGATGAGAAACATACGGTTCTGATGAATCCTTTTGTGGAATATTTCCGGGCAGCTCTTGAGATGGCAGTACAGGATTTTTCCTATGAAAGTGTATTTCGTTATCTCCGATGTGGAATGTCCTGTGTGACCAGGGAAGAAGCAGATCTTCTGGAGAATTATGTGCTGGCACTTGGAATCCGGGGATTTAAGAAATGGGATGAAGTATGGGTGCGCATCTATCGGGGGATGCCTCCGGAAAATATTCAGAGGCTTAATGAGATCCGGGAGCGGTTTGCAGATGAGACCAGGGAGCTGGCGTTAAGTTTTAAAGGTGGAAAGAAGACGGTACGGGAATACTGTACCATTCTCTATGAGTTTGCCCTGAAGAGCCAGGTGCAGCAGAAACTGAAACATCAGGAACTGAAATTTAAGGAACAGGGCGACAAGGCCATGGAGAAGGAGTATGCTCAGATATACGGGATCGTTATGGAACTTCTGGACAACATGGTGGAGATCCTGGGTGAGGAGACAGTGAGCCGCCAGGATTTCCGGCAGCTTCTGGAGACCGGTCTTAATCAGGCCAAGGTGGCGTTGATCCCGCCAAGCATGGATCAGGTACTTGTGGGAGATATGGAGAGAACCAGGCTAAAAGATATCCGGGCGCTGTTTTTTGTTGGAGTCAATGAGGGAAATATCCCCAAGAATACTTCCGGTGGGGGGATTTTAACAGAGCTTGACAGGGAGTTTTTTCAGGATCAGGGGATACAGCTGGCACCTGGTCCGAAAGAACTGATGAATACGCAGAGATTTTATCTCTATCTGAACATGACCAAGCCAAGAGAACTGCTCTGTCTTTCTTTCTGTCAGTCAGACAGTCAGGGAAAAGCTTTAAGCCCGGCCTTTCTTATTAATAATATCCGGGAAATGTTTCCGGAAATGGAAATCCGGCAGTGTGGAGAAGTGCAGGACTCCATGGAGCTTCTGGAACTTCCGGGAATCAGTCTGGATTATCTGCTGAAAGGTCTTGCGGGAGAAGAGTATCGGGATGATGCAGTGTTCCAGGAATTGTACAGCTGGTACCTTCAGAGTCCGGAATATAGGACACTTGTGAAACGGCTGACAGAAGTATCTTTTTCGGAACGTCCATCGGATATGATCGGAAAAACTGTGGCAGGGATTCTTTACGGGGAAGTTTCTCCATACAGTGCTACCCGGCTGGAGCGGTTTGCGGCCTGTGCATTTGCACATTTTCTGCAGTATGGCCTGAAAGTGACAGAACGGGCGGAATATGAATTCCGTGCTATGGATATGGGAAATGTGATGCACATGGCACTGGAAAAATTTGCGGCGGAAGTCCGAAAAGAGGGACTGGACTGGGCGGATCTTACAGAGGAAGAGAGAAACCGTATCATAGATGACTGTCTGGATCAGGTTTCCGCAGATTACGGAAATACAGTTCTCAAAAGCAGTGCAAGGAATGAATATATGATCGAGCGTACCAGACGGATCTTAAGGCGTACGGTGTGGGCACTGCAGGAACAGCTGAAACATGGAGAATTCCGGCCGGAAGGCTTTGAGGTGAAGTTTGAGGGTGGCCGGATCGACCGTGTGGATATTATGGAGGAGCCGGAGAAGAACCGGGTCTATGTAAAGGTCATTGATTATAAGACAGGAAATACTTCCTTTGATATGCTTGCACTGTATCATGGACTGCAGCTTCAGCTGATGATCTATCTGGATGGTGCGCTGAAGGTGGAACAGAGAAAATATCCGGAACGGGAGATCGTTCCTGCAGGAATTTTTTATTATAATGTGAAAGATCCCATGATCCAGGAGAAGATCCATGCGGATGTAGAGCGGGTTCAGGACCAGGTGATGAAAAAACTGAAAATGAACGGTCTGGTCCAGGCGGATGATGATGTAAGCATAAAGATTGATGAAACCCTTGCATCCATACCGGTGTCCAGAAATAAGGACGGAAGTTTCAGCAGGCGGTCTTCGGTGGCATCCAGGCAGCAGTTTAATGCACTGGGGGAATATGTGCGCCGTAAGATCTGCGACATCCGGGAGTCTATTCTGGACGGAAACGCGGCAGTGGCGCCTTATGAGCTTGGAAAAAAGAACGCCTGTACCTATTGTCCGTATATTACAGTGTGCGGATTTGACAGAAAGATACCGGGATATGAGTTTCACAGATTACCATCGTTCTCAGAAAGTGACCTGTGGAAAAAAATCATGAAGGAGGACGAATAAATGGCTGTGAAATGGACGGAAGAACAGGAAAAAGTCATCACGCTCCGGGACAGGAATATTCTGGTCAGTGCGGCAGCCGGTTCCGGTAAAACCGCAGTACTGGTACAGAGGATCTTAAGTAAGATCATGGATTCTGTGAAACCGGTGGATATTGACCGCCTTCTGATCATGACATTTACAAGGGCGGCAGCCGGAGAGATGAGAGAACGTATTGAACGTGCCCTGGATCAGGCACTGGCCGAAGATCCGGATAATGAGCATCTACAGAGACAGATGACACTGATCCATACTGCACAGATCACGACCATTGACGGATTCTGCTCCTATGTGATCCGGAATTATTTTCATCTGATCGGACTGGACCCGGGTTACAGGACAGCAGATGAAGGAGAACTGAAGCTTTTGCAGGAAGACGTGCTCAAGGAGCTTTTTGAAGATTATTATGCAGAGGGCGATGAGGATTTTACCACTTTTGTGGAATGCTATGCGGCAGGGAAATCCGATGAAAGCCTGAAAGAGCATGTTCTGGATCTGTATGATGCGTCCATGAGTAATCCCTGGCCCGAAGAGTGGCTGGATGGCTGTGTGGAGAATTATTGCCTGGACCCGGAAAAAGGAATTGTGGAAACAAAGTGGTACCAGTCTCTGTGGGAAATTGTGGACAGTGCGCTGAAGGAAGCAGAAGAACTGAACCGGAGTGCCATGGAGATCTGTGGAGAAAGTGAGGGACCGGAACTGTATCTGGATGCCCTGCAGAAAGATCTTGTGCTGATCCGGCAGTTGCAGGAACTGTCCGATAAACAGGACTATGATCAGATGGTACAGACTCTGCAGAATCTTTCATTTGCAAGGCTTTCCACAAAAAAGATGGAAGGGGTATCCGGCCAGCTGAAAAGTCTGGTAAAAGATATCCGGGAAGATGCAAAGGATATCCTGAAAGATCTGGGAAGCCGGTATTTTCAGTGCAGTCTTGAGGAACTGACGGAGCTGACGCTGGCATCTGCAGGACCATTAAAGATGCTGGTAAAACTCACCAAAGATTTTGCACAGCGTTTCAGTGACAAGAAGAGGGAAAAAAATGTCCTGGATTTCTCAGACATGGAACATTTTGCCCTGGAGATCCTTCTGAAAAAAGAAGGAGATATCTGTACGCCAAGCCAGGCAGCAAGGGAACTTTCCGAGAAATACGATGAGGTTCTTCTGGATGAATATCAGGACAGCAACCTGGTTCAGGAAATCCTGATGCAGAATGTTTCCGGCTGGGTGAATGACCGTAAAAATATCTTTATGGTAGGAGATGTGAAGCAAAGTATTTACCGGTTCCGACTGGCTCGTCCGGAGCTGTTTATGGAGAAGTACAAAAGCTATTCTCTGACAGACAGCCTGGAGCAGAGGATCGATCTTCACAAAAATTTCCGAAGCAGACAGGAAGTTCTGGAAAGTGTCAACTTTATTTTCCGACAGATCATGGGAGCGGATCTGGGTGGAATTGATTATGATGAGGCGGCTGCTCTGTATCCGGGATCCTCTTTTCCGGAGGGACAGGATGCGGAATTTGTAAAAACTGAGGTTCTTCTTGTGGAAAAAGACGGGGAGATCCTAGAGGATTCCGATGTGGACGCACCGGAAAATGAAAGGGAGCTGGAGGCTCTGGCCATTGAAGGAAAAATCCGTTCCATGGTGGGACATGACCTTGTGCTTGACAAGGAAACCGGGGAGTACCGTCCTGTACGGTATGGAGATATTGTGATCCTGCTCCGCTCTGCCACCGGATGGGCAGAGACTTTTGGGGAAGTGCTGGCTGCAAGAGGGATTCCGTCCTATACGGCGTCCCGAACCGGATATTTTTCCACAACAGAGGTTGTTACACTTCTGAATTATCTCCGGGTGCTGGATAATCCTCTTCAGGATATTCCTCTGACCGGTGTGCTTCGTTCTCCCATTGTGGGATGCACCACAGAGGAGCTGGCAGAGCTTCGGATCGCATATCCGGAGGGAATGATCTGTGAATGTGTGCGGGCATTTGTGGAGGATTATCGGGAACACCGGATTTTTGAGGAGAAGAAAAAAACTCTGGGAGAGAAACTGTCCCGTTTTTGGGACACAATGAACGGACTCCGGGATATGGCTGCATATACGCCGGTCCACCAGCTGATCCTGGAAGTGTTGGAACGTACCGGATATGGAAACCATGCAAAGGCTATGCCAGATGGCGCACAGAGAAGTGCAAACCTGAACATGCTGGTGGAAAAAGCCATGGAATACGAGAAGACAAGTTATCGTGGTCTGTTTAATTTTGTACGGTATATCCAGAAGCTGCAGCAGTATCAGGTGGATTACGGAGAGGTGAATCTTTCCGGAGCAGGAGAAAGTGCTGTGCAGATCATGACCATTCATAAGAGCAAGGGTCTGGAGTTTCCTGTCGTGTTTGCGGCAGGAATGGGGAAACGGTTTAATTTCCGGGATATGAATGCAAGTATCCTGATCCATCCGGATCTTGGCATCGGTGCGGATGCCATACTGCCGGAAAAGAGGATCATCGCATCATCCCTGTGCAAACAGATCATCCGCCGGGAACTTCTTAAAGAAAGTCTGGGGGAGGAACTCCGTGTGCTGTATGTAGCACTTACCAGAGCAAAAGAAAAACTGATTCTCTGTGGAACAGTGGGAGATCTGGAACAAAAATTGACATCACTGTCCGTATTAAGGGACAGTAAAGAAGAGCTGCTTTCTCTGGGACTGCGTATGCGTGGAAAAACTTACTGGGATTATGTACTTCCATCTCTTGCAAGGCACAGGTGTATGTCGTCACTTTTCCATGAATATGGAATATTTATGAACCGGATGAATCCACTGTATGGGGATCCTTCGGAATTTGTGGTGACGAAGATCACAGCACAGGATCTTACAGAAAATGAGATTGTGGAACAGGCAGAGCGGGAAATGAAGAAAGAAACTCTGGAAAACTGGAATCCGGGCAGAGTTTTTGACAGTGAGATCCGGGAAGAGATCGAGAGACGGTTTTCTTTCATATATCCATATCAATATCTGGAAGATCTTCCTGTGAAAGTCAGTGTATCAGAACTGAAAAAGAGAAGTTACCACAGTGAACAGGATCTTGAAGAGACGGTGGATTATGAGACGGAAGAAGAAATTCAGCCGATAGTTCCTCGGTTTATCGAGGAGAAAAAAGAGGAAGGTTATACAGGAGCACTTCGCGGAACGGCTTATCATCGGGTGATGGAGTGCCTGGATTACGGACATGCCGGAAGCCAGGAGGAAATCCGCAGTCAGCTGAGAGAATGGGTTGATAATAAGAAGATGGAAAGAAAAGAGGCTGAGTCTGTCCGGGTAAGAGACATCTGGAACTTTGTGGAATCATCTCTCGGCCAGAGGATGAAAGCGGCTTCAGAGAAGAAGCTGCTGTTTAGGGAGCAGCCGTTTGTGATCGCAAGAAAAGCTTCGGAGCTGGAACCGGAGTGGCAGTGCGAGGAAGATGTTCTGGTGCAGGGAATCATTGACGGATATTTTATTGAGGACGAAGAGATCGTTCTGGTGGACTATAAAACGGACTTTGTGAGACGTGGAGAAGAACAGAAACTGATCGATCGTTATCGTGTTCAGCTGGAAGATTATGCCCAGGCGCTGGAGCGGATGACAGGCCGGAAAGTGAAGGAACGGTATATTTATTCGTTTACGCTGGGAAAAGAAATTCTGTTGTAAGAAATATTGTTGTGAAAAATAAAAGTCAGAGACCGAATACTTACTTTGCAGAAAGGTTCGGTCTCTGACTGGCAAATGCGATATTATATTGATGTGGGGAAATATCCTGCGGCGGAGCGCTTATACTCTCCAGCCTGCAGGATATTTGTTTTTAAGGATTCCGTTTACAAGTTTTCCGAAGCCGAGAGGATAACCGTCCACACAGAGAAGGTGCCAGCCTTTTTTGT
>OLOB01001865.1_pt1 | contig 13271 bp, 9 predicted proteins | sample 1671911 | NCBI WGS metagenome assembly OLOB01 (sample SAMEA3136625, study PRJEB25190) | human gut metagenome | biome: human gut; feature: human-associated habitat; material: faeces | place: Austria | collected 2013
GCTCCCATTCCAATCACATACATCCAGCAGCTTACGATTCCATATGTAACCGCACTGACTGCAGTTGCTTTCACCGGCTCCTTCGCCTCTCTTGTGTAATCACTGATCAGTGGCAGCCACGATAATGGCATCGCAACCGCAAGCTCTACTGCTGCTCCAAATGTCATACTGTCGTCAGACGGTGTTCCCACCCCGCTTCCCGTAAATATCACCTTGCACAGAATCAGTGTCAGGATAAATAATGCTGCCATCGCAACGGTATTGATCTTGCCCAGATTCGTAATTCCGATCACAATCCACAGAATGATCAATGCTCCGATCACCAGGCACCATATCCATCTGCCGGTATGCATCACACCGTCTGCTGCCAGTGCCCCGTCATAGATCATGATCGCAGTCCAGCCGACAAGCTGCAACACATTCAGGACCGCAAAAAGGATACTTCCCTTCTGTCCAAAGCTCATCTTTACAGTCTCCATTGCACTCTTTCTGACTTTTCCGCCGATCACTCCTGCCAGGAACAGCATCAGACAACCAATGATGTGTCCTACTATGATTGCCGCCAGTCCTTTTCCCATGCCAAGCGGGGCCAGATATGTTCCGGTCAGGATCTCCGCGATCGAAACCCCTGCGCCGAACCAGATCAGACCGTTTTCAAATAAGCCGGTACGCTTCTCTTCCATAATGTTTATTCCTCCTCGTCTTCCTTTGTAGTCTTATATAATAGTCTTTTTCAAAGCCTGTTCCAGCAGCTGCATCTCATCATCACTTAGTTTCCACTCAAATACCTTGCAGTTCTCTTCAATTTTATCGCGGCTCTGCGCTCCTATAATACAAGAAGAAATAAAAGGTCTCTGCAAGGTCCAGTTCAATGCAATCTGCGACAATGGAACATTTCGTTCCACACTAATCTGATCCATTGTTCTTAAAAGAAGCATTACTTTTGAAAACAACGGTTCTTTAAAATATGGGTAAAACCGATTTCGGTTATCATCCACACCATATTCCTTGAGTTCTCTGTATTTTCCGGTTAAAATGCCTCCTCCGAGCGTTCCATAAGTCATAACTCCCATTTTCTGAGCACAGGCCCACCGGATCAGCTGCTCCCATTTCCGATCTACCATAGAATACTGTGGCTGATATGCTTCTATAGCACAATATTTTTCTGCTTCTTCCATCTGTTCTTTTGTAAAATTCGATACTCCGATATGCAGAATCTTTCCTTGCTTTTTCAATGTATTAAGCGCATCCATTGTCTCTTCCATCGGAACATTCGGATCCGGCCAGTGGACCAGGTATACATCGATATAATCTGTCTTCAGATTACGGAGTGATTCTTCGCATTCCCGCATGATCTTATCTGCCGACCCGCAGCGTACATATTTTCCATTAATAAATTCATTTCCACACTTGGTAGCCAGGATCACTTCTTTCCTGACGCCAAGTTTGTGCACAACTTCTCCGATATACTGTTCTGCCCTGCCTCCGTTGTAGGCAGGTGCCGTATCAATAAAATTGATTCCACAATCTACTGCTGCCTTGATCGCATCCATCCGGCTTTCGTCGGAATAAGAATCCCATCCGGCACCTCCGATTCCCCATGTACCAAGACACATCCTGGATACACGAAGTTGTGTCTTTCCAAATTCTGTATATTCCATTTTCTTCATCTCCGTTTCACTTTTCGCTCATTTTGTCAATCTATCATTTTTATATTTAGAATAATGATATCAAAAAACTTTTTATGACTCAAGAGCTGAATGCTTTCTTCCAAGCTTGCCCGTTCCCGTCTCCAACGACTGTCAATACCGCAGCGGAATCTCCGACTTTCTCACATGCACTTCCAGATCTCTGCTTCCAAAATAATGCCGCAATCCCTTAACAGCCAGATTACTCGTATTCTTCGTCCCAACGCAAACAGATTTTAAACAGCTTATATCTCCAAGCTTCATTCTTATAAACGGAATAAATACTTCATCTTTTATCCGATATTCCACCGGAATGCTATTTTCCGGCACTTGATGCTCTCTTTTATGTACACAGAGGAACACCATGCGATATTCCTGCTCCTGTGCAAAACATTCCTTTTTGAAAAACATATTATACAACAGGCAGATCACTGAAATATGATCTACAAATAATTTGACATCCTCTTCTTCTGCGCTATCCAGATCATCCCAGCCATGAATGGTTTTATAATCTTCTCCATCCGATAACAGCAGCCGTTCTATAGTATCTTCCAGTAATTCAATCTGTTCATCATGATCATATATCACTTTTCCATCAAATAACGTGCAGTCATTCCCGCAATGTTCCTGAAATGTTTCCTTCAATTTTCCATATTCGAATTCCATGCAATATCCCATGAAATCCGAATACTCCGACCACATCAGCAGGATGTCACCACTTGTACAAAAGGAAATAACATAGCTGCCTTCTGCCGATCCGGATACAGTGTCTTCTTGCTCTTCTCTATAATATTTTCGCATTTGTTCCATCAGCAGATCTTTCGCATACAAAAATCTCCTTGGATTTCTCATATGCTTTTCCAGTATTTCTATGCAAATATCTGTTCCTATCGTAAATTCCGTGCTGTCATTCAAGAAACGACTCTCCGTCACCCAAAATTCACCGCCGGTTATGCCTTTTATCCCTGCTGCCGAAGTGTAATGGAATAATTGGTCTTTGTTATTTAGTTGTGGGATTTTGATGAAATCATCTATGTGTTTGTATTTAGACATGTTATGTTCCTCGCTTTTGTGTTCTGTTGCTATGCTATTATGGTATATTTTGTGCATTTAAAATACCACCCGGGACAGATAAAAAGCCACTATTTCCCGTCCCCAATGGTTTTAAAAATCCCTCCAAACAATGTATTTATTTTACATCAGTTTGGAGGGAACGCAAATATTACGTTTATTTAATAATTCGGTTGTGTAGCTATAATGCCTTTTGTCACTGCCTCAAATAACTCAAATGGAATTCCAACCGCCATGTCATTCTCACTCCATTTGCACAGCATTCTTGTACTTGGACATAATACACTGACATTCAGTTCACCGGTAAGATATGGAGATACCGTAACTTCCGAACACATTCCCTGCATTGCTCCCATATCAATTGCTGGTTTCTTTCCGGTATTGTATTCATAACCCTGTACATAACGCATTGCCTGATAAGCATTGCAAATACTTATAATAACATCCGGCGTCTGTACACACTGGCTTAACGGCACAATCGCAACACCATAATTATGTACCGGCATTCTATGCAGACTCTTTATAGAACTTCTAAGCCTTCTTGCAGTTGCAACCGATGAATATAATTTATATGAAAAATATTCCTGACCACTTTCAATTTTCTCGGTACTCGGTTCTAATGCAAGCGCTGTTGTCGCACCATCGCATTTATGATGTTCCAGTCTGCTCTTAATTCCCTTTCCCTGTAACGCAGCCTGTTTTACCATCACACAATAAGGCATTGCCGCCTTAATCTCTTCTATCGGATACTCATCGTAATCCTCTTTTTTAAATAGAAAAGTGATTGCAACCGGTTCTTTTTCCAGACCAATTACCTTCTTCAACTCTTCCATGTACTGATCCACATTTTCTTTCGGATACTCCTCATGCGGTAAACCATATTCTATATTCTTGTGTTTGAATGGCATCTTTTTTCTCCTCTCTCCTGCCGTTTACTTAATCGAAGCAAAATTCAATTTAAATAAATCATATTTCACCAGAATCATAACAATGATTATATAAATTATAACTCCAATTACCAAAAACAGCCAGTCACTTTTTGTGACTTCTGTAGTCTTATAATATGTTCTTTTTTCAGTTCTTCCAAGTCCGCGGCTTTCCATTGCACAGGCAACTCTCTCTCCTCTTCTTGCTGCCACACATAATAACGGAAGCATCACTCTGAAAGGTGAGGTAAATCTGGAAATCAATCCCTTGTTCCATGAGATTCCTCTGATTTCCTGTGCTAAATGAATAGAATCCACCTGTGCCTGTAATTCTGGAAGAAACCGGTATGCCGCCATCGTCGCATAACCATGGATTACAGATACCCTGCATTGTAAAATCAGGCTTAAAACAAGATCTCTCGGTCTGGTCGTTAAGACAAATCCCATCGACATCGTAACCAGAGCCAGAATACGGAATCCCAGTGAAATAGAATGAACCAGATCACGTTGCGTCCATCGGAATATCCATAACCGACAAACAATCCCAGCTTCATCATTCAATCCACGTAAAACCAACATCGATACCATGAAAAGAACACTGACAACTATAAATACCAGGAGTCTTCTCAGCAAATTCTTCAATGGAATTTTTCCTGCAATCCACGTTGCAAGAAATGCCAGCAAGAAAGTTATAATTGGCAGCACAGGGAAATACGAAAGACATACGATAACTGTCATAACTACAATCAGTAATAACTTTATCATTGGATTTCTCCGATGCAAAAAGGAGTCCTGTTCAATATATGCGAACATTATGGTCTTCCTCCTTTCCAGACAGTCTCACTTACTACATGACCGTCTGCAATCTCTACCTCCCGGGTAGCATACTGCTTCACCAGAGACATATCATGTGTAATCATAATAATTGTCACACCTTCTCTTCGCAGTATTTCCATATCATTCATCAATTCCAGCCGGTTCTCATAATCCTGTCCATATGTTGGTTCATCCAGGAACAGGATCTGCTGGTCCGTCAGTAACATACTTGCCACACTCAGTCTTCTCTTCTGCCCCTGGCTCAATACAAATGGACTCTTCTCTTTTTCCGTCTCAAGATGAAAACGTCTCAACATATTCTCAACCTTTTCTTCCTTCTCCTGTTGGCTTATCTTCACCTTCTTCAGACTAAACATCATCTCATCCCACACTGTATTCGTTACAAACTGCTCCTCGGGGTTCTGAAAAACAAGCCCGATTTTCCGATACAGTTCTTTCTTCCGATAAGAATCTACCGGCTTTCCGTACAAAAAAATCTCACCTTCGTTTTGTCTAAATATTTGAAATATCACCCGCATTAATGTCGTCTTTCCGACTCCATTTTTTCCTGTGATTGCAAGAAATTCCTGTTTGTATATTTGCAAATTCATATGTCTTAAAACATAGTCTTCTTCATTTATATTTTTTTTTCGAATTCCCTGCCCTTGATATGAGAAAGAAATATCTTCCAACTGCAAAACACATTCTTGTGACGGCTCTAATCTTTCATATTCCCCGGATATCTTTTTTAACTGTTGTGATTCTATCCATTCTCTATACGAAATCTCCACCTGATCTCCTGATACATCAAAAAGTACTTTTCCCTGTAAATCAAACGTAATCAGATGATCCACATATTCAATGATTTCTTCAACATTATGCTCTACAAGGATTATCGTCATATGCTTTTCTTTCGATAATCTCAAAATCAATTCGAATATCTGCTGTCGGCTTACCGGATCCAGATTCGCTGTCGGCTCGTCCAAAAGCAGAATCTCAGGTTCCGTCACCAGAACCGATGCAATCGCAATCTTCTGTTTCTGTCCTCCCGAAAGATCATTGAGATCTCGTTTCTCATAGCCGGATAACCCGATATATTCCAGTACTTCCGTTATCCTTTTGCCCATAATGTCCCTGGAAATTTCAAGATTCTCCATACCAAATGCCAGTTCCTCTTCCACTGTAAATGTACAAAACTGGCTCTCCGGATTCTGCATAACAAATCCAATCTTATCACAACGATTCCTTGGAAGTTCTTCGGTAATATCCTGCTCGTCCAATAACACTTTCCCTGTAAGCTTTCCTTCATACATATGAGGAATCAGCCCATCCAGGAGATAAAGAACTGAGCTTTTTCCACATCCACTGGGTCCGCAGATTGCATGAACTGCTCCTTTTAAAAAACAACAAGAGAGATGCTTCCATACCGGAAGCGTCTCTCCTTCATAACAATATGTAACATCCTGTAATTCAAGTCCCATCTTGTCATTCATTATTTTGCACATACGAATCCTTTCAGTACACCAGTTTTTACCAATGCTGCTGTAATCACTTTTACTAATGCAATTCCGATTACAACTGAACTCAACAGACGTACTATAACAACACCTGCTGCAATTCCAGTTCCGTAGCTCCAAGGTGTTCCCCAGAAAAATGTATCTCTACAGAATACAAATACTGCTCCAAGGATCTGTCCCAGAACCATGCACTTAAGACTTGCATCACGCTTGAAAATAGCATATGCTATCTCTACTCCAAGAGCCTCTAAAACGCCTGCCAGAACTAACTGCAGACCATATGGGCTTCCAAGAAGCAGATTCACACCTGCAGTAACCAGTGCTCCGAAAAATGCGATTCCCGGTTTGCGTACTAAATACATCGGAAGTGCTCCTGACAGCATATAGATACCAAATGTAAGTTCCATAAAGACTGTTCCGAGAACTGCAGACATTGGCATGTATGCGTAGTCAAGCAATGTGTAGATAACTCCTACTACAGCTGCAACCATAGCTACAACTACAATTTCTTTTGTTGTGATTTTCTTGTTCATTCTCATTCTCCTTAGTGTTATTTTTTATCAAACAAATCCTTATAATTATATGAGATAACACGAAAAAAGTAAAATCGATAATATCTATATTGACGTTTGTTTATAGTCGATATCTATTGCTCTATTAATGACATTTTAATACCTTAACGAAATCTTCCAACTTTCTTGCACAATTGCAAGAAATCTATGAAATAAGAAAATATCACCCGGCCCCAATGGTTTTCATCTTTGTTTTCTTAACTTTTCCGCTTTTCTTTTGTATAAATATAATCTGACACCTATGTATTCATCTGCTATATTATTACCCTGCAGCTGACTTTCAAGCTTATCAATTTTATCCTGTAAAAAGTCTGCCGTTAACCCCCCTTTATTTTCCCAACGGTCGAACTGTGAACATACACTATCACAAACACTTTTTCTCTTATTTCATCTTTTGGCATCTGATCAAATAATGTTCTCAATTGATTTGTATCTTCCGGCAAGCTAAGTTTTTCATATGTACTTCCCGGTGTCTTTTTAATTTCTTCCGCTTTTTCTTCAATCTCCGCAGGAGTTCTTCTCTTTCGAATGTAAATCATACTATTCCTCCGCTTCAATTTCATATTCCGATTTTAAAGCTATTACTTTTGGATGTTCTTCTCCAAGCAATTTTGTAAGGTTCTCCAATGCATTTTTCGCCAGATTATACTCCTCTCTGTCCATTCTCTTTTCAAACTCTTCAATTAAATTTTCCACCTTTACAGGAGGCATATAATATCCAAGTATATCTTTCAGGATTTCATTTACAGAAAATGCATAACTATTGCCAATGTATCGGATATTTTGTTCTTCATCTATGCTGATGATATTTGCGTTTTTACATGAGGATACAATAATCGGTGAATGTGTTGCCGCAATAAACTGTACATTTGGGAATGTTTCTGTCAGCGCATCAATCATTCTCCACTGCCATTTCGGCTGTAAATTAGAATCAATTTCATCTATCAAAACAATTCCCTCCGCATTTGGAATATTATCTCCTTCATCCGGATTTAAAATTGCCATACGGTATGCCAAATCCAGTATCAAATTCAAAACAGACTGATATCCTGCACTCAAATCAGAAATTGCTTTGTACTCACCATCCTCACAATATAACAGGAATTCTGAATTCGGATTGAATATCACTTCACTTACAACACCATCATTCATAATACTCATGAACTTGGATACTATCTTTCCAAACTGCTGATAATTCTCAGATATATGGTTCATTCGTACACTGCCCCATTCCATCTGTTTACACCAGTTATTGATAGATGCCAGATTAGCCGTTTTCTCCATACATCCTAAATATCCACACCGCCGGTTATGAAGCTCTTTTCTTTTCGTTCGCATCACTTCTCGCTGAAACCCAATGTCTTGACGCACTCTGATAACTGATCAGCGGTAATATTTTATGCTCTGTACTATTTATAAGTTCTCTTGAAACTTTTAAAATGTCTTCTATCTCACAATAAAGATATATCGACCTTTTTATATATTATAATTCTTATCTTGAATCACGCCCTTCACTCTTGTATCTCTGTTCTAATTCCGCAAAAACTCTTTGTAATCTCTGCTTTCTGTCCGATACACAATAGCTATATGAAGCTGCTTTAGAAACACTTGGAGAACTTCTATTTTAGTCTCTGTTTTCTTTAATATCACACCATTAATACCACCAAGGGACAGAAAAAAAGCCACTAATCCTGTCCCCAATGGTTTGCCGTATAACAGCGGGCAAAACTTAGCTCCTATTTGTTTTGCGATGTGCTTCCCAAATGTTTATGAAATAAGAATACCACCTGGGACACAAAAAAAGCCATTAATCCTGTCCCCAATTTTTTGAACATTTTTATATTGACATTTACACTAGAAAAAATTTATACCAATATATATTGAAGATTTTGAACAAATTCATTAAGCCTTATGTTATCAAAGCAATTTCCTTCATATACATGATTACACATCTCATCTATTTGGTTCGCAACTTCTTCATCCAAATGAAGATGAATTTCTTTTTTTATTATTGCAATTTTTTCCGCAACTTTCTTTAATTCACATCTGCAATATTCTCTATCTTCTTCTGTACCCAACAGTTCACGAAGCTTGGAATACACCCATAATTCTTCTGCTATATCCCCTAGATAGTGAACATATGGATTATCTGTCTGACGTTTGATTTTCCAATCTCCACTAAAACATTCAAGCATATTTTCAGTTACGTCTATCGGATATGGTGTCAAGAGTGAAGTATCTGTAATCTCCTCACCCGAAACAAGTGCTTCCTCTATCGCCTTAAAAAATCGTTTTGGAAACTTAATCGCATGTTGAAGAATGTCTCCATTTTCATCACATTGCAAAACCAACATGTAATCAAATGACGTCTCAGAAAATGCTATCGTTCTTAACATAAAATCCTGTATAACCTCTTCTCTTATCATATCAAATGACCTAAGAATTATCGGATAATGTTTAAATACCGCCTCTTCATAGGCTTGATCAGAAAAAACAGCGTCATATTCCTGCTGCATTGCATCCAATGCAACATTCACATCTTCAATTTCTTTTGTGCAGACATCCCTATACCAATTTCTTATTTGATACTTGTCAAATGTCGGAGAAGCGTCATGCTGCAAAAAGTACTGACAACACATATAAATTTCCAATATTTTTTGAGACTCCTGTCTGCATAAATTTGTATGTTTCGAAGCAATCTCCTCGTCTAACTCCATACCATCAAAAAACTTATGCATCTTTGGCAGTCCGGCTTTAGCTTGTTTCAAATTATACAAAGCCAATCTAACATCATTTTCATCTCTTTGGATCAAACCGGCAACCTGTCTCAGAAAATTCTGCATGCTATTAAAATAAGCTTGTTTAACTTCTAAAAACTTTTTCGGCACCTCTACTACTTCTTCGAATGGTCGATATTCTTTTGGATATGATAACGTACTGCACAACATCCTATCCATCTTTTTTCTTGTTTTGTCAAATTCAGTTCCGGTACTGCCGGTCCTCTTTCCCGCCAAAGCTTTATACATGTATACCCCTATTTTATCCAGGCACTCATACATACATTTTCGAACCTGAAACCAATATTCAATCCATTCCGAAACTGAATCAAATTCATAATTACTCTGAATTGTTTTTATCCATAAAGACGTAAATTCTTTATGAAAAGCAATTACCAAATTTCTTCGCGGCATTTCTTTATGTGCATCATCCGGCATCCTATATGGCTGTAGCATGTCATATTTCGGCATAATTGCGTCCGAGCAATAGGTCTCATAAATCGGCAATGTCCTGCAAATATAATTTAATCGTGAAACACTTTCCTGATTTCCATTCTGCAATTCACTTGCTCTCAATACATATTCAACGTGAATAGCCGTCTCGGTTTCATCTACATATAATTTATGTGAAAACGTGGTTCGCTTAAGATAGCTCAAAATCATTTCAAGATTTTCGGATACAAATAAGCTATATATATCCCTGTCTCCGCAATAAGCTGTATACATTAATAAAGAAATTGTATCTATCGAATAGTTCTCTATACGTGTCCACAAATCTGTCAGATTGATATTCGAAGCCAAATTCATAGACGCATCCATATTAAACAGCCAATCTGCTATCATTGCATATGCGTCCAGGTCAGACACATTTTTCGTATTCACGTCCTTTAACCGCTTAAACAATCGCATACTTAAAATATATATATCCGTTTGCGTCATATCAATTGCAGGAATACTTTCTTTCAGATTTAACAAATATTTAATATTCTCATTATTCGGCACTATTTCCTTCATTTGTTCCAATGTCTTCACCGACTCATCTATTTCCCGAAACTGCACAAATGGGCACACTTCTGTTGCAATCAAAGATAAACCACCACGATTATTCGCTTCATTGAATAATTCTTCATTATTTCTAAAATATTGCATAACACTGCCGGAAAAAGTTCCCCTGATTGCTGACACAAAGCATTTTAAATCTTCAAGATTCCACCATTCATTAACCACATCCGAATAAAAACTTTCCTTATCAAACGAAAATTCAGGATAATGAGAAAAAAGTACAGAAAAATCCTGTAAATCAGCCAGTTTTGTAATATTGTAAGCCGTTTTCTCCAATGGGTAATACTCATGTAAATATTCTACAATATGTCGTGAGCGAACCGGATGTAATCCTTCAATATAATCCCCATCCTGACTTATATGAACCAAAAATTCATCTGTCATGCTTTTTAAGATTTGTCCAATATCATAAAACGTTCTCGGAGCCAAACTTCGCAACAGCTTTCTTGTCGGTAATCGAATACCGCATACATCCGCAAAGCAAACCTGTCTTAACAATTCGAACTTAATGCTCCCGGTCTCATTTCTTCCTATTTCACACATTTGTGATGAAATACGTTCGGCAATCATTTCACCATGCGTTAACAGATACACATATTCTATCAGTAATTTCTTGTCCACTATCTGGTTCCATGCATGTTTCCAATCCTTTATCTTTGGATGTATATGTCCTGCCTGCTGTAAGGTGTTAAAAATAGCAGCCGCTTCTTCTTTAGAAAGCATTGGCTTTATGATATTCATGGAATGTATATTACTTAAATCACCAGCATAATTATACCAGTCGTTTTCTCGGGAAGTAATAAGAATTTTATAATTATATTTCACATCAGATTGCATTAACTGAACCAATTGATTCCACTCACTCAAACGTGCATCCAGATTATCTATTAAAATCAATGGTTTTTCACCCAGTCTGATTCTGGCATGAAAATATTCCACAATATGCCTCAGCGTTCCTCTATCACTGCAATTAATAAGCTGATACGGTGTATATTCCTTTTGCAGACAGTATTGTGTTTTCAGCGCTAAGGTTGTTTTTCCCTGGCCGCTTGACGACTTTATGACCGTCACCATATAATTATTTACTGATGTTCGTATATCCTTTTCAAGTAAAACTCGTGATACAGGCAGTCCCTTCACAATATCCATCGGTGTCGCTTTTTTACCTTCATAATAACTGGATTCTTGATCAGTTAATTCATTAAAATTTACTTTTTCTATCCAGCCATGAGCCGGATTTTCTGCTCCCTTACTTATATCGAATTTAACCAGTTCAATTTGATGTTTTAAATCATTTAATGATACGGCACTTCTTGTCTCCATCTTCTCAAAACAAAACATTTTGATACTATTGGCAAACAGTTTGATATTGTCTGTTGTAATATCATAATTTTCAATCAAAGCCACTTCAACACGTTCTGCCAATACTGCCTTTTTAATGTTTTCATAGGATATCTTCGAGATGAAATCATCGAAATCAAGCTGATGCCAATTCCACTGAGGATTTTCATTTTTTATCTCATCAACTGTGGCTTTCCAATATTGTAATTCGTCTGAATCCAATATATTATTCACTAGCTTACTCAGATGCCCTTTTGCAACTGAAAAATCATACACTAATTGGAATGCTCTATTTTTATCAAGTAAATAGGCTTCTAAGAAATTCATCAACACGCTTTTCATAAAAGAAGCATCCTGCTTGTTCTCAGAATATTTCAATTGAATATGCATTGTCTTCTGTTCATCACTCGTACTCACAATTTTGTCAATATCTTCAATACCTTCCAAATTAAAGACTGTATTCTCATCTTTACATGACAGCATCAAATAGCATGAATACAAGAACTGGTAAGAATATCCCCTCAATGCAATCTGACCGCCATTTCTTGACTCCTGTAATTCCTCAATACTCGCTTTTGGCTTCGGAATTGTCTTGGTTTTATCTATACTTTTTCTCTGTATTTTTTTCTTCTTCGGCATTCCGGCACCTCCTATAACATTTTCCACACCGATTCTACCTTGTCTTCAGTATATCATTTTACATTTTCGCTGTATAGATGTCGCTTATCTTCTTTTATCCGCTTTTCCAGCTTCCAAAACTTCTCTGATGCATTCTTCGTATCGATTGCACTTTTCCCTTCATCGCCAACTTAATAGCTTATTTCTTAATTTATACGTTTTTACGAATTTATAGCTTAAAAAACTACAACTGCCTTAAAGCTTCTAAATATCCAAGCAGTCGCGTATCATTCTGTTACTATCAAATGGTATTCTGGACGTATCAGGATATTCTTATTCCGCCATGGTTTCATCCAACTTTTACCCAGATCACTTTTTTTCGGAGGTTTTAAACTCATTGCCATTTGCCTTCTGCCAGCATATTCGTAAGATATGGATCTGCTCCATAACGGCCTTCCAGATATTGCTTATCATAAGCTGCAGTACTATTTACTCGTTCGTTGTTTTTTCTTCTGATCTCATACAGAGAATATATCTCACTTTCATGCCTTAATAATGCATATTCCACAAAAACAGAGCACTCGCTCCGCATGAGCGGAGCGCTGTTCCGCTAGGAACGGATCATTGCCCTGTTTGTTAATAAAGTTACTTGCTTTCTACACGTCTATCGCGACCTGGAAAGTCTAATCGATATGCTTTAGAGGTCATGCGGCTGAGACATGCATCTGCATATGTGTTATCACCAAACAATTGGTACCAGTTCGCTACTGGCATCTGCGAGATGATGACTGTTGATTTTCGGCAATCTCTAGCTTCGATGATTTCAAAGAGATCACGGCACTTGTCAAGATTTAAGTCCATCAATCCAAAATCATCTATAACA
>OLOB01001868.1_pt1 | contig 13263 bp, 12 predicted proteins | sample 1671911 | NCBI WGS metagenome assembly OLOB01 (sample SAMEA3136625, study PRJEB25190) | human gut metagenome | biome: human gut; feature: human-associated habitat; material: faeces | place: Austria | collected 2013
TAATGACATATCTTATATCAGTTTTTTCTGTTTACACAAAACTTGAAACGCTCTCTTTAAATTCGGAATTATGCGAATTTTACTTACATAATACAGCAGCATTAAAGCAAGGAGGATATTATTCATATTCTTCGACAGCTATTGACACCCTTCCATTTATTTATGATCCAAAAAAGGCTATTGATGTTGAGCGACTTGTAATCAATATTTTACAACTTAAAAGTAAGCAAGAGGACAGCCATGATCTTGAAAAAGGAATCGATCAGATTTTTTATGATATGTATGGCTTTTCAGAGCAGGAACAGAAGGTTGTAAGACAATATTTAGAGATGTAAATTCTCTTAGCAACGCTAAGAGCGCACTTCTATATATGCATTTTCAATGCCATATATCGTGCGTTCTGTGGAGCTGTCTCCGGATTGAAGATTTATTCAATCCGGGAGATATGCGAAATCAAGATTTCGCACAAGGGTTGCCCTTTCGGCACGAGTGCCTATCTGTAAAGTACTTTAAGTATGTACTATTTTTGTGACAAATGAAACATTGGCGGTGTACTATGAGCAGTAAAATTACAGGAAAGGAATATCCATTGCTGAAAATTTTTAGCTTTGATTTTGAATATCATACACCTGCATACCAACGCCCTCATGCATGGATTACGGAAGAAGCAGGAATTTTATTTGATGATTTATATGAATTTTACCGAACAGAACTATCAGATAATTATTTTCTTGGCACAATTGTGCTTATTAAAGAGGAAGACAAACCATATGCTGATGTTATTGATGGACAGCAACGTCTTACTACATTGACGATTCTTTTTTCAGTATTGGTTTCCAATTTGACAGGGAAGGCACGAGAGTCATGTAATGCCCTGCTTCAGGAAAGCGGTAATATACTTGCCGGTATTCCTGCCAGACCCCGTATACATCTTCGTCAATGTGATCAGGCTTTTTTTAATAAATACATTCAGGAAGTGCAGATTCCATCTTTGATTAGCATTGCTGCAACTGCACTTTTGACAGAAGTATAGCGACATATTCAGGAAAACTGTAATGTGTTACTTGATCATTTTGAGTCAGCTTTTGAGGAAAATCAAAATGAATGGATTAATTTAAGTAGGAAAAGAAGTGTGTGGCACTATGCCGGAAAATTTACCGATACCAGAAAAAGTATTCAATAAGTTGAAAAGGAGCAACTTGCTACATTAAAGGACAAAAGCAAAAAAGGGAAAATTGATGCTTGATGAGTAAATCTTTGTAGATTAACAGAAAAAATAAACTCAGAAATTTGATATGTATAGAGGAGACGTACAGATAAAATAATGGAAAATTTAGAAAAGATGATTACTGTCCATATTATGCAAGAAGATGCGGAAACTATTTTTTCTCTTATGAAGACTGAAAGGGATCCTATATTTGCAATGGAGATTATTCCATATTATGCATTGTTTATCCAATCTTGCCAGGAATATATGGGAGAAACTTTTATCGAGGGAACTTCAGCGGTAAAAGTCAAAGATATACGTAATTTTATTAAAATATATGGAGAAAGTTTTGGAAAATCAAAGAAAAGAATAGAATTGGTAGATATTGATCAGGATGAACAGTATAGAGCACAATTAAGATTTGATTTTATGAAAAGTTGGAATATCCATTTGAATCTTGGTACATATTGGACAGAAGATAATCATGTTGTAGGAAACACGCAGATGCTTGCTGATTTTTTAGAAATTGATGATATATTTAATCAGAAAACAAGAGAGTTGCAATATGAATTGGGAAGTCAGATGGGGGCATTTGTGGCATCGATAAGAGATGGATTTTCGCAAGTTATTGATCCACCAGAGGTAAAAAGATTACGTATAGGGGTATCAATAGATTATTTTTATGATTTGAATACAAATAAGAATGACGAGTTGTTCGTTGATAATTCATCGAAAGTCTTAAATTTATTCTTTCTTAATTTAGTTTGTAATATGAATTTTGTGAAGCATATTTTGAGACCGCTATTTGACGATAGCAATATGTGGCTTTTTCGAGTGGAATACATTGTAACATATTATACTTATCGAGCAATTCAACGGTTAAAAAATTATTGTGACAATAATATTGATCTGTGTATTGATTTTGGAGGGTTTACAGAAACGTTTAGTTTAGCAAAAGTTTTATTCCAGTCTAAGTTTCGTAATTGTATGATGCATTATGGGCTTGAGAATCAGGAAGTAATCTCTATAGAAAATATTCAAAAGCCGTTCTATGGTATTGTTGAAACTTGTTATAATGGAATGGATTATTATTCTTTTTTGGACACATTAAGAAGATTATCAGATAAGATGATTGATTTTTTAGAAAAGCGTTTTAATATAGAAAAAATTGCATTACAACGCTTATAAAGGATGCGGTAATGATAACGTTTTTCTTATAAAAGGTAGAGGTGAAATCAATGGTGATGAGGTGTCGTGGGTTAGTAACGTGTCCGTAACAAACACTGCCCAGTCCCTTGATTTACAAGACATTAGGGGATAATTCTTGTTTTCAAAGAGAAAACTTGTAAGCCACCGGAAAAACTCTATTGGAGTTGAAGAATCCGGAGATCGTGAATAAATTGTTTTGAGGTGAATAAAAAACGGTGGCTACATTTTGGCTACATAAATATTATAGACGAAATGGATAATACATATAAGATAATAAAAATCACATAAAAAACGAATTGATAATTCGCATTATTTGTGATCGTACAAATATAAAAGTGGAGAAAATAGGTGGTACAATGCCGGAAGATTTACCGACACCAGAAAAAAGCATTTAGCAGGTTGAAAAAGAACAACTTGCCCGATTAAAGGCGAAAGCAAAAGCGGGAAAACTAATGTTGGATGAATAATTGTAGGCTGGCACTGAGGGGAGAGTCAGCGATGGTCAAAAAAATCGTTATGTGTATACGATTTTAGAAAAAACAAATGGAATATTATTGAAATTTCAGAAGACGGTATAAGACTTAATAAGCGTGCACCTTTCTTCATATTGTGTCCTGTCACTTTTATTTACAATTAACAAAAATAATTATTGGTGAAATGCGGAGGTAGAGTATGAGAATACTGGCGATAAATATTCAAAATTTTCGAAAACTTTTACAATGCCATATAGATTTTAGTAAAAAGATCACGCTTTTCGTTGGTGCAAATAATAGTGGAAAAACATCTGCTATGGATGCTCTTGGCAAATTCCTTGCAGATAGGAGGTTCACTTTTAACGATATAACCATATCAAAACGTTCAGATATCAATCAGATTGGAGATAGATGGATCCAAGAAGAATGCGAAGAACCCGTTGATTTGGCAGAATGGGAATCATTTGTTCCTAAAATGGATATGTGGCTTGATATTTCGCGAAACGAAATACACTATGTGTCTGGTATTATTCCAACGTTGAAATGGCGCGGAGGTGAATTAGGTGTTAGGTTGGCCTTTCTACCGAAAGATATTTCTAAGTTATTTTTAGAGTATAGAGAGGCATATTTCGCAGCACGTAAAACTGAAAAAGCGAAAGAAAAAGTTGAAATAAGATTATATCCGAAAAACTTGTGTGAATTCCTAGAGAAGAATTTCAACACATATTTTTCGATTAAGACATTTATTTTAGATCCTGCAAAAGCAGAAGCAGATGAGCCGCAGTCAACGCCCTTCGAAATGGAATGTTTTACTGATAATCCACTAAAAGGAATCATTAAAGTGGACATGATTGATGCACAGCGAGGGTTTGCAGACCCAGACAATGCAGATGGAACCGAAAGGACTAAGAAACAGTTATCTGAACAAATGCGCAGCTATTATGATAAGCACCTCGATCCAGAGAAATCCCCTTCCCCAGAGGATTTAGATATTTTGCAGGCTACCGAGGAAGCGAGGAAAGCATTTGACAGAAATCTTGCAATAAAATTTGAACCGGCAATTCATGAGTTGGAGGGATTGGGATACCCTGGAATAGCAGACCCCAAACTCACAATTGCTACAAAAATGTCTACGAGTGAAACCTTAAAGCATGACGCTGCCGTGCAATACGCTCTTAGTAAAAGTGATGACAGTCTAAAATTATCAGAAAAATACAACGGTCTTGGTTATCAGAACCTTATTTCTATGGTCTTTGATTTAATGCGTTTCAGGGACGACTGGATGCGTGAGGGAAAAGCTAAACAGGCAAAGCAAGATTCTGATCGGGCGATTGAGCCGTTGCATTTAGTTTTGGTTGAAGAACCGGAAGCACATCTCCACGTTCAGGTACAGCAGGTATTTATCCGTAAAGCGTATGATGTTTTAACAAATCATAAATTTATAAAAGAGAACGAAAATTTTGCTACGCAGCTAGTAATTAGTACCCATTCAAGCCATGTCGCCCGGGAAACCAATTTTGCAGATTTGCGCTACTTTAAACGGTTATCGGAAGGTTCGGAAAGCACAATTGCAACATCAAAGGTAATAAATCTTTCCGATGTATTCGGGAAGGAAGATGAAACTGATAAATTTGTTACGCGCTACCTGCAATCAACACATTGCGATTTGTTCTTTGCTGATGCTGTGATTCTGGTCGAGGGTTCGGCGGAGAATATGCTATTGCCACATTTTATACGAAACAAATATCCCAAGCTGTATCAAAGATATATATCGATACTCAGTATAAATGGTCGTCACTCGCATCGCCTCAATCCATTGATTGAGAAGTTATGTATACCTACGCTCGTTATTGCAGACATGGATTCAGCGGAAAAAGAAGGACATCATAAAGCGGCTTGTCCAGAACGTGGAAAAGATCTTATTAGCGGTAACTATACAATTGCCCAATGGCTGGTTAAGGAAAAGGATTTGGACAGGCTTTTGGCGATTCCTTCTGCAAAGAAAGAAATAATTAAGGAAACACCATACAAATACTCTATCCGAGTTGCATATCAAACTCCGGTTACTATTGACTATGATGGTACTGTTAAAGAAGCTATTGCAAGCACATTCGAAGACTGCCTTGTGTATACGAATTATCAACTCTTTAAAGGAATTTCGACAGATGATACTGGCAGTTTAGTAAAGAGCGTGAGCGATGAGATTGATTCAGCAAACTCCTTTGAAGATTTTCATAAAGGGGTATATGAAATACTACGTAATGGCAAGTCTGATCAAAAGGCCGAATTTGCATTAGATTTGATTTATGCTGTAGATCCAAACCAACTTATAGTTCCCGCTTATATTGACGAGGGACTGGAGTGGCTACAATCATATTTAGATCCGGAGGAATGAGACATGACAAAAATAATGCCCTTGGAAGAACGTTCCATAGATAACCATATTGATGATCATGTAGATAAAGAGATACAAGATTGCTTCTCTGTAGACGCCCCTAAATGTTTCTTTGTATTTGCAGGAGCAGGTTCCGGAAAGACCAGAAGTCTTATAAACACACTCACCTTTTTAGATAAAGAACGAGGTGAAAGTCTTTTAATGAACGGTAAACAAATTGCCGTCATTACTTACACGAATGCGGCCTGTGACGAAATATCCAAGAGATTGCAGTATAAACCGATCTTTTCTGTATCTACGATACATAGTTTTTTGTGGGATTTAATAAAGAGTTATCAGGCAGATATAAAGGAATGGATTACACAATCTGTTAAGAAAGAAATTGAAGAGCTTAGGCAAAAGCAGCTTAAGGGGCGTGGCGGTAAGGCGGGCGAAAAAAGAGCTGAGGATATCAGGAAGAAAACAGAACGACTTGCAAAAATTGAAACAGTAAAAAAATTTTCTTATAATCCAAATGGAGATAATGTCGGCTACGATGCCCTGAGTCATAGCGAGGTCGTTAAAATGAGTACAGAGTTTATTGCGATGGAACCAACCATGCAGGATATTTTAACGGCAAAATACCCAATACTGCTTATTGACGAAAGCCAAGATACGAAAAAGGAACTGGTTGATGCCCTGCTTATTGTATGCGAAAAATATAAAGACAGGTTTATTGTTGGAATGTTCGGTGATACCATGCAAAGAATTTATAACGATGGGAAAGATAATCTCGCTAATTGCATTCCTGACGAATGGATAAAACCAGTGAAAGTAATGAATCATCGAAGCGCTAATCGCATTGTCGATTTAGCTAATTCAATAAGGAGTATTGTAGATAATCAAAAACAGAAGGCAAGAAGTGATGCAGAGGAAGGAATTGTACGATTATTTATTGCTTCAATTTCGGATGATAAAGAAAGTATCGAAAAAAAGGTTGCAGAGATTATGGCACATGATACCGGAGATATCGGCTGGAATGACGATACACAGTATAAAAGTCTAATTCTCGAACATCATATGGCGGCAAGTCGATTCGGTTTTTCTGATTTATATATGCCTCTAAATGATTCGGGAAAATTTGACACATCTCTGCGCGATGGGTCTATTACAGAATTGTCGATTTTGTCAAAGATTGTGTCTCCGTTAGTGGCAGCATATCAGGGTGGAAATGACTTTGAGGTCGCAAAAATTGTCAGAAAGAATTCTCCTTTATTAAATAAAGAAGCTTTTGCATCTGAATTAGGCGATCAAACTAAAATGCTTGAAAAAGCTGATGCCGCAGTAGAGGCTTTAATGCATCTCTGGGACGATGAAAAGATTCCATCTTGTTTGGATGTTTTAAAATCCATCCGAGATACAGGATTATTTAAGGTTACAAGCCGCGTTGGTGAATTATTAACAGAATTCTCCCAAGGCGAAAGCGAAAAGGTTACTGCTCTAAGAAATGCATTATCTGTACCGTTTTATGAATTGGAAAGATATTCATCATACGTTACTAACAATACTCGTTTTGCTACACATCAGGGCGTTAAAGGGTTAGAGTTCCCTAGAGTTATGGTTATTATGGACGATGCGCAGGCCAGAGGTTTTTTGTTTAGTTACGAGAAGTTGTTTGGCGCAAAAGCACAAAGTGATACTGACGTAAAAAATAAGCGTGAGGGTAAGGATACTAGCATCACAAGAACGGCGCGTCTATTTTACGTTGCCTGCACAAGAGCACAAAAGAGTTTGGCTGTTGTTGCTTATACGGCAAATGTGGAATCGGTTAAAAATACAGCCTTATCAAATGGTTGGTTTTCAGAAGATGAGATTTACATCCTGTAGAATATATACGGTCTTCGGCAAGAATGTGTTTTGGATAAATCCTTCTTTCATAGAGTACCTCCATAGTTTACTTGCAAGCCACCAGAAAAAACTCGCATGGAGTTAAAAAATTCGGTGATCGTGAATAAATTGTTTCGAGGTGAATAAAAACGGTGGCTACATTTTGGCTACATAAATATTATAGACGAAATGGATAGTGCATATAAAACAATAAAAATCGAACAAAAAGCGAATCAATAGTACATAATACTTGCAACTGTACAAATATAAAAGTGGAGTTTGAATAATTAAAATATCACAGGGCACACCCCGTTATCCTGTAAAAGGCAAAAATGATTATCCTATCAGCAACAGAGAGTAATACCGTAGCGTAGCTCTGTTGCTGTTCTTTTTTGTCATTTATGCCCCGGTCACACAGGATTCTGACTCAGATAAAATGAGGCGTAAATAAGCAACGTGATATCGGAAAAAGCTGTAAAAATCCACGTGGAATTTTACAGCTTTCTGTATAGAATAGAAGTAGACGAAACATCACTGCGTAAGTTTGCTGCGAAACTACAAGGGCATGGGTAACACTGCGAAACGTTGATATTTCCTGGTGTTGCAGGGTGTGTGGGATGCTTTGGATGATGCTGCGAAAGTGACATTGCGATAGTGCTGCTGTGTAAGATGATACTGTTATATGGGACGCGATAGAAGTTGGGTTGTCAGGATTACCACTGCGGAATGTGCTGTGGAATTGCGCAGCAGTGCCGGAGGGTTTTGCTGTGTAGCTTTGCTGTGGGATGTGAGGATAGTGAGGATACTGGATTTTGCCCTTTGAGGATAATGTGGTGTGCCCCGGAACAGCCGCGAGTCTTGGAATCCGCTAAACAAGCGGCTTCCGAGACTTTTTCTTTTGCTACTAACCGCAATTACTCTATTTCACATTGTTTTGTTATTAGATAGCTTTTCTTTGCGGCATCGGGATTATTTTTCCTGATGCCGTTTTTTGGGCATAGGACCATATGGAAGTCCTGCATTGGCATATGCTGTATCCAGAGTAACTGAATTGCCTGCTATATTACCATCATAGGAAATTCCTGTTTTCCAAATGGATCAAGCAGGATGCCTTATTTTGTGCTATCAGTGCAGAAAATATGGAGCATTTTATATTTCTTCTGGAGAAGCTGGGATTTGAAGTAAAACAGGGCAAACATATCGCTGTAAAGGTTCCGGGGATGAAGCGGTTTAAAAGATTGGATACCATTTCAGAGGATTTGTGCAGGGAGAGTCTGGAAGCTATGTTTCGATATGGGGACGCAAGTCTTGCAGCTCCTGTAAATCGAGCTGTTTCATTACTGCCGGCAAGAAAAGCTGTTTTTTCACCGTACCAGAGAAAGTGCTATGCAAGGAGGTATCGTTTGCATCTCGCTGAGAAAAAACGGTTCACTTATAAATCTGGCATGCGAGAGAAGAAGGGTGAGCGAAATAGGAATAGCAGATAGTTGTAATGATTTGGGTGCTATGGCGTGGGCTATAGCACCTGAATTAGTCTAGTGGAGTTTTTAATACTACTAATTGAGAAACAATCGCAAGAAAATGCGAAAGTTTATTGAAGAAGAATATGTGATGTGATATGCTAGAAGAAATAGAGTTTGTAGGTAAAAATTATGCTTTGATTAAGATAATGGTATTTTGAGTAACGGAGAGGATATGGGAAAACTAATTATACTTAGAGGGAATTCGGGAAGTGGAAAGACAACGGTGGCTAAGGAATTACAAAAGAAATTTGGTTACAATACAATGCCCATTTCGCAAGATGAAATCAGAAGGAATATATTGCGGGTTAAAGATGGCATAGATACTAAAGCATTACCGCTTATGATAGAACTTTTGAAATATGGATATGAGCATAGTGATATTGTTATTCTGGGAGGAATTATGTACGATGAATGGTATAATCCATTGTTTAAGGTGGCGAACGAATTATATGGTTCAAATGTATATTCGTATTATTTTGATATTCCATTTGAGGAGACAATAAGACGATATCAAACAAGGAGTAAAAGCCAAGAATTTGGTGAGGAACATATGCGCGGATGGTGGAGAAAAAAAGATTTCTCTGCTGTTCTTAAGGAACAGCTTATTACCTGTGAAATGGATGCGAATAGCATTGTAGCGAAGGTATATGCGGATTTGCTAAAGGAAGAATAGAAAATGAGACATGATATTATTGAGTATGCAGAAATTAGTCCTGTTATTGGTAGAACAGTAACCGTAACTGTTGACAGACCATTGGGCAGTTACCACCCAGAACATAAGGATATGTATTATCCAATAAATTATGGGTATGTGGAAGGCATCATGGCACCGGACGGAGAAGAGCAGGATGCTTACATATTAGGTGTGGATGAAGCGATAGAAAAGTTCACAGGTAAGATTATCGCTATTGTTCATAGGAATGATGATGTGGAAGAGAAATGGGTTGTTGCACCAGAAGGGATGACTTTTACCAAGGAAGAAATCAGGGAGCAGATTCATTTTCAGGAACAGTATTTTGATAGTGAGATTGTGATGTAAAGGATTTGAAAGGGTTGTAGGTAATAATAAAATGAAATTACTATATGGAACGGGGAATCTGGCAAAATTATCTGCAATGAGGAACCGACTTGAACAGTTAGATATAGAATTAATTGGATTAAATGATTTGAGAGTAGAGGGCAAGAATGTTCCGGAAGTAAAAGAGGATGGCAATACGCCTCTTGAAAATGCAAGGCTGAAAGCAATGGTATATTATGAGGCTTTTCAAATTCCTGTATTTTCTTGTGATTCAGGATTGTATTTTGATAATGTCCCAGATGAGGTCCAGCCTGGCGTACATGTTCGTAATGTGAATGGAAAATGTTTGTCAGATGATGAAATGATAGATTATTATTCAGGATTGGTAAAGGCATATGGGAATCTTGTGGCAAGGTACAGGAATGCAATTTGTTTTGTAATGGATAATACGCATATATATGAGACAATGGAGCCGTCTATGGAAAGCGAGAAATTTATTTTAACAGATAAACCTCACAGCACGATTAGAAAAGAGGGATTCCCGTTGGATAGCATATCTCTTGATATAAAGACGAATAAATACTATTACGATTTGCCGGAAGATAAATTAGAGCAGCTGGCTGTTGAAGATGGTTTTTTAGAATTCTTCAAGAATATTTTAAATCTGAATTAGCGATTGATATTGGAGGTAGGTGTGATGATTGAAAATGCCATAAAATATGTAAAACAGATATTTGCGGATGATTGTAGTGGGCATGACGATTATCATACCATGAGGGTTTATCGTTTGGCTATGCAGATTGCAGAGCAAGAAAATGCGGATATGTTGATAGTGCAGTTGGCAGCTTTATTACACGATGTAGATGATGTTAAGCTTTCACCGGAAACACACGAGGCAAAGAAAAATGCAGTTGGATTTATGAAAAATAATGGCGTGGATGATAAAGTTATAGCTTCTGTGTGTAAGATTATAGATGAAGTTTCATTTGCAGGAATAGATTCGGTTGTGCCAAGCACGATAGAAGGAAAATGTGTACAGGATGCAGACAGGCTGGATGCAATGGGAGCGATTGGAATAGCAAGGACATTCGCATATGGCGGTAGTAAAGGAAGAAGAATACATGACCCGGATATAAAACCTATGACTAATAGGAATAAGGCGGATTATAATCAGAACCATAATTCTACAAGTATTAATCACTTTTATGAAAAACTCTTGTTGCTTAAAGATATGATGAATACTGAGACTGCAAAGAAAATGGCTATGCATAGACAAACTGTTATGGAGGACTTTCTTGAAGAGTTTATGGCAGAATGGGAAGGAGAAAAGTGATATGTTGGAAGTAAAATTTTATGATACAGTAGATGATTCACTATTGAAATTTACAGTAATTATTTCGCAGAGCAATGGCAAATGGGTATTTTGCAAACATAAGGAACGAGATACCTATGAGGCTCCGGGAGGTCATCGTGAAGTTGGAGAAGACATTTTGGAAACTGCTAAGAGAGAACTTCAGGAAGAAACAGGTGCCATACAGTTTGATATTAAGCCAATATGCGTTTATTCCGTCACGGGTAAGAATAGTGTAAATGAGACCGGTGAGGAAACATTTGGATTATTATGTTTTGCGGAAATAACGGAATTTTCTGGTAAGCTGGAAAGTGAGATGAAGAAGGTTGAACTTATGGATGAGTTGCCTAAAAACTGGACTTATCCGCTGATTCAGCCTAAATTGATTGAAAAGTATTTGCAGATAGAAAAGCAATCTTACAGTCGGATACAGCTGGCAGCGAAACAGACTATAGAATACATAAAGAAAATTATCAAGCCGGGAATGAATTTACTTGAGATCCGAAAGTTTTGTGAGGAAAAACTGTTAGAGTCGGGTGCAGATTCGTTCTGGTATTGGGATGTTGGTGCATTTGTATTTGCAGGAGATGAAACATGCGTTTCTGTATCTGGTAAGCAGTATGTAACTTCGGATAGAGTTATAGGGAACAACGATATAATAACCATTGATTTAAGTCCGCAGATGGGGAATATCTGGGGAGATTATGCGAGAACTATTATTGTAGAAAACGGCATGGTTGTAGAGAATATAGGGCTGATTGAAAATCCGGAATGGAAAAGCGGTCTCCAGATGGAAGAGAAATTACATGCAGAATTGTTACGCTTTGCTACGAAGGAAACAACCTTTGAGAAATTGTACTATCATATGAATGAGTTCATAGTGGAAAATGGATTTGTTAATCTTGATTTTATGGGCAACCTGGGACATTCCATTGTGAAAACTAAAGGGGACAGAATTTATATTGAAAAAGAGAATAAGACGAAGATTGGTGATGTAAAATATTTTACATTTGAGCCACACATAGCATTTCCAGATTCAAAGTATGGTTATAAGAAAGAGAATATTTATTATTTTGACGAAGCCGGATTGATAGAACTTTAAAAGGAGGTAAAGAAAATGAATGTTCTTTTTGATATGGATGGACTGATGTTTGATACAGAGAAAGTGTTTATAAAGGCTTGGGATTATGCTGGTGAAAGGATTGGTATTGGGAAAGCCGGATATATGGTCTATAAAACTTTAGGCATGAGCATTGTTGCCTCTTATGAGATTTGGAACGAAGAGTTTGGTGATCGGTATAATCAGGAAGAATTGCGTAAATACACAAAAGAATTTCTAAAAAACTATTATGAAAATAATAAAGTTCCTTTAAAGCAAGGATTGTATGTCTTGTTGGAGTATTTGAAAAATGCAAATGCCAAGTTGGCAGTTGCTTCTTCATCACCGCGTTGGGAAGTGGAAAAACATCTAAATGACGCAGGAATTATAGATTGCTTTTCCGCAATTATTTGTGGAGATATGGTTGAAAAATCTAAGCCAGCGCCGGACATTTACATAAAAGCCTGTGAAATGTTAAATGAAAATCCTGAAGAGTGTATAGCTCTTGAAGATTCAAAAAACGGATTACTATCGGCTTACAGAGCGGGATGTAAGCCAATCATGGTTCCGGATTTGTGGCAACCGGATGAAGAAATTTTGCAGATAATAAAAGGTAAGTACTCCGATTTGGAACAGGTGAAAAAGGCGTTTGAAAGTGGTGAAATATAGAGGCAAGGAGGCATAACAATGAATATTTTAGTCATTGGTGGAACAAGATTTTTTGGTATACATATGGTTAATGAGCTTTTAACCGCAGGTCATGATGTCACAATTGCAACACGTGGGAAGGCATCGGATTCATTTGGGGATAAGGTTGATAATGGTAGATTTCATTAGATTGCGAGGGAGAAAATAGGCCACATGTGATTGTAAAACTATGGCCGGGACGAAACGATGAAATCAAAAGTAACTTGGCAAAGAGAATAGCACATACTGTTGCAGAAGAATTGAAGGTAGATATGGGCGATAAGCTGGTTGGCAAACATGAACATTGCTATGTGGAGAAGGAATTCAAGGGCAATCAGCGTGCAGATAAGAAGTAGTGAGGAATAAATGAATACACGATGTTATATGGTCATTATCAAGGGTGAAATAAAGACATCCGAAATAATGTCATGTGGT
>OLOB01001872.1_pt1 | contig 13234 bp, 6 predicted proteins | sample 1671911 | NCBI WGS metagenome assembly OLOB01 (sample SAMEA3136625, study PRJEB25190) | human gut metagenome | biome: human gut; feature: human-associated habitat; material: faeces | place: Austria | collected 2013
ATAGATAAAACTATTCTCTCATCATGGCTAAAGAAAATTAAATAAAATTTTCTTCAACAACAGTAAGTGTACTGTTAACATCACTACGTTCATATAATGAGTTTCCAAATACACATGTGAAGTTATATTCTTTTGCAGCCATGTTTTGTGGTATTGTGTAGTTGATTGTTGCAACTCCATCTACAACATTAGCTTGTATAATATTACCATCAGTATCTCTTAATGTTTTACCATTAATTTTAAATATTACAGTTCCACCATTCACTGGTTTATCATCACTTGTAACTTTTACTGAGAATGTTGCTGGTTTTCCTGCTACTACATTTGTATTAGATGTAATTTCTACTTTAGCAACAGATTTTGTAATATTCATAGTAGCATTTGTCATAATAGGGCTATATTCATTATTTCCACCATATTTAGCAGTGAATGTAATACTTGATTTTGCCCATCCTTTTGGTACTATGAAATTATCTATCATAGCTACACCATCTACTACTTTAGCATAAATTATGTTACCATCATTATCTCTTAATGTTCTACCATTTACTTTGAAGATTACAACTCCACCATTAATAGCAGTACCATTTATATTTGTTAATGTAGCAGATATTGATATTGTATCATTAATTTTAGCAGTTACTGGATTTAATGTGAAAAGCATATCTTTACCACTTGCTTTGTTAACAATAATCATGGTAGTAGCTGTTTGTGGAGCATAAGTATCTGTTCCAACATAATCTACTTGTATGTTTCTTGCACGGGCTGTTGTAAATGTGGTGTATATTGTAGCACTACCATCAACTACTGTTGCTCCAGCAATAATATTACCTTTATTATCAGTTAATCTAACAAATCCTTCCCCTACTTTAGAACCATCAGTTGTTGTAACATTAACAACTACGGCAATAGGAGTGTTAACTGTACCAATAATAGCTGAATCTACATTGATATTTACATATTCAATATTTTTTCCAGTATTATCTTTAATTGTGTTATTTTCACCAGTAGCTAGTACTGAATTATCACCAGATAATTCTTTAGCAACTAAACTATTATCTGTTACTTGATGATTATTTCCAGTTACTGTCACTGCATATGTGTTGTTTAATGATTTTACTGTGTTATATCTTACTATGTCGTTTGTTTCACCGTCTATGATTATTCCTGCATTGTTTTGGCTGTTTATTGTATTGTTAATTGCATTGTTTTCTTGTCCATATGCAAAGTATATACCTGTTGTTCTTGGTTTAAGATAGTCTGCTGAGGAGTATGTAGCATTATCTGCACCATCTACTATGATGTTGTTTCCTGTTACATTTGAGTATGCTCCAATAATACCAATAGCCATTGGTGTATGGGCTGTTAAATTGATTGTGTTATTTACTACTGTTGTGTTATCTCCACCAAACTGTTCAAATGCATATACATTATATCCAGTACCTGTAATTGTATTGTTAATAACTTTATTATTTGTTACATTACCTGAACCTGGTATATAATCATAACCTCCATATCCAAAGTTCTGTATACTTATACCATATACTGAATCTTCAGCACTTGTATAAGGATCACTTGATCTGTTACCACCATTGAATATGATATTATTATTTGCTATGGTGTTGTTACTCATACCAACACCTTCAATCATAATACCAGAGAGGTAATTACGTGAAGTTAAATTAATGTTGTTATTTGAAATATTGTTATTAGATCCTCTTACTTGAATTGAATAAAGATATTCTGTTCCAGTTATATTAATTGTATTATTAACAACTGTATTGTTACTTGCTAAAAGAATTCCATATAATGTATTAAAGCGTTTATCTAGAGCTTGTGATTCTGTTATTGTAATGTTATTATTTTTTAAAGTTGTATTTGAACCTCGGCTACATATAACCATACTTGCAGGATGATTGGTCTTATCCCAGTCAATCATATTTGATGGTACACTTGCATTAATATTACAGTTACTTATTATATTATTACTGTTTTGCAAGTTGATGGCAGTTATATTATATTCAGCAGGATTATTAAATTCATTAACATTTAGTGTAATATTACAATTATTTATTGTAACCTTAGTTTTATCATCACATATTCTATTTATTGGACAAATATCACTATCAATACTATCTACATATTTTGCTTTAATAGTTATATTTTCTAAAAGAACACTAGAATTTTTTTCAGAACTTATTGCAAGCATTTTTGATGCATCATCAAACCTATCATCATAAGTCAATGTCATATTAGCTATAGTAATATTACTGTCAATCTTATTAGCTATATTTATTTGGAAATTATTTAAAGTACAATTATTTATTCCAATAATTTCATACACATAACCTGCCATTCTTTTACTAGCCATTCCCAAATATAATCCAGGTGTAGGTAAACTTTCTATATAAATTCTACTATATGGATGATTTAGGAAAATTGAAATTTTAAGCGCCGTTTCATACTGAATATAGTCTGAATAATTATCTTTAGTAATTGTTACCTCAAACCATTCAATATCGTCACGTTTTAAAGATTTACTTTTTCTGATATTAGTATTATGTATATGATTACATGGAGTAATGCTTGAGTTATTTTCTACATATATAAAATCATCATTACATGAGGTTATATTTGTTAATCCACTGATTACATATAAACTATCTCCCGTGTTGTTTATCATTGCTACGTTTGAACCTGTAATATTAAGTAATGTAATATTGTTTCCAATGATTGTATTATTACCTAATGCTTTTAGGGTTGTTATAGTATTTTCAGTTGCATTTGAACCAGATTGTAAAGTTACAACTCCTGTAAAGGCATTGTTTTTTAATGTACTGTTTACTCCAGAGATTACAGTTCCACTACAAGTATTGTTTTCTATTGTACTGTTTAATGATGCTGTGAAACTTGATCCATTGTATAATTTGTTGTTTTTATATGTGTTTCCTGTGTATCTATCATAGTTATCTCCAATAGTCCAGTCTATACTACTTGTACTCATCCATTGTGTTGTGATACCTTGTCCTTGATAATATATTGTATTATTTTCTACAAAGTTATCTCCACCACTTAAGGTAATACCATAACATATACCAGATGTAGCAGGTCCTCTTACAGTGTTGTTTATAATTCTGTTTCCTCTATTTAATGTAATATCAGTATATGATTGTCCTTGTACATTGTATGTTGTAAGATATATGAGATTTCCCACATTACCTGTACCTGTTATTGTGTTATTTATAAGTGTACAGTTGTTTGCCCATGCAAGTACTAATGTACTACTTCCACTGTTATTTGTTGTTTTGAAGTTTGAGTTTTCTACTGTTACATAACTTGCATTATCTCTTATTGAGAATACTCCTACTCCTTGTCCAATTCTCTGGTTTTCTACTGTTACATTCACATTACTTACTGTAACATTAGTTGTATTTCTAACAAATACTTGTGTGTTGTAGAAGTTAAGATTGGATAATTGTGTTCCACTAGCTCCATGATCTATTATGAAAGCACTACCTGTTTCATTACCATAGTAACTACCAGAGATTGTATTAAGGCTTAATGTATTGCCTTTTCCATCTATTGTTACTTGTTTGTTTAGTACATATGAATGGTTGTTACGTGTTATATTTGTTCCAAAGTTTATTTTAGAACCTGTTTGTACTTCATCTGTAAAACCATTACTTGTGAAATATGTATCAAAGTTATCATTATTTACTGTTATTTCACTATTTGTTTTTTTAGTATTTTTCATATTAGACTTAATAGTTTTTTTAGTTGTGTCACTTACTAATTTTTCACTATTAGTTTTAGTTATTGTTTTTGCTTCTGACTTCACTGTTTTAGTATCAGAAACAGTACTTGCAATACTACCTACACTAGTTGTATCTGCACTGATTGTATTATCAGATATAACAGAACTAGCTGTATTATTACCTGTATCTGCTGCACTAATTGCAGTTAATCCAATAAGTAAAACCATGAGAGTCATGACAAAAATAACTGATTTCTGATTTCTCATAAGTTATCACTTCTGATTTTAAAGACTTATTCAAAAAATATTAATGCTTATTTAACATTGTTTGAATAATAATTCTATATATATCAATTAATCAATATATACTTATTCAAAGTATTTTTTAACTAAAAAAAATAAGTATGGCCATAAACTTAAATTTAAACTATAAAAATCTATAAAAAAAGTTATTAAAAAATATAAAATAAAAAGTACACTAGAACATTTTCAGTATTCCAGGTACCATTCCATAAATAATAAGTACTACAAGTATCACAATAAAAAGACTGCTTATATACCTAGTTATGTGTTCTACTGTATTATCATTCAACTCATGGTGTGATATGAAATTTAATATCCAATTAAATCTTCTACTTATCCAACATCTAATACAACCAGGGAGAAACTTAGTGTATTTATTCAATGTTTGATTGAATTCCAATCTCCTATCAGGACGTATCTTCATTTTAAGTATTTCTTCTAAGATTAATCCACCATCTAATGGTTTCATTGGAAGAAGATTAAATGTTCCCACAGCAAAGTTTAGGAAAAATATTAGATAAAATATTTCCTCTAATTTAGATAATACTAGTGGCAATAACGTTCCATACTTCTTTTTAGCCACTGGTTCAATTATTTCATGCTGTTTTGCTCTAATACCAATATAGGATTTTGAACTATTATTAGGACTTTGACTAGCAGTTATATTATATGTTCCAGTATCTGTTGTAATGGATAAATTATCACCAATATGCATACCACTCAACGCCCTTGTATATGATGAAGTATTAGTTACAACATCACCATTAATCTTGTGTATAACCATACCTTCAGAGAGTATTGATTGAGAGGGACTTCCTGCCACCACACTACTTATCTCCATACCATCTGTTGTATAAATATTTTCTGATGCTAGAAAACCACCAATACCAGCAGTAATTACTAGTGCTATTAGACATAAACCTAAATTAAACATTGGTCCTGCAAAATACACCCGTAGTTTACTTATTCCATTTGCCCTTTCAAGTTCATCAGGATTTGGTTCTACAAATGCTCCAGGTATTATTGCAAGTAGTAGTAAACCTACAGAATCTATTGATATTCCCTCAACCCTTGCAAGTATTCCATGACCTCCCTCATGTATTACAAGTACTGTTGCAAGGGCAACAAGTCCCGTTGTAAAGGGTATGTATATGGGAGAACCTGGAATATCAACCCCTGGAAGTATTAGAGAAATTGTTGGTGTCTTAAACATCAATTGCAGTGACCATATAAGTGTTATTACCATCAATATTAGAAAGAAGATTCCAATAGGCATTCCAATATTCAAGTAGGCCTTCCACAGACGTGGACATCTATTTGCAATTCTATCAAGTACTCCCTTTAGTCTCTCAGTTTTAAGCATTAAAACTATTCCTTCCATGGTTATGTTGAATTTATCCTTTAGTAGAAATGCCAGTATCCATACTACTATAAATCCAATTGCATAATACCATAAAACATTCATAGAATATACTCCTTAATATTATGCCATTTGTTTTTCTATTGTTGTTGTATTTTCTTTAGTTATTTTTTCAACACTACAATCTACCAGTACATCATTGTCATTAGATATTTTGAATCCGTCACTACATACACTACCTATAACAGAGTATGCTACGTTATTTTTAGATAATGCTTCTTCTATAGTAGTAAGTGCATCTTCTTTTACTGTTATAATAAACCTACTATTTGATTCAGAATATAATTTATCATCTTGTGATAATTCTGTTGTAGATGGTATGTTACTTATATTAACATTTACTCCTTTTTTAGATTTAATACTCATTAGAGCCAATGCTATTATAAGTCCTCCTTTTGATATATCATGTACTGAGGTTATGTTATCGTTATATTTAGGAATTAATTTCTCAATTGTGGTTGATACATTATAATTTTCTTCTAATCTTATTTTTGGTGGATAACCTTGTACCACGTTATGTATATGTTTGTAGTACTGTGAACCATCAAGTTCAGGATAGGTATTTCCCACCACCAATATAACATCACCATCATCTTTTAATGTCATTGTTTTAATCTTAGTATTTTCAACTACACCTACAGTTCCAACTATTGGTGATGGATTTACTGTTACTCCTTCTGTTTCATTGTAGAAACTTACATTTCCACTTATAAATGGTGTGTTAAATTTACCTGCAACATCACTCATACCACTTACAGCTTCTTTAAATTGCCAGAACACTTCTGGTTTTTCTGGATTTCCAAAGTTTAAACAATCGACTAATGCTATTGGTCTTGCACCCATACTTATTGCATTGTTTATTGATTCAAGTACTGCTGATGCTGCTCCATCATATGGATTTAATAGTACATGTGTACTGTTACAGTCAGTACCTATTGTAAATGATGTTTCATCATCTACTTTTATTACTGCTGCATCATCACCTGGTTTTACTATTGTTCTTAGTTGTACCTCATGATCATACTGACTATATACCCATTCTTTACTTGTAATATTTTCAGATGATAATAATTTATATAATGCCTCTTCTACATCAACTTCAGGTATTTCTACATCTTCTATTATTTTTTCTGGCTCTTTTGCTTCTCTTTCTATTATTGGTGCTTCTGTAAAGAGAATATTTGGTGCATGACATATTTCTTCTTCATCATCTTTTATAATAAATTCTCTTTTATCAATAATAGTTCCAATTATTGCATGGGCAAGGTCATGTTTTTTACATATTTCAAATGCCTTTTCTACATCAGATGAATCTATTGCAAATACCATACGTTCTTGTGATTCTGATAACATGATTTCATATGGTGTCATGTTTTCTTCTCGTAGAGGTATTTTATTCAAGTCAATTAATGAACCATTACCACCCTTATCTGCCATTTCTGATAGACAACAGGTAAGTCCTCCTCCACCTAGATCTTTTACTCCATGAATATCAAGTGTTTCAAGTAGTTCATATGTTGCTTCCATTACACGTTTTTTAGTAAATGGATCTGCAACTTGTACTGCTGGCCTATCCTCTACTTCAGAATTACTTGTTAATTCTTCAGATGCAAATGTTACACCATGTATTCCATCACGACCAGTTGTTCCACCCATAAGAAGATACACATCTCCTACTATTGGTGCACTTCCATATACTATTTCATCTTTTTTTACAAGTCCAGCACAGACAACATTTACCATTGGATTATATTGGAAGTTATCATCAAATTCTATTTCTCCACCAACTGTTGGTACTCCTATTCTATTACCATAGTCTGAAATTCCTTTAACAACATAATCAAATATGTATTTTGATCGTTGATTTGACATATGTCCAAATCTAAGTGCATCAAGAAGTACCACTGGTTTTGCACCCATACTTATAATATCTCTTACTATTCCACCAATTCCAGTTCCTGCACCACCATACGGTTCTACTGCAGATGGATGATTATGACTTTCCATACCTATAGCCAGAGCATATTCATCAGTTAGACTTACTATTCCTGCATCATCCCCTGGACCTAATATTACATCAGGCCCATCTGTTGGGAAGTTTCTAAGAATGGGTTTACTACTTTTATAGGAACAATGTTCTGAAAACATTACATCCATCATTCCCAATTCTAATTCATTAGGCTTTCTTCCTAATACTTCTTCTATATATTTTAATTCATCATCTGTTAAAACCATAAACTCATACAACCTATAAATTTTTTTATTCTTTTATTAATATTTTAAGTTGTTCTTCTTCTATTTTCCATTCTTTTACATACCCATCATCAACAATAGTTTCAAATTCTAGTTTATCAGTACGTACTTCATTTGAAATATATTCTTGATGAGCACTTACTGCATCTTTAAAGTCATTACTACATTCTACTGTTATATGAATATTTGCTTTCACATTTAAATCTAAATCTTTACGCATATCCTGTATACGACGAATAAGTTCCCTTGCCATTGCTTCTGAGTAGATTTCTGGTGTTAGTTCTGTATTTACATATACACTTCCATTTTCAAAGTCACAACTTACAAGATTTTCTGGTACTTCTTTTTCAAAGAGTATTTCCTCTTCAACAAGTGTTATATCCTTATCACCTAGTGTTACTACATATTCACCATTTTCTTGTAGTTGTTGTTGTACTTTAGCACCATCAACATCATCAGATTCAAAGTATTTTTTAACTCTTCCAAGATCTCCCCTAAGTTTTGGTCCTAGTATTGACATATTTGGTTTTGCAATTATTATTGCATTTTCTAGTTGTGATTCTATTATTATATCCTTAGTATTTGCTTGTTCTAAAAGTACACTTTTAAGTGAGGATATTGCTTCTTTTACACCATCATCTTCAGTCACTACTGTTATATTTTGTACAGGCCATCTTAGTTTAAATCTTGCAACATCCCTTGCATGAGCACTTGCCTCTAATATATCTCTTATGTATTTCATATTTTCTTCTAGTTTTGTATCGATTTTTTCACTAGAATATGTCCAGTCAAGCATGTGCACACTCTCTGGTGCATCTTCCTCAACTCCTCTTACGAGGTTTTGATAGATTTCTTCTGTTACATGAGGTGATATTGGTGCAAGTACCATTATTAAGTTTTTAAGAGTGTAGTATAATGTGTAGTATGCTCCTAATTTATCAGGATCATCACTTTCTACCCATGTTCTTCCACGTATAAGTCTTACATACCAACGACTTAAGTCTTCTAGTATGAAGTCTGTTATTTTTTCTGTTGCTCTGTTAAATACTAGTGATTCTATATCTTCACCCACAGATTTAATCAATGAATTTATACGTGATTCAATCCATAAATCTTCTTCACGGAATATTAAGTCATCCCTATTATGTTTTGTTGGATTAAAGTTATCCAAGCTCATATATGTTGTTGCAAAGTAGTATACATTCCATAGTATGTTAAATAGTTTTGATGAATTTTGTACTTCATCCCAGTGGAATTTAAGATCATCCCATGGTTTATTTGCATCAAGTAAATAGAATCTTAGTACATCTGCCCCATATTTTTCTATTACTTCCTCTGGACTTACAACATTTCCAAGGGATTTACTCATTTTCTTACCATCTTCATCAAGGGTAAATCCATGCATTAAAACCTTTTTATATGGTGCTTTTCCAAATGCTGCTACTCCAAGACCTAGTTGTGAATAGAACCATCCTCTTGTCTGGTCATGTCCTTCTGTTATAAAGTCATATGGGAACCATTCATCGAAGTTTTCTGATGGGTTTTGTGGATAATGAAGTGCTGCCCATCCTGCAACTCCCGAATCTATCCATACATCTAATACATCAGGTACTCTATGCATTGTACTTCCACATTCACATGGTATTGTTATATTATCAACATGTGGTCTGTGTACAAAGTCACCTTCTAGTGTATCATCACCAGATAATGTTTTAAGTTCTTCTTTTGAACCGATTACTACTTTACTACCACAATCAGAACATGTCCATATTGGAAGAGGTATTCCCCAATATCTTTGTCTGGATATAGTCCAATCTCTAGCATTTTCAACCCAATTTCTGAATCTACTTTCTCCAGCCCATGATGGTACCCATTCTACAGAATCTACTTGTTCAAGCATTTGATCTTTAATTTGTGTTACTTTAATAAACCATTGTTTTGTTGCAATGTAGATAATTGGTGTTTTACATCTCCAACAGAAACCTACTCTATGATCTATTGTTCCATAGTTAAGTAGAGCATTTGCATGTTCTAATTCATGAGTTATTCTATCATTTGCTTCATGTATTTCTAATCCTTCATACACTCCTGCATCAGAGGTGTAACATCCATCTTCCCCTACTGGACAGAATGGTTCTAATCCATTTTTTACACCTACTTCATAGTCCTCTGGACCATGACCTGGTGCTGTATGTACACATCCTGTACCTTCCTCTAGTGTTACATGAGTACCAAGTATTATTTTATGATTATGAGTTGATTGGTATGGTATGTTTTGACTTAATGGATGAATATATTCAAGTCCTTTAAGTGTTTCTCCTTTTAGAGTTTTTAGAATTGTTTTTTCAGTCTCACCAAATATTGATTCTATAAGTGCATCTGCTACTATAAATATTTCATCAGAATCAAGTTTATCATTATGTACTTTTACATAACTATAATCAAAGTCTGGATGAATACTTACAGCCAGGTTTGCTGGTATTGTCCATGGTGTTGTTGTCCATATGAGTACATATGATGGTATATCATATTCTTGTTTTTTAAGTTTGAATTTTACATAGATTGATGGATCTTGTTTATCACCATACTCAATTTCTGCATTTGCAAGTGCTGTTTGACAATGTGGACACCATGTTATTACACGTTTATCCTGTGTTAACAAGTCCCTTTTATCTGCTTGTTTTAATGTCCACCAACAAGATTCCATATATCCATTATCATATGTTACATATGGATCTTGCCAGTCCATCCACACACCCATTTGCTTAAATTGTTGAGTCATATCTTCTTTGTTTTTAATTGCAAATTCTTTACATTTTTCTACAAAGTTATCTATACCATACTTTTCTTCTATTTCTTGTTTACTTTTAATATCAAGTAATTCTTCCACCTTATGTTCTATTGGAAGACCATGAGTATCCCATCCTGCTTGTCTTCTTAAAGAGTATCCATTCATACTTTTATATCTTAAAAAAGAGTCTTTAATGGTTTTATTCCATGCTGTTCCAAGATGTATTCTTCCACTACAGTATGGCGGTCCATCAAGAAATGAATATTTTGGTCTGTTTTCTCTTTGTTTACTTGTTTTATTATATATATCATTTTCTTGCCAAAATGATTGTATTTTCTTTTCTAAATCCTTATTATACCCCTGTTCTACCTCATCTATTGGCATACAGTATCTCCTTTATAGTTTTTTATGGAATTATTCATAGAGTTTATGGTTTTTATTAATGAATAGATTCCCTTAATTTATACTGTTATATTTTATAACATTATATTCATTTATATATTTGTCATTACTAACAATTAATATATTAGGTTTTCAAATACATCACACCAATATTTTAATAAAAATATATAAAAATATATACAACAACATAAGAAGGATGTTTTTAATTTGAAATATTTAATTATTAATGGTAGTCCAAGACATGGACATACATGGGAAATTGTAACTAGAGTAAAAAATACATTAAGTACCACCGATACAAATACAACTTTTACACATGTAGAATTAATTGATGAAAATATACCATATTGTAGAGGATGTTTTAGTTGTTTTGAAAATGGAGAAGACAGTTGTCCTGATAGTGATAAAATTGGACCTATTGTAGATAAGATACGAGAATGTGATGGGCTTATTATTACAAGTCCTGTTTATGCACTGCATATAACAGCACTTCTTAAAAACTTCATTGATCATGTTGCATATCTTTATCATAGACCTGAATTCTTTACAAAAAAAGCACTTATTATTTCCACCACTGCTGGTATGGGCCATAAAAAGGTTGGAAAGTTTCTTGATGAAACACTACGTAACTGGGGATTTAATGAAAGATTTAAGTTATGTCTTATTGATGTGCATGATACAAATGGATATCTTCCACTTAATATTAAAGAAAAGATTGATAAAACAACACTTAAATTCTACAATAGTATAGAATCTAAAAAATTAAAAAGTCCCTCAATGAATGCATTGTTTATGTATAATATGTGGAGGGCAATGGCTTATAACAATCACATACCATGTGATCATGATTTCTGGGTTGAAAATGACTTAATAAATCATGAATATCATCCAAGTATACCATGTAGTTTTATTAAAAAGATTCCATGTAAAATATTCTATAAATTAATGCTTGGATTTCTAAGTAAAAATAGTGTTAAAAAAGAAGAAGTTTAGAAGGTTCTTAATTTTCCTTCTAACATAAATTCTTTAATGTCTGTAATGTTTTCTAACCATTTATTTATGATTCTTGTTACATCTTCTTCTACATCATTAATTGAATATCCTTCTTCTGTTTGAATATGTGCTGTTGCTGTTCTTGGTTGATCTATAGGTTTTCCTATTTGACTTAATATAATCATATCTATACTTTTTACACCTTCAACATCACTTACTACTTCTCTTGTAATTTCATTGGATAATAAGTTATATATCTTTCCAACGTGATTTATTGGATTTTTACCAGATGTTGCTTCCATGGACATTGGCCTATTTGGTGTGATTAAACCATTTGCTCTGTTTCCTCTTCCTACAGAACCATCATCCCCCATTTCTGCACTTGTTCCTGTTACTGTTAAGTAGTAACCAGATTCATCTTTCTTAGTTTCATCATCAGCAGTATTTATTAATGTTTTAACTGAAAGATCTGTTTCTTTTGCTGCTAAGTCATTTACAATATTTTTAAGTTCATCTTTCATATTAAGGTATGCATCTACATCATCAACATATTTAGATACAAATGCTGCTGCAATAGTAAGGGTGATATCTTCTTTTTCACGTAAACCCATTACTTTTATATCTTCTCCTACAAATGGATATTGTTTTTTAAAGTCTTTACTATTTAGTAATTCCTCTGTTTTAAGTACAAGATTTTCTGTTTGTGAAAATGGTGCATATCCTACTCCAAATGATGTGTCATTTGAGGATGGTATTGTATTTGGTCTTTGGAAAACATCACGTAAATCTGCAGAACCTTGACCTATTTTACATTCTACTACTGTTCCATATTCAACATCAAGATTTATAATAGTATCTTGGAGGAATTTTTTTGCAGCTTCTATAGCTATTGTATCCACACCAATCTTTTTTGTTTCTCCACTTGGTAGTGTAAATTCATTTGCTGCTCTTCCTGTAAGTAGAATTTGTATAGGTTTTATTATTTGTCCTCCACCAAATTTAGGATCTGATTCACCAGCAGTTATTTGAACTTCATCAGTATTATGGTGTAAAACGTGCCCTGCTTTTTCTTTGTATGTCTGTGATAATACTCTACTTACTGCTTCTGCAATCCCATCACTTATACTGTCTGGATGACCTATACCTTTTCTTTCTACTACTTCTATCTCATTTTGTTCTATTGGTCTTTGTACTGCCTTTTCTATTTTTATATTACGCATTAGTACACCTCTATTTCAAGTTAAAATAAATTAATCATAGCTTATTAAAGTTATTTTATGCCCAGTCTAATTTTTTTATTTAAAAAAAAACTTGTTAA
>OLOB01001882.1_pt1 | contig 13186 bp, 8 predicted proteins | sample 1671911 | NCBI WGS metagenome assembly OLOB01 (sample SAMEA3136625, study PRJEB25190) | human gut metagenome | biome: human gut; feature: human-associated habitat; material: faeces | place: Austria | collected 2013
GGGCGCGCAGGATTTCAAAAGACTCTTCCTGCTCTTTATTCAGAACCAGTCCGGCCGTTTTCTTCACTTTTTTCTTCGGTGTTGTCTTCGCCTCTTTCTCCGGTTCTTTTGCCATCTTCATTGTAAATGTCTCCTGCCCTGCAATCAGTGCTTCCGACTTTTCAGTCAGCTTCACAATCATATAAGAATCCGGCGTGGTCTTCAGATATCCTTCTGCCAGAAGCTGGTTGAATATCTGCCTGAGCTTCCACGATGGCGTCTTAGAAAGTACCCCGTAAGCCGGACTGGCACCCATGCCATACTGCCGGATCTTCGCATTATTTGCTCCATGCACCGTATCCAGAATCACATTAATTCCATAACGCTGATGACTTTCTTTTACACACATGGCAAGTATCCTTGCCTCTGCCGTCATATCCACGGTATCAAACTGCGTCTTACAGTTTGAACAGTTCCCACAGTAATTGCTTCCGTATTCCCCAAAATACCGCAGAATATAATCACGCAGACATTCCTTTGTAAAACAATAATAAGTCATCTTTTTCAAGCGCTCCTGATCCCGCTCCATCACGATCCGGCGCGTCAGTTCATCCAGTTCCTGATTGTCGCGGTTGTTCTCAATGAACATCTGGTTTGTGATCACATCCTGTCCACTATATAAAAGCAGGCACTCCCCCGGCTCACCGTCTCGGGCGCAGCGTCCCACTTCCTGATAATAGGACTCCAAATTCTTCGGCATATTGTAATGTACGACAAAGCGGACATTGGATTTATCAATTCCCATCCCGAATGCATTCGTCGCCACCATGATCTGCTTCCGGTCATAAATGAAATCATCCTGATTATCACGCCGCTCCTGGTCTGTCAGTCCCGCATGATACCTGGTCACGGAAAACCCATCCATTTCCAGGAGTGCGCAATTTTCCTCCACCTGCTTTCTGGTCAGGCAGTAGACGATCCCGCATTGATCCGGATGCTCCTCAATAAATGCTTTGAGCGCGGCATATTTATTCTTTGGGAACTGTACCGCAAGGAACAGATTCGGTCTGTCGTAACCTGTCATTACTACTTCCGGATCCTCCAGCATCAGGATATCGATCATATCCTCTCTTACTTCTTTCGTCGCTGTTGCAGTAAATGCACTCACAACCGGCCGCTTTGGAAGATACTCTACAAACTCTGTGATCTTTAAATAACTTGGCCGGAAATCCTGTCCCCACTGGGAAACACAGTGCGCTTCATCGACTGCGATCATAGAAATATCCACGCTCATAGCAAAATCCATAAACTCTGCAGTTTCCAGCCGCTCCGGTGCCACATAGATAATCTTATATCTTCCTTCTTTTGCAAAAGCAAGTGCCTTCCGGTACTGCCCCATAGTCAGGGAACTGTTCAGATAGGCTGCATGAACCCCTGCCTGGTTGAGGGATGCCACCTGATCCTTCATAAGAGAAATAAGGGGAGATATCACAAGTGTAATACCTCCCATCATCAGAGCCGGAATCTGAAAACAGATGGACTTTCCAGCTCCCGTTGGCAGTATGCCGAGTACATCCCGGCCGGACAGGATCGCATCGATCAGTTTCTCCTGTCCCGGTCGGAATCCGTCATAGCCAAAAAATTGCTTTAATACTTGAAATTTATCCAAGATATACTACCTCTTCTTCCGGTTTTTCTGCGGATTCCATCTCCAGCATATAAAGAACCGGCTGCTTTGGAACCATCGGACGGTACGCTTCGTACTCGAACTTGACGGTTACTTTTTTCCAGCTTCTCTGTGTAATCTGCGCTGCCCTTCCAAGATTACATGGATATCCATAGAAACGGATATCATCTGCGCAGCAGGTCATGATCTGTCTTCCCGGAATCAGCATATTTGCCGGCATTCCCTTCGGACGGAAAAGCTGTGCAAGGAAGGTGATCTTCTTGTGCTCGTAGCGCTCCGGATGCTCATATGCATCCACATACCAGGTCCCAAAGTCCACATCATCAATGAAGATATGGTCTGCTTTCAGATCATATGGCAAATCCTCTTCTGTCTGCGGGATAATATTGCCATCCACGCCTTCAAAAATCAGCTGTGCCTGTGGGTTCTGGATCTTAAGGGCACGTCTGAACGCACTTCGGTCTGTATTTTCCCCACAACGGTTGATGATGATCAACTCAGATTCTGTAAGCTGGTTCATCAGCATATTCCGCATATTCTTCAGGTACATATCCAGCGTCTCACCGCTAACCGTTGAGTACACACCCTGAATCTCCCAGTTGCGTGGAAAATCTTCATCCAGGATTTCCTGCAGATCCCAGGTTCCATTGTACTCAATGATCACCTGGACCGGATGATAGATCTTCTCACAGTTTTCAAAGAAAGTTTTATTTAACTTTTCTCTTTCTTCTATATTGAAGAGGAACAGTCCGTTCTCATCCAGATATTTTTCCGAGTACTCTTCCTCTCCCTCTTCACACTGCAAAAGCAATGTCGGACCTTCTTCGATCCATTCCTGCTTCATCAGTGTGTCTTTGATAAATGTTGTTTTTCCACTGTCCAGAAATCCTGTACAGATATATACCGGTGTTGTCATCGCCGCTTGCTCCTCCTAGATATGGAATAACTTAATCAGATCCTCTTCTTTGAGATCTGTTCCGATCACGCATACACGTCCTGTGTAATCAGCCTGTCCCTCACGGACTTCATATTCTTCTGGAACCATATCAAACTGCTTCCAGGAACCGTCTGCCATCTGGATAATTCCTTTGGAACGAAGTACGGTTCCGTAAGCATCTGTCTCAGATAATGCTTTCAGCAGGTAATCCAGTTCTTCTTCTGTATACTTATGAGCAGTCTCCTTGCCCCAGCTCGTAAATACTTCATCTGCATGATGATGTCCTTCGTGTCCGTGATGATGGTCATGGCATCCGCAGGTGCAGTTCTCATCATGTTCATGATGATGCTCATGCTCTTCATGGTCGTGATCATGATGGTGTTCATGGTCATGATCGTGGCATCCGCAGGTGCAGTTCTCATCATGTTCGTGATGATGCTCATGCTCCTCATGGTCGTGATCATGATCATGACCGCAGCCACATTCGTCATCATGATGATGGTGATGTTCGTGGTCGTCATGCTCATGTGCATGTTCTTCCAGGATACCTTCGATCTCAGCACCATGCTGCAGGGCATGCAAAACGGCATCTTTTCCAAGTTCTTCCCAAGGTGTGGAAATAATGGTTGCCTCTGCATTTTTCTCACGCAGCATATGCACGCACTCTTCTACCTTTTCATCTGTCATCATCTGGGTACGGCTGATAACGATCGTAGATGCATGCTCTACCTGGTTATTGAAGAATTCTCCGAAGTTCTTGAGATAGATCTTTGCTTTCTTACCGTCAACAACTGTGATTCTTCCGTCAATCTCAATATCTGCCTCATCTTTGACACCCTCGATTGCTTTTACAACATCAGAAAGCTTTCCAACTCCTGAAGGTTCGATGATGACACGATCCGGTGTATAATCTGCAAGTACTTTCTGAAGTGCTTTGCTAAAATCCCCCACCAGTGTACAGCAGATACATCCTGAGTTCATCTCTGTGATCTCAACGCCGGCATCTTTTAAGAATCCGCCATCAATACCGATCTCCCCAAATTCGTTCTCGATCAGGACCAGTCTTTCTCCCGGAAATACATCCTCGATCAGTTTCTTGATGAATGTTGTCTTTCCTGCTCCCAGGAAACCAGAAATAATATCAACTTTCGTCATTTTTCGTTCCTCTTTTCTTATTATTATAATTCCATAAATTAGCCTTTTCTAACTGCAAATTGTTTCCGAGCTATATCGTATCACATTTCTTTAAAAGATGCAAATAAATAGCTTGTTAATGCATTGTGATTAGTGTATAATAGTTTTATAAAATCTCGTACTTTTTTAGTACAAATTCATAAACAAAGGAGACTTGATAATATGGTTAATTTATTGACAGGCCCAAAAGGAAGCGGAAAAACCCAGCAAATGATCGAACGTGCTAACGAAGCTGTAAAGACATGTGAAGGAAACGTATTCTTCATCAAGAAGAGCCACAGAGATACATACAGCTTATCTTTCAACATCAGAGCGATCTGCATGGATGACTATGATGTAATCACCAATACCGATGAATATCTTGGATTTATTTACGGTATGTTAAGCGCAGACCATGATATCAAAGCAATCTTTATCGACGGTATTTTAAAGCACGCCGACATCACACTTGAGAACATTCCTTCTTTCATCGAAACACTGAAAAAGATCTCCAAAGAAAATGATGTAGATTTTTATGTCAGCATCAGTGCAACGAATGAACAGCTTGGTAATGTAGATTTTGAAGATTGTACACTCCTTAACTAAGATAGACATTATCCAAAAGGAGGGATGAAGATTTTCTGTAAATCTTCATCCCTCCTTTTATGGTTTTCCAAATGTGACAGAGCACATTCTTTTTATGCTATGATACCAGGGGCAAAAGGTCAGAAAGCCGATGCAAGCTTGCTTGCAAGAGGATTTTTGCACTCTCGCAATCTGGTATCAAAGGGGTCAAAATACCTTTTGACCCCAACATCATGCTATTTCAAAGACAAAACCGTATTTGCCTTATCCCCTTTTGCATACTCCAGTTTTACATCATCTCCCACATTGTACTTGATGATCTCAATAAAATCGACTACCGATACATCAAAAATCTCATCTGATCCTTCCAGCATAATGTAGTAATGAGAATCTCCATCTATAACGCCCTGGGCGATTTTCGTGATCTTTCCTTCGATCGTGCCGGTATCCATCTTCACTTCTTCTTTTTCCTTGATTCCATTGGTAAGAAGCAAATTATTGTAGGATTCTTCACATACACTTACCGTATCCCCGATCGCAACAACCTGGTACTTCTGGACATTGACCATTGCATACTTTTTCACAAGTCCTGCATCATCCTTAAGTGCCATAAAGTAAGTCGGCTCCCCGGAAATGTTAAGCAGCAGCGGGAAAGTCGCCCGATACTTCAGGTTCTGTACCTGTCCTTCTGCCGATGCCATCGCAGAATCCTCGATCGCACCTGCCACCGGATAATACTTTGTCTCCATAGTTCTCTGGTTCATCAGAACAAATCCCACATTGGACTGGTCACTGTTTACAGAAGTTACTCCCGTGTACACCCATACATCATCATCAATTGCCAGATAATTATATCCGTTTGTTGTCTTCAGACAATCTTTCTGGCTGAGTACACTGTTAAAATACCCATGCTTTAACGTGCCATAATAATCATAAAGCTGTACCAGAAGATCTGCCGAATAGGCTCGGTCGATCCATTCCGGGACTTCATCGATCCTGTAGTCCTGCATTTCGCCGGTGATCGCATTGCAGAGCACCACATGCCCTACCGTTTCTCCTCCGAAAAGACCGATATTATACTTTTTGACCGGTGCTACCCAGTATGGAACACCATTATCATCAATTTCAAAACTAAGGTCTCCGTAAATATAAGTCGGATGCGCAAAACGAAGATGACGGTAAATATTTCTTCCAAAATGCTCGCTGGTCGAATACTTCATTCCCTGCTCCAGCTTTACCATCTCCGTTGTCTGACTTGCCATATCGATCCGGATATATGCAGGAAGTCCATCTCTCCGATTGGTAAACCATTTGATCAGATTCGCATATTTCAAAGGTGACACACGGACCGGACGATCCTTGTAGTTGATCTGACTGTAGATATCGTCCACCTCAAACTGGGATACCATATCTGACATGCTTCCCATCTTCCGGTCTCCTAAAAGCTGCGCAGACTCCTTATCCAGAAGCGGGATCTGGTCAAAGGAAAGCTCCTCGATATCTTTTGTGAATTCACCCTCTTCTACCTTCAGAAGCTGTTGGTATTTCTTCGCATTCACAATCGGTGAAGAAAGAATGGTTCCGGCCAGATAAATCACTAACAAAAAAATAAAAAGACGGACACACCATTTGAAACCTTTGGATTCTTTCATCTCCTTCAGATCAATCGCTCCGTATCGCAAGCCTTTTTTTCCTGCAAACACAAGACCGACCGCAAGCACCAGAACAAGCACAAAATACCACACTCCGGAAGAATGGATATTAAAAGCCGGCAGTGATACATAATACCAGATTCCTGCTGCCACTAAAAGCAGCAGAAAACTGATCGCTATATTTTTCTTTTTCATAAATTCTCCTTTTCATCGTTTTGCCTTACCAAAGCTGTCTTAGAATTTTCTACTCCAAAGTGACGGCGAGAACAGCATCAGGAACGGGAAGATCTCCAGTCGTCCGATCAGCATATCCACGCAGAACACAATCTTCGAGAAGTCTGAGAACTTCGCAAAATTTTCCACCGGTCCTACCAGATTCAGTCCCGGTCCTACATTATTAAGTGTAGTAAGCACTCCGGTAAATGAAGTAGTAAAATCAAAGTTATTGATCGAGATCAGAAGCACGGATACGATCAGGATTAGTATATACGCAATAAAGTATACATATACCCCCCGCATCGTCTCTTCTTTCATTTTTTTCCCATTTACTTTTACGATATTGACTGCTTTCGGATGGATCATAGTTTTCAGCTCCCGGCGGATGCTTTTTACCAGGATCAGAAGTCTTGATACTTTGATACCACCGCCTGTTGAACCGGCAGAAGCACCGATTACCATCACAAGAAGCAGAACACATTTGGAAAGCTCCGGCCACTTGTTGAAATCTGCCGTCACAAATCCAGTTGTCGTGATCACGGATGCCACCTGGAACGCCGCATAGCGGAATGCCTTTAAAAGAGAATGATAACCTCCGGCGATATTGCAGGTGATCACAACGGTTGCTCCTGCAATGATTCCCAGGTAAGCACGCAGCTCCTCATTCTTAAATACACTCTTAAATTCTTTCAAAAGCAGAAAGAAATACAGGTTAAAATTGATACCAAACAGGATCATAAATACGGTGATCACACCATCAATGTAGGCACTGTTGAAGTGTGCCACACTTGCATTGTAGCCGGAAAATCCTCCGGTACCGGCAGTACTGAATGCATGTGTCACTGCGTCAAACAGGTTCATCCCTCCTGCCAGAAGAAAAACTACCTCAATTGCAGTCAGTGCAAAATACATTCCATACAGGATCCTTGCGGTTCCTCTTGCCTTTGGAACCAGTTTATCTGCCTCTGGCCCCGGAACTTCCGCACGCATAAGATGCATGGAATTCTTCTCATCCAGAGAGGTAAGTACCATAACAAATACCAGCACTCCCATTCCACCAACCCAATGTGTCAGGGAACGCCAGAAAAGAATTCCTTTCGGAAGTCCTTCAATCTCAGTCAGGATCGTAGAACCTGTCGTCGTAAATCCGGATACTGTTTCAAAAAAAGCATCCACATAGCTTGGAATACTTTTACTGAGTACAAATGGAAGTGCACCTGCAAGTGACCAGAAAATCCAGGCCGTTGCAACAATGATCAGACCTTCTTTGGCATAAATCGTCATGTTCTCCGGGCATTTTCTGCCAAACAGCAGATAAATTGCCGTCAGGATCGCAGCTGTAATCAGAAAATAAACCGATGTGTGCTCGCCATAAATAATTCCAACCATCATCGCAAGCAGCATCAGCAGTCCCTCTGCTCCCATCATCTTACTGATGATATAGCGTATCATTTTCACATTCATTTCTTTTCACCCCTATTGCTCAGCCAGAATATCTGTGATATCCTTAACTTTCTTCTGGGTCGTAACGATTACAACACTGTCGCCCACCTGAATGGATTCATCCCCGTCCGGAATAATGATCTGCCGTTTTCTTCCGATACATGCGATCAGATTGTTCGGCTTCAGTTCCAGATCCTTAAACGGGATATCTGTATATTCTGTTTTTTCTTTGATAATAAATTCCAGTGCTTCTACTCTTCCGCCAACCAGCTGATACATAGATTCAACATTGACATTCTTGAGAGAATTCTGGCGTGCACGCACATAACTCATGATCGCATCTGCTGTTGCAGTCTTTGCCGATACGATCAGATCGATCCCAAGTTCCTCGACAAGCTGGGCACGTCCGTCTTCGTTGACCTTTGCCACGATCTTGTCCACACCTTTTGTCTTTGCAAAAAGTGCAAGGATAATATTCTCCTCATCCATACCGGTCAGGCTGACCAGGGCATCTGCCTGTTCAATTCCTTCTTCGATCAGAAGGTCATGGTCTGCGGCATTCCCACAGATGATCGTCGCTTTCGGAAGCTGGTCGCAGAGATCTTCGCATTTCTTCCAGTCCTGCTCAATGATCTTAACCTGCATACCAAGCCCTAAAAGCTGTTTTGCCAGATAATATCCGACTTTTCCCCCACCACAGACCAGAATATTCTTCGGCTCTTTCCGCTTTCCGATCAGATGGAAAAATTCTTCAATATATTTGTGGGATGCAACAATATGAAGCCGGTCTCCATCATGGATGACAAAATCACCATTCGGGATGATCACTTCCGATCCACGTCTTACAGCACATACCAGAACTTTGATCTGGAACTTGCGGTAAAGCTCAGCAAGCGATACTCCGCCCAGATGGCTTCTTTCTTTGACAATGAATTCTACCATTTCGACTTTTCCCTTCATAAAAGTCTCTACCTTTGCAGTATCCGGAAGAAGGATCGATCTGGAAATCTCAAATGCAGCCGCAAGTTCCGGGTTGACAGCCATACTCAGTCTTAAGTCCTCTTTCAAAAGATCGATCTGCTGATAATAGATCGGATTCCTTACACGAGCGATCGTGTGCTTTGCCCCCAGTCTCTTTGCGAGCAGGCAGCTCAGCATATTCAGTTCGTCTGTCGATGCACATGCCACAACAAGATCAGCGCCCGGCACTCCTGCTTCTTTCTGCACTTTCGCATCTGCACCATCTCCGGTAATGCAGAGAATATCAAGCTGATTCAGTGCTTCTTTTAATTTCCCCTCATTCTGGTCAATCAAAACCACATCGTAATTTTCTTCGGATAACTGTATGGTCAGTTTATGACCAACCTTCCCGTCCCCAATAATTACAATTTTCATTTTTCTTTTCCTCTACTTTTTCTCTTAATACTAAACCTTTAATACTAAAATTGTATAAAATACCAATGTGACAGCCGAAGCTGCCACCATCATAATATGTATACCACTTTTAGTACGAAAGTACAATAGAAAAAACCGGGATTTTCTCCCGGCTTTTCCTTATTCTTATTCTTCAGCTGCACGCTTTTCAATTTCTTTTTCCTGTACATCTGCCGGAGCCTGTTCATAACGGGCAAATTCATACGAATAGCTTCCTCGTCCACCTGTCATAGAACGAAGTGTTGTGCAATATCCAAACATGCCTGTCATCGGTACATCCGCTTCAATTACCTGATATCCGCCTGACTGTGGATTCATTCCAAGAACACGGCCACGTCTCTTGTTCAGATCTCCCATAACGTCTCCGGTATAATCATCCGGAACGGTTACTTTCACAGATGCGATTGGCTCAAGAAGAACCGGTCCTGCTTCCATAAATCCTTTCTTAAATGCCTGGATCGTCGCAGTCTTAAATGCCATTTCAGAAGAATCTACCGGATGGTAAGATCCATCATACAGAGTTGCTTTCACACCAACTACCGGATATCCGGCGAGAGGTCCTTTTAATACAGATTCCTGCAATCCTTTTTCAACCGCCGGGAAGTAGTTCTTCGGAACAGCACCTCCGACTACTTCTTCCTGGAATACATACGGTGTATCCAGATCTCCGGATGGTTCAAAACGCATCTTAACATGTCCATACTGTCCATGTCCTCCGGACTGTTTCTTATACTTGGTATCTACATCCGAGTTCTTGCGGATCGTCTCACGGAACGCAACTTTTGGTGTCTCCAGTCTGATTCCGACTTTGTAACGCTCTGCCAGCTTGCTTGCTGTCACTTCCAGATGCTGGTCACCCATTCCATAAATCAGTGACTGGCGGTTCTCACTGTCATTTACCACTTTCAGTGTCACATCCTCTGCCATCATCTTCGCAAGAGCCTGTGATACCTTGTCCTCATCACCTTTGTTATTCACTACATACTTCATATATGTATACGGTTTGGAGTATTCGGTTCTTCCATAAGATACCGGTGTATTTTTTGTTGAAAGGGTATCCCCTGTCTTTGTACTTGTCAGTTTTGCAATCGCTCCGATATCACCTGCAAACAGTTCCTGAACTTCTACCGGTTTGTTGCCGGATAAGGTGTAGATCTTGCCGATCTTTGCTTCTGCATCTGACTCCGGATTGTAAAGGACATCATCCCCCTTTAATACACCGGAACATACTTTTACGAAAGAATATTTTCCGATAAACGGATCTACCATGGTCTTGAATACATATGCGGTCTTTGCGGCTGCAAAATCATGATGTGCTTCAAAGATCTCATTGGTCTTACGGTTGATGCCTACGCATTCACGGTATTCCGGACTTGGGAAAAATCTTACGATATCAGACAGTAAGTTTGCAACACCCTGTGCCTGAACATTGGATCCCATTGCTACCGGAACGATATCTCCGTCCATAACTTCTGTTCTCATGGCAGAGCGGATCTCTTCAACCGAGAATTCATCTCCCTCAAAATAACGTTCCATAAATGCTTCACTGGTCTCTGCCACTGCTTCAAGAAGCTTCTCTCTGTAAATCTGCAGGTTCGGCAGACAGTAATCCGGAATCTCACACTCTTCTCTCTGTCCAAGTCCGGTGTATCTTCTACCTGCATTCTTGATAACATTGACATAACCTACTAATTTCTCGTTCTCACGGATCGGTTGGAAATGTGGTGCAATCACTTTACCGTATCTTGCGGTCAGATCTTCAACAACCTGACGGAAGCTGGCATCATCCACATCCATCTCAGTAACATAGATCATACGCGGAAGATTATACTTATCACAGAGCTCCCATGCTTTCTCGGTTCCTACCTGCACACCGGCTTTTCCGGAAACAACGATAACAGCTGCATCGGCTGCGCTGACTGCTTCTTCCACTTCTCCGACAAAATCAAAATATCCAGGTGTATCAAGGATATTAATCTTTGCTTTTTCCCATTCAATCGGAATCAGACTTGTGCTAAGTGAGAATTTACGTTTCTGTTCTTCTTTATCAAAATCACTGATCGTATTACCGTTCTCAACAGATCCCATACGATTTGTTGCTCCAGATACATAAGCCATCGCTTCTGCCAGACTGGTCTTTCCGCTTCCCCCATGTCCTAAAAGGACCACGTTTCTAATTTCATCCGTTCTGTAAACCTTCATGCTTGCTGCCTCCTTGCTAAAGTTTCTCATGGATATATTGTACTAAACTTTCTATAAAAACACAACTATTTTATAGAATTTCAACAAAAACTTTCACTTTTGCACTTTAAAGTATTGCTTTATTGACAGATAGCCTGTTTTCCTATATTATGAAAGGTAGACTATCACGAAAGGACGAAAAATTATGAAACAGAAAAAAATCGGATTTATCGGACTCGGACTCATTGGGGGCTCTATTGCAAAGGCGATCCGGCGATATTATCCGGATTATGAGATTGTCGCTTTCGACAAGAATAGAGAAACTCTGGCACTTGCCACACAAGAATCCATCATCAATGTGGCCTGTACCTCAATCGATGATAATTTCCGAGGCTGCAACTACATCTTCTTATGTGCCCCGGTTGCTTTCAATACTGCATATTTAAAGCAGATGATGCCTTACCTGCATGATGATATGATCCTGACTGACGTCGGAAGTGTCAAAACTCCGATCCATGACGAGATCATCCGGCTGGGACTGGAGGATTACTTTATCGGAGGACACCCGATGGCCGGTTCCGAAAAGAGTGGTTTTGCCAATTCCAAACCAATCCTGATTGAGAACGCTTACTTTGTTCTCACCCTTCCGCCAAAGTAGCGAAAAAAAAGGTTGATGCATACGCATCCTTCGTAGAATCCTTGCGTGCACTTCCGATCGTACTGGATTATCATGAACACGACATCGTCACCGGCACGATCAGCCACTTGCCACATATCATTGCCGCAAGTCTGGTCAACTTTGTCAGAGACACCGACACCAAGGATGAGCTGATGAAAACCCTCGCCGCCGGCGGCTTTAAGGACATTACGCGAATCGCCTCTTCCTCACCGACCATGTGGGAACATATCTGTGCACAGAATCAGAGTAATATTTCCCAGATCCTTGGAAATTATATCGAAACATTAAATGAAGCAAAAAAACTGGTTGATGCCGGAGACTCCCAGGGAATCTACGATATGTTCGACCATTCCCGGAACTACCGCAATTCCATGCCAAACGGTTCTGCCGGCCCGATCAAGCGTGCATTCGAGATCTACTGTGACATCCCGGATGAAGCCGGTGTGATCGCCACCATTGCGACCATCCTCGCTTCTAATGCACTCAGCATTAAGAACATCGGAATCGTTCATAACCGTGAATTTGAAGAAGGCGTACTCCGCATCGAATTCTATGACAGCATCTCCTGTTTTATAGTCAATTTCTACCGACGGCATTACATTGTAACAATATACATGAAAACAAATACCATCTCCTTTATCTTCGAGTGAGTAGGCTTCCATAAAAACTCCACTCGCCACAAGATTATCACCTTCATAATAAGGTGTAACTCGATATAATACGTGATTGTCTGTTTCTCGAATATAATCAGCTACCATCTCTTCAAAAGGCAACATACCTGTAACATTAAAATAACGTGTTCCCGTCATTAAATTTCTTTCTTCAGCATTTAAACCACTTAAAGCAAAACCAATTTGATGACAACGATTATATAAATATTTTGTAGAAATCAAATCATCATATCTTTGTGTTTTCCATCCTGACGGTTTAACCATTCCAATAGATTCCCTTTTATTTGTTGGAAGTGTTTCAGGACCTAAACAAGCTTGATCTTTTTGAGTACGTCCATATTCATCCAAATCATTTAATTGAATATATGTTTTTGTAGTATATTCATTTTCTTTAAAAGTAGGAGTATTGTTATTGATTTCAATATATGGTTGTCCACTATATTCTTCTATTTGATTTAAAATATCTTGAACATTATTTTCATCAAAAGAAACCTGATCTGTTTCTATTTGTAATTGGTTTTCTATATTTGTAATTTGATAATGTAAGGT
>OLOB01001884.1_pt1 | contig 13182 bp, 9 predicted proteins | sample 1671911 | NCBI WGS metagenome assembly OLOB01 (sample SAMEA3136625, study PRJEB25190) | human gut metagenome | biome: human gut; feature: human-associated habitat; material: faeces | place: Austria | collected 2013
TATTTAGATATAATGAAAGTTTATGATTATTCAAATTATTTTGATGTTGTTATTGAAGCTGTGGGTGGTAGACAATATAATACATTAGAAAATGCAATAAATATTTGTGAAAAAAAAGGAAAAATACTTATAGCAGGTGTTTATGACAATAATTTTAAATTTAATATATCTTTAAGAAATGCATTCTATAAAGAGTTAAGTATTATTGGATGTAATTCTTTTGAAAAGGAAAATAATATTTTATTAAAAAATATCTTAGATGATGAATCATATAAGAAACTAAAAGGAATGTTATTAGTATATTTAGAGAAAGCAAAAATTTTCTTTGCAGGAAAATACCTTCAACAAAGTGATGAATGTGATGATTTAAATGAATTACAAAAAAATATAAAAAGAATAATAGGAATTCCTAATGCAGTTAATGGACAACCATTTAAGTATAACTTAACAATGGAGAGATATAATGAATATATTACTCCATTATTAAATAAGGAAAGTAAGGAAAATGTTATTTCACCAATTGAATCAGCGTTAAGGTCAAGCAAATTGGAAGCAAAAGATATAGATTATGTTTTTTGTGTTGGAGGAATGACAAAATATCCTGAAGTTTGGAAAACTATAACTAGCTTTTTTGGAAAAGAGCCATTAAAGTTTACTGATTCTATGGAGTCAGTTTCAAGAGGTGCTGCAATATATCAACATTATGATATTATTAATTTAGAAAGAAGAGACAATAAACTAAATATTGAAGAAGAAACGGTAGTTGATATAATACCTACATTACCTCAAACTGTATTTTTAAATGTAAAAGATGGTTTCCCAATTCCATTAATTAAAGCTCAAACAAAAGCAGGAACCCCTATAATTCATGATAATCTCATAAAAGTAACTTCTGAAATAGGATTATCATTAGAACTTTATGCAGGAATGAGTTGCTTTGATCCAGATTTAAAAAGACTTGAAAATGTAAAGTTAATTTTCCCTGTAGGTATTAAATCAGGGACAGATATAACGTTAAAGCTTGAATATACACAAAAGGGAGTATTAATGTTTGAAGCTTGGATTAAAGATAATCCAGATATTAAGATCAACTTAACATTAGAAGGTAGTCAATTAGATGAAAGCGAGATAGAAGAGACAAATAAAGAGTATGGAATTGATGAAGTTAGGGGGATAATATAATGTTAGATTATAAGGATATTTTACAAAAGTTAAAAAATGAAATAGAAGAAGAAAATATGGTCATTGAAGTAGATACAATGTCATTTATTGAAGATGTAAATGCTGAATTGACAAATGATTCAAAGAGGTATAAAGACAGTAATAAAATTATTTTTAAACAACATATTAGTTATGAAAATGCAGAGAAAATTATTAGTTTAGTTAATAATACAGAGGATTATAACTTAAGTAATATAGGTGATTATAAATATGAATTAATTAATGTTTGTAACATAATGGATGCTATGAGAGAAAATCCAGTTGAAATGTTAGTTTATGCTATAAAAGGATTGCATGGAAAAGATTTATATATAAATGCGGTAAGAGATGTTGTTAAATATCTTTATGAAGAAAATAGTGAAAGCGTAAAGAGTGCTTATAGAAGTATATTATCTAATTGGAATTGGAATGACTGTATTGAATTTGTATTAAAAAGTATATGTGAGTTAAGAATATATGATATTTATTCAGAAGTTTATGAAATATTTGAAAAGAATATGCTTAATAGGGAAATGGCAGCTAGGGCATTATTAGCGATAAATGCAAGTGAAGTATATGAAAGCATGATTAATTTCTTATGTTGTCAAGCAAATGATACAAGCTTAGAGCTTGAGCTATATAAAAAGATATTATATATGATTGCTAAAGAAAATAAAAACAACACTTTATATATTTATAAAGCATATTTAAGACAAAATTTATGGGGACATGTAAGAAATATAACTATAGGAGCTATAAGATATAATTTAAGTGACGTTATTTTAGATGATATTGAAAAAAGGCTTAGAAATAAGCAAATTGATAATATTCTAAGAAAAAAATTAATAGTATTACTTGAAAAGTCCATTAATGGAGAAGGTAGATCACAAGAAAGAGCACAAGAAATACTTTTAGCATCAACTAATAGAAGAAGAGATAAAGAAGGACTAATAGGTATAATTAATAATAATACTTTAACAGATAGGGAAAGAAGTTCAGCTTTAATTAATTTAGCAAAGATGGATTCAATAAGTGACGAAGATTTAGATGAAGTTATTGACAATGTTATTGATGAATCAGATGTGTTAAATGCTGTGATATGTTCAGTTAAAGTTGAAAGAGGATTGAATGAATATATTATAGATTTATTTGAGTATATATTAAATAATGATGAATATAGTGATGTTTCTATGGAAGCTTCAAATCAAATAAAAAGATTAAGAAGTTTAAATAGAAAGGAATTAGCAGATGACTTGAAGCAAGTTGCAGAAACAATTCTTGGCAATGAAGAATCAGTAAATGTAAAAAAAGTAATTAAAGTAATTGATTTATTCTCTACAGGAATTCCTTCAAATGAAATTGCAGAACTGTTTTTAAAGAAATTAGTTACTACTGAATATATAGTTATTAAAAATAGATTATTAGAATTTTTCAGAAAAGAATACAGTAGATTTACTTATGATTTAAAAGAGAAGATAAAAAGTGCTGTTGTTCAATGTAGTCATAATGAGGATACGAAAAAAGCAGCTATGGAGTGTTTAAATTCCATTAATTCATTTGTTGATTTAGCTCCAACAGGAGGACTGAATTAATGAAAAAGATATTTATAACTAATATTGATGATTTTGAAATATTTGATTTGATGATAGAGTATTTTCAAGATGATAGACTTAGGTTAATTATAGAGAAAAATCCACTGTTAAAATTTGCTTGCATACCTACAAATGGAAAAAGATTCAGATTTAATAGAGATATAGTTAAGGAAAAAGTAAAAGAGTTTGTTAGAAAAGATAAAAAGATAAGGATAAGTCTTTTAAAAGTGTGGGAAAAAACTGTTGTTAACCAAATAAAAGAAATTGATTTGCTTTCAAACACTGAAGATATCCATGAGAAATTAAGTGAAGGAAAAACGGCAGAATATATATTTAAATCATGCACTATATTATGGCAAAAAAGTAAGTTAGATTTAAACAAGTGTGGAGATAAATTATATGAGATATATAAAGAAAAGATAAACGAATTTAATGATAGTAAAGTAAATATAGAGGAGACAGGTATGAATAATGATATTATGTCATTGACTTTAGGAGAATGTATTCAAGATTTAGTAAATGCAAAAAAAGAAATAATAGATTTAAATGATAAGATTAAAAAAAAGGAAGAAGAGGCTGAAAAGTTAAAAAGTAATTTTAACTCTATAATTGATAATAGAGATTTGAAAAAAGAAATAAAGCTTTTATCAAAGAAAATAAATGAAGTAGATTTACGAATAAAGGATGAAAATGAAAAGTTAAATATAGAGATATGTGAATTAAAAAAAGATAATTTAGAATTAAGAAAGAAATTGGATACAATAGATAAAAATTTAAGTAGTATTAATATGAATACACTTATAAAAACTTTATCAGAAAGTCAGAATGATTTCAATAATACTTTAAAAGGAGGATTAGTTGAGGTTATTCAGAAAAATATGGAAATAGTATTATTAGGATTAGAAGAGAGATTACTTAAGAAATTAGAAGAAAAAGATAATAAACATAATAAAACTTCAAGTATACAATTAAAAAGAGAAGTTCCTAATAAAGATAATGATTTTAATACATTAATTACGTCTAGATTATTATAGAGGGGGTTAGTATAAAGTAGTAGATACATTAAATTTAAAAGAGGTCGATTTAATTTGGCTTCTTTTAAATTTATTTTAAGATGTGTATTAGTTTAGAAAATGAATCAAATATATTAAATAAAAATAATAAGATGTTAAGGAGAATAGAATGATAAGTATAAAAGATAAAAACTTATGGAAGTTTTCTTCTATTCCTGGAATAGAGGAATCAACATTTAATAAAGTTTTAGAAAAGTTTTATGATCTTGGAATTTCTGGACTTGTGAGAGAAAATGTTCAAAATTCACTTGATGGTAAATTACCAGGGAGCAATGAAGCTGTTATAGTAACTATAAAAACAGGTAAAATAAATAAAGAATTTATTCCAGGTTTAGAAGATATAAAAGAAAGAATTGCATGTCTTCAAGGAAGAAATAGTTATACTAAAGAAACTGTAGAACATATGCAAAATAAAATGAATGCTGAAGACGTTGATTATATTTCTTTTGAAGATTCAAATACAAAGGGATTAACTGGTGCTAAAAATGGACAAAATGATTCTAAAAAAGATACCTGGGGAATTTATGCTTATAATAAAGGTGTTCATTCAGAAGAAGAGGATTCGGCAGTAGAAAAATCAAGAGGTGGGTCTCATGGTATAGGTAAGATTGCTTCAAATGCTGCTTCAGAATTACATATGATGTATTTTGCCAACTGTGATGCAGAAGGTAATAAACATTTAGGGGGAACAGTTCAGCTTATAGAACATAAATATAAGGATAATTATTATCGTTCAACTGGATATTTTACAGATATAAAGCATATAGATCAAAATAAGACGAAGTTTTATCCTTATGAAAATACATTTAATGAAGTATTTGAAAAGAATACGAGAGGGTTAAAGATTATAATACCTTTTTTAAGAGAACAGTTTAATAATGAGAAAGAAATAATAAAGAGTATTTGTGATAGCTTCTTTATTGCAATTTTAGAAAAGAAACTAGAGGTAGTAGTAAACGATAAAATTATTAATAGCAAAACCATAGAAAAGTATATAAAGAATAAAGATTATTATATTCAAGAAGTTTCTGAAATAAAAGATGAGTTTACTCCTTTATATTTAAATACATATAAAAATATAGAGGCAAGGGAAATTCAAATACAAGATACTAAAGATAAATATAACTTCAAGCTATATTTTAATTATGATGAAGAAATACCAAAAGGTCGTGTTGCTATAATAAGAACTATTGGTATGAAGATAGAAGATAAAAAGGTTAAAGGGAATGTAAACAAGCCATTTAATGCTGTACTTATACCTGAATCAACGAAAGAAGATGCATTTCTAAAATCACTAGAAAATGAATCTCATACTGAATTAACTTTTGAACATATAAAAGATCAAGTTCTACAAAGAAATGCTAAAAGATTTATTAATAATATATCTAAAGAAATAGCAAAGATCATTGAGGGTGAAATTAAAAAGAATAATCCTACAGATGGCGTAATGGATACTAAAGATATTTTATATGTAGTTGAAAGTCAATTTAAGAAAGATTTATCACAAACTATAGCAACAGTAAAATTGAATAAGGGAAATAAAGAAACAACTATTTCAAAAGTGAAAGAAGATATTCCTAAAAAGGAAAAAAAGAAAAAAGATGAAAAGAAGCCTAAGAAAAATAAGCCGTTAAAGAAAGTAATGAAAGATAGAAGTGAAGAAGATTTAGATGGAGAAAGTAAAGAAAAACTAGATAGATATAGCACATATCCTGATATGGTTGAAAGACTAATTATAGGTAATAAGGAATTTGTTAAGTTTGATTTCAATGGATCAGATGAGATGAAGAAAGCAAAAGTATGTGATATTGCTTTATCAGTGGTTGATGGTATGGGTGATGAGTGTTCTAATGTGGAATTTGACATGAATGATAATTATGAAGCTGCAATAGATAAAGCTACAGGAAAAGCATGTAAAATAGATAATAATTTAATTAAAGATGTAAAAATAATTAAGGGAATAGCACAAATAGAATTAAGGTTAAAAGCTAATTATAATAAAGCTTTAAAATTTGTCTACTATGTGGAGGTGTAAAGATGATTTATAAGAAAGACGTAAACTTTCCATATCCTTTATTAACAAACACATCTAATAGTTATGATGGATGTAACTTTATTTTAGATGTTAATTTAGATGAAAACACAAATAATTATAGATTTCAGATTAATTATGAAATCGGTTCTCCGTTCATAAATAACTTGTTAGAAGATGGACAAGCACAGCTAATTTTAGTAATTCAATCAAAGGATAATAAATTTTATAATCTAGGGCTAAATGAAAAGGTTAAGGAGATACCCAAAAACAGAATATCACTAAGCAAAAGAACAACGTTGCAGCTCCTTATAAAAGCAAAAGATGAAATATGTTTTAAAGAAAATATGGATTTAAGCTCTTTTTATGAAGAATTTAAAGATGAAATAATTGTACCTAAGAGTTCTATTCTTGGATTTTCAAATAGCGTAATATTTGAAGGAAGTAATGCTAAGCCATTAGAATTATTTGAAAAGAAAATAGATCCAAATTTAAAATCAGATATAAAGATAGAGTTAAATTCAGAAACAATTGTAATTAATTATAAAAATGAGGCATTACAGTTTATTGATTCACCACAAAGTGCTACACTAAATAATCCTTATGTGTATATGGGATTACAAAAGGCTCTATTCCAATTTATCAAGAATAATAGTAGAAATGGAGAAGAAGAGGTTGATCTAGAAAGTATTGATCCGCCGGAAAATGGCTTAGATTTTAAACTTTATAACCTTATGAAAAAGAAAATGATAACTGAAGTTAATATAGATAATATGGATGAAGTTATATATGCTATATCAGATAAGGTTATTGAAAAATATTGTGCAGCTGTAAGGAGATTATATTCTGATGGAAATTAGATTACTTAAAAGTGGGTATAAAAAAAGTGAACAATTTTATAAAGATTTTTTAGATGATAATATTAAAAATAATGATGATTATTTTAGCGGAGAAGTAGTAAATATAGATGTAGCACCAGATTTTCCAATATATATGGGTGTTGGATATGATAAATGTAGAGATAAAATGTTTAAAGAAGCTTTTGAGATAATGTCCAAGTATTATCTAAAGACAGACAGAGATATACATTTTGATGAATTATTTTGGCATTCATTGTTATGTGTTTATAAGAGAGAGTATTTATTAGAAACTTATCCTGAGATAAAAGAAGGGATAAATAAGTTTAGAAATATAGTAATTAAGAAGTTTGACTGGGAAAACTACATATATAAGTGCTTACTAGGTGCTCAATATATAAATGATAATGTAGAAGATGAAGAACAAAGAAATAGATATTATGATTTAATAATAGAAAATCTTGATTTATATAACTATATTATTAAATATGAAATTTTTAGAAATGATAGATTTTTATTCAATCTACTTGATGTTACAGATGAGCTTAGGTTAAGTAAAGTGTTAAAAGCTAAGATTAAGGGAAGAGATGACCTAGGTAAAGATGAACGTGTTGGAAGAAGAGTTATCTATGAATTTAATAAGAGCTACCCAGTAGTAATGTCACCAATGATGGATAAAGATGAATTTAAGGAAGTATTTTTAGAGTATTTAGGTTATTATATAGATTTAAATAATTGAAATAAAAAAGAAAATGGGGAGAAAAGAATGGGATTAAATCATTATGGATTTGAAACAATAGAAACATATTTACAGAGAGGAATATATTATATTCCAGATTATCAAAGAGAATACTCGTGGATTGTAGATGAGCAAGTAGAGGATTTTTGGATTGATTTAGATAGTTCAATTAAAGAAGATAGAGATAATCATTTTTTTGGACAAGTTGTTATACATAATAACAAAAAAGAAGACAGAAAATATATAATAGATGGACAACAACGTAGTACAACAACAGTAATATTTCTATCAGTATTGAGAAAACTATTTGAACAGATATATAAAGATTATGATTATTCAAATGCACAAGAAGCTTATGAAGATATAAAAATAAAATATATAGGGAGATGGTCAGAAGAAAATAATAGATTAAGACTTACATTAGGAGATGTTGATAAAGAATATTTCAGAGATAATGTTCAAATAGGTTACCCAGATAAGGAAGATCATCCTGTAAAAGAGTCTCATAAAAGAATAAAAGCAGCTTTTGAGTACTTAGAAACAATGTTAGAAAAAACTATTGAAGATGAAGATGATTATAAGATAAAATATAAAATTTTATACGAATATTATCAAAAGTTTTTAAATGGCTTTAGATTGATGTACGTAGAGACAGATGATATTAACGAGGCTTTCATAATATTTGAAACATTAAATGCAAGAGGTAAAGATTTAGAAACATCAGATTTATTAAAGAATCATCTTTTTAGAGTGGCAAATAAAAATATTGAAAAAATAAAAAGGACATGGCTAGAAACAGTAGATAATTTAGAAAACATAGATATTACTAAGTTTTTAAGACATTATTGGAATTCAAGATTTAATTTTACACGTGAAAAAGAACTATATAAGAAGATACAAAGATTTGTAGATTCACCAAAGAAGTGTGAAGAATTTACAGAGAATTTTTATAATATGTCAGATGTTTATAAAGCGTTAGTACATCCAGGAGAATATATATATTTTACAAATCATGTAATTAATGAAAGCTTAACAAATTTAAAGATAATGAGTGCAAGTTCTTTTTACCCTATAGTATTATCAATGGTTAATAACGGATATTCTGAAGAGGATATCAGAATAATAATAAATTCTATAGAAACTTTAATTTTTAGAAATTGTGTGGTAGCAGGCAAGGTAGCAAATAAATATGAGATATTATTTGGAAAAGTAGCCCATTATATAAGTGAAAAGAAGATAACAAATGTTGATGAAATTTATAATGAGATAAAGAAGGAAACATTAAATGATGAGGAATTTGAACTAGCTTTTAGCACATTAACTATTAAATCTGTTAACGTAGCTAAGTATGTTTTAAGAAAATTAAATGATGCAGAAAGTATTGAAGTAAGAGCTATAACTGATAATACAAAGCTTCATTTAGAGCATATAATGCCTAAAAAACTTGGACAATGGGAAATAAGCGAAGATATTCATGAAAAATATTTGAATAGAATAGGTAATTTAACTTTATTAGCTGATGAATATAATAAAGCAATACAGAATAAGGTATTTGATTGTAAAAGAGAAGTATATAAAAGATCTAAACTAATTGTTACTAATAGTATTTGTCAATATGAAGAATGGAATGAAAATAGTATAGAAAATAGACAAAAAGGTTTATTTGAGATAGCTAAAGAAGTATGGAAAGTATTTGATTAATATAATTTCAATAAATAAAAGCCAGTATTAAATTACTGGCTTTTATTATAAAATATATGTGTAAATCAAATTATTGGAGAATTAATATTTATGATAGATAAATTAAACAGAGAGATAATAATAGAAAAAGAGATAAGCATTACAGAAGAAATCAGTAATGCAATTACAGGCAATAAAAATTACTTAATCAATAGATTAAGAACAAGTATTATGAATGCAAAAAGAATAGATATAATAGTTTCCTTTCTTATGGAATCAGGAGTAAAGATGCTTCTTAATGATTTAAAAGAAGCGTTAGATAGAGGAGTTAACATAAGAATACTAACAGGAAACTATCTTAACATAACTCAGCCATCGGCTTTATATCTTTTAAAAGATGAATTGAAAAATAAAGTTGATTTAAGGTTTTATAATAATCCAAAGAAATCATTTCATCCTAAAGCCTATATGTTTCATAATGAATTAGATAGTGAAATATATATAGGATCATCTAATATTTCTAGAGGAGCATTGACCTCTTCAATTGAATGGAATTATAGATTTAATAAAAGTTCAAATATAAGTGATTTTAATGTGTTTTATGAAACTTTTGAAGACTTATTTTATAATCATTCATATGAAATAACTGATGATGTTTTAAAAGATTATTCAAAGTCTTGGAAGAAACCAAAGGTTCAAAGTGATATTGAAAAAGAAGAAAATAGTGAAGAAAATAATGTGCTTAATATTTTTGAACCAAGAGGTGCTCAAATTGAAGCTTTATATGGATTAAAGCAAAGTAGAGAAGAAGGATATGATAAAGGTTTAGTTGTAGCTGCCACTGGTATAGGAAAGACTTACTTAGCAGCTTTTGATTCAAGAGAATATGAAAGAGTTTTATTTATAGCTCATAGAGAAGAAATATTAAAACAAGCAGCCATTAGCTTTAAAAATGTTAGAAATTCTGATGATATAGGATTTTTCTATAGCAATCAAAAGGATACTAAAAATAAATTTATTTTCTCATTAGTTCAAACATTAGGAAAAGATGAGTATTTAAATGAAAATTATTTCTCAAAAGATTATTTTGATTATATTGTTGTAGATGAATTCCATCATGCAGTGTCTAATAATTATAAAAAGATTATGGAGTATTTTAAACCTAAGTTTTTACTAGGGCTTACAGCAACACCTGAAAGACTAGATTCTAAAGATGTATTTGCTCTTTGCGATTATAATATAGTTTATGAAGTAAGATTAAAGGAAGCTATTGAAAAGGGATGGCTTGTTCCTTTTAGATATTATGGTATTTATGATGAAACAGTAAATTATGATAATATTGAATATAAAAATGGTAAATACAATGATAAGGAATTAGAAGATGCATTAATGCTTAATAAAAGAGCAGAGCTTATAATAAATCATTATAGAAAATATAAGTCATCTAGAGCTATAGGATTTTGTACTTCAAGACATCATTCAGAATATATGGCAAAAGTATTTAGTGAAAATGGAATAAAAGCTGTAGCTGTATATAGTGGTGAAGGTGGAGAATATTCTTCTAATAGAAATGAAGCATTAAGTGCTTTAGCTAAGGGAGAAGTACAAGTACTATTTTCAGTAGATATGTTTAATGAAGGATTAGATATTCCAGCAATAGATATGGTAATGTTTTTAAGACCTACACAATCTCCAACAGTATTTTTACAACAACTTGGAAGAGGTTTAAGAAAATATAAAGATAAACAATACTTAAATGTACTTGATTTTATAGGAAATTATAAAAAAGCCAATTTAATACCATTTTTGTTAAGTGGGCAAAGTTATTCAAAAGAAGTTAGTAAGAGAAATAGTCAAAGTGATTATGAGTTTCCAGATGATTGTTTTGTAGACTTTGATTTTAAGTTGGTAGATATATTTAAAAAGCAAGCAGAAAAAGAAATGACAATTAGAGATAAAATTAGAGAAGAATATTATGGTATAAAAGAAGACTTAGGGCATGTTCCTTCAAGAGTGGAATTCTTTAATAATATGGATGATGACATATATGATAATATTAAGACTAAGAAGGAGTTAAGTCCTTTTGCTAATTATATGGAGTTTTTAAATAATATTAATGAGTTAAATAAAGAAGAAAGTGTTTTATATAACACAAGAGCTAGAGAATTTATTAATATGATAGAAACTACAAGTATGAGTAAAACATATAAAATGCCAGTGCTATTAGCCTTTTATAATAATGGTGATATAAAGATGGATATTGATGAAGAGGATGTTTATAAGAGCTTTTATGAATTTTATCACCAGGGATCCAATAAAGTTGATATGCTAAAGGACAAGAGTACAAAGGACTTTATGGAATGGGATAGTAAAAAATATATTAGATTAGCTAAAAGTAATCCAGTGAAATATTTATTACAAACTCATAGTGATTTCTTTAAAGAAAAAGAAGGATATGTTTTAGCTTTAACTGATGATTTAAGAGAGTTTATAAATAAAGAAGAGTTTAAAAAGCATATGAAAGATGCAATTGATATAAGGGTACAAAGTTACTATAGAAATAGGTTTGTTAAAAATAAATAAGATGCTTATAATTATCAGAAAGAATACTTTTATTTAATTAATAAGTAAGCAGGAGGACGTATGAAGAAATATAATAAATTAGTTAGGGATTTTATACCTGAAGTTATAGAAGCAGATGGGAAAAAGTGTGAAACTGAAATAGTTTATGGAGAGGAAAAGACTAAGTTTTTAGAAGCTAAGCTTAAGGAAGAAGTAAATGAATATTTAGAAGATAAGAATTTAGAAGAGCTTGCTGATGTTATGGAAGTATTATTTGGCCTTGCTCATAATCTTGGATATAGTGAAGAAGATTTACTTAATAAGAGACAAGAAAAGCTTAAAGAACGTGGTGGATTTAAAGACGGAATAGTTTTAAAGAAGGTGTAGTAGTATATATTTACCCTAAAATAGTATTTGAAAATATATAAATATTAATATGAAGAAATCACGGGAAAAGTAAATAATGCACTTAGGATGTTAGCAATTCTTAGAAGTAGAAAAAAAGTTACAAGAAAAGAATTAGCAGAAGAATTAGAAGTAGATATTAGACAAATAACAAGATACAAAGAAGATTTAGAATATGCTGGAGTTACAATTACAGAAGTAAAAGGTAGATATTGTTGATACATTTTAGAAAACAAAGATTATTTATTAAACTTAGAGCTAAGTGATAATGAAAGATTATCATTATCTAAGACTCAAGATTTTCTAAAGGGGCAAGGCTTACACTTTTATGATGATTTAAGTTCAGCAGTAGAAAAATAAAAATAAAATATATGTATTCTCAAGGAAATATAACTGAAAGAAAAATTCATCCTTATGGATTATATACTTATTATGGAGTTAATTATTTTATAGGTAAATGGACGAAAGAGATGCATTAAGACAATTTAAATTAGTTAGAATAAAAGAAATTGAATTGTTAAAAGAGAAATTTGAAAAAGATGATTTTGATTTGTCAAATTATCTAAAAAATACGCTTGGAATTTTTAAAGATAAAAGTTATAAAGTAAAACTAAAAATCACATACCCATATGCTATGGGTTTTAAAGAGTATTCATGGACTGAAAATGAAGAAAAATAAATTTAAAAAATATTTTAAAGGGACCATATAGGTGACCATTTAAGTTTATTATATAGACGTAGAATAAATTACTTAAAAGGTGGCAGAAATGATAAAAATAAAACATAATAAAGATAAAGTTAAAATGGGCAATGTAATAGATATTGATATAAGAAAGAAAATATAGTTAAAAAAGAGCTTTTGATGAATTTGTTGTAATTAAGATTGCTGAAAATAGTTATATGATTCCTGTTACTTTTTGGGGGTATTATAATTATGAATTATTAAAAATTTGTAGAGTAAATTAAAAATGGAAATGGTAAAAAGATATATATGTCATAGACATGTATATCTTTTTCTTTATTAAAGAGTTAAAGATAAAGT
>OLOB01001885.1_pt1 | contig 13179 bp, 9 predicted proteins | sample 1671911 | NCBI WGS metagenome assembly OLOB01 (sample SAMEA3136625, study PRJEB25190) | human gut metagenome | biome: human gut; feature: human-associated habitat; material: faeces | place: Austria | collected 2013
GCATGGTGGGCATCAACGTGCCGATCCCGACGCTGGTGGCCTACTACTCCTTCGGCGGCTGGAAGGAGTCGCTCCTGGGCGACACCCACATCCACGGCCCCGAGGGCGTGCGGTTCTACACCCGTGCCAAGGCCGTGACCACCCGCTGGCCCTCGGAGAAGACCTACGCCGCGACCATGTCCTTCCAGCGCGAGGAGTAGGCCCGGTCCGCCACCCAGCACCGCGGACGCACCATCGACCTCACGGACTGACCCTTCAGGGTGAGTCCGCGGGCCCTATGGTGCGTCCGCGCCTTTGTCGGGACGGGAGGGCGACCCCTACTTCGTAGGTCGGCCACAGGGCTCCACAGACGCGCGTCCGCAGGAGAGAAAAGCGTCAGGACCCGGTGGCGCAGCGCGACCAGATCGCCGACACCGCCCCAGACGAAGCACGCTCGGTGCGCCAGCCGGGGACATTCCGCGCGGCCGGGTGCGGGTGTCTCCGACCGGGGACCTTCGACGCCGTCGGGGACAGGATTCCTGTCCCCCTACGCGCAGGATGTCCCCGGCCGCGAGATAGTGCACCCCCACGCGCAGGATGTCCCCGCTGGCGAGCGGCCGACTCGTGGCGCAGAGCCAGGGCTGGGGTCGGGGCTCGGGGCTGAGGGTGCCTTCTCGCGGAACGGGGGAGGACTCGGTGGCATGGGCGAGTGGAGGAACATTAAAGATCTGACCTCTTTGTTCGTACAAAGTCCTAGATTCTTGGCCGGTGGGAGCGTAGAGTGGATGTTGCGTCCGAAACGATTCGGATTTCGCCCCACGAAGGAGACAATGATGTCCAAAGCCGTCAACACCAACGATCCCAAGTACTCCAAGCTCACCATCGGTGTCTGCCCCGACCAGTGGGGCGTCTGGTTCCCGGAGGACCCCAAGCAGATGGACCCCCGTCAGGCCTGGGAGGAGATGGCCGAGGCCGGCTTCGAGGTCATTGAGACCGGCCCCTTCGGCTACTTCCCGACCGACCCCAAGGAGCTCCAGAAGTGGTGCGACGAGTTCGGCATGAGGGTGGTGGCCGGCACCGGCTGGGGCGTCCTGCACAAGCAGGAGGCCTGGGAGACCACGCTCAAGACCTTCCGCGCCATCGCCGAGACCCATGCCGCCGTCGGCGCCGAGTACATCGTCCACCTGCCCCCGCTCTACCGCGATGACAAGACCTGGGAGTGGACCGACGACCGCGTCCTGTCCGACGACGCCTGGAAGCTCTACGTCGAGCACGCCAACGCCCTGGGGCAGATGCTCCTGGACGAGTACGGCCTCAAGATGGTCCTCCACCCCCACGGCGACTCCCACATCGAGACCCCCGAGGAGATCGCCCGTATCTTCGACGCCACCGACCCCACCTACGTCAACCTGTGTCTGGACTCCGGGCACGTCGTCTACGGCGGTGGTGACCCGGTCGAGCTGTGCCGGAAGTACCCCGAGCGCATCACCTACGTCCACATCAAGGCCTTCGACGAGGACATCACCCGCGAGGCCCACGAGAAGGACTGGCCCTTCGGTGAGGCCGTCACCAAGGGCGCCTCGGTCTGCCCGCCCGCCGGCCTGCCCGAGATGCACGAGTTCGTCGACGCCCTGGCCGCCCTGGACAAGCCGATCTACGCGATCTGCGAGCAGGACTGCTACCCCTGCGAGCCCACCTTCCCCAAGCAGAACGCCATCAACATGCGCACATACCTGGCCGAGTGCGGCCTGGGACTGGCCTGAGGCCCCTGCCGCATCACACAGCCGACCTACCACTGACACCACCTCAACGAGGAGACACGCATGACTGTACGCATCGGACTCATCGGCGCTGGCGGCATGGGCCGCGCCCACCTGGCCCGCATCGCGGGCGTCCTGTCCGGCGGCGAGATCGTCGCCGTGGCCGACATCAACCACGAGGCCGCGGTCTCGGCCGCGCAGCCCTACGGCGCCAAGGCCTACGACAGCGCCGACGAGCTCATCAACGACCCGGACGTCGACGCCGTCCTCATCGCCACCTTCGGCAAGGTCCACGCCCCCGACGTCATCAAGGCCATCGAGGCCGGCAAGTACGTCCTGTGCGAGAAGCCCCTGGCCACCACCGCCGAGGACTGCATCGCCATCATGGAGGCCGAGCAGAAGGCCGGCAAGAAGCTCGTCACCGTGGGCTTCATGCGCCGCTTCGACGCCGCCTACAACGAGATGAAGAAGATCCTCGACGACAGCGACAACGGCCAGGCCCTCCTGGTCGACAACCGCCACCGCAACCCCGCCGTGCCGGAGTCCTACACCTCGCGCATGGCCATCGACGACACGGCGATCCACGAGATCGACACGATGCGCTGGCTCCTGGGCGAGGAGATCGTCAAGGTGCGTGTCGAGCGCCCCAGGTCCACCACTCATCGCTTCGACCACCTCATCGACCCGGTCGTCGTCGTCATGTACACCGAGTCCGGCGTGCGCATCGACGACGAGGTCAACGTCAATCTGCAGTACGCTTACTCCATCGAGTGCGAGCTCGTGCTGGAGACCGCCGCGGTGAGGCTGGGAGACCAGGAGCGGATCCACATCCGCGACATCCACGGCAACCGCAACGCCATGTGCCAGTCGCACATCGACCGCTTCGAGGACGCCTTCAACCGCGAGGTGCAGGAGTGGATCCACGCCGTCGCCCGCGACGAGCACACCGGCTCGACGTCCTGGGACGGCTATGCGGCCACCTCTGTGGTCGACGCGGCGGTCGCCTCGCTGGAGGACGAGTCCTCCCCGTTGGTCGACGTCACGCTCATCGACAAGCCCGCCTTCTACGCCTGAAGCCTCCCGTCATCGTCCTCGCCGATGCGGCCGCCTTCCGGAGCGTTCGCGATTGCTGCGTGTTCGCGAGCGCACCGGGGTCACCCTCGGTGGGACGGTGACGGGTCACATCCGCCGTATTCGTCCCGGGAGGCCTGAGCCCCGCCTCCCGGGACGAGGACTTTTCGGTGGCGAGACAGGGATCTTCTGTCTCGCCGTCGAGGGATCTGAAAATACCCGCCCCGACCACTTCCCCAGACGCTATTGTCATGACATTATGGGGGTGTCGACATGGATGTCGGCACCCGAGAGGAGACCTCCTTGGTAGACATCGCCCTTGACCCGAACATGTACTACCGCACCATGTCCACGGTGCGCACGCTCTACAAGGCCGCCGAGCTGGGCTTCGAGCACGTCGAGCTCTCACCCAACGCGGACTTCCACTTCTGGCACCACCGCCCCGCCGCAGACGACGCCTTCGTCGCCGAGCTCAACAAGGCCCAGAAGGAGACGGGCGTCAAGGTGCGCACCCTCAACCCGGTCTTCAACTGGTCCTCGCCCGACGAGGAGGAGCGGCGCGCCCAGGTGTCCAACTGGCGCCGCCTGCTCGAGCTCGCCGACCAGATCGACGTCCGGGAGATCACCTCGGAGTTCTCTGGGGACCGCAACCAGGCCCGCCGCAGTGAGGAGCAGTGGTTCCGCTCCATCGAGGAGCTCATCCCCGACTTCGAGCGCTACGGCATCCGCCTCAACATGGAGGCCCACCCCTACGACTTCGTCGAGCTGCACGACCCCGCCCTGAATCTCGTGCGCGCGGTCAACAAGGACTGGATCGGCTACGAGTTCTGCTGCCCCCACGCCTTCCACCTCTCCGACGGCGCCGGCGACGTCGAGCGCATGATCCGCACCGCCCACGAGGCCGGCAAGCTGCGCGAGGTCCACATCGCCGACGGCTTCAACCACCGAGCCAACGACGGTAACCGCTACATCGTCAACCCGCCCGGCGCCGACGTCACCGTCCACCAGCACAACGAGGTCGGCAACGGCGAGGTCGACTGGGACGCCGTCTTCTCCACGCTGCGCGACATCAGCTTCGACGGCGTGCTCTCCGTATGCGTCTTCGGCTGGCACGAGCGCGCCGATGACATCAACCGCCGAGTGCTGGCCCGGCTCCGCGAGGAGCTCGGCTGACCCTCGTCGGCCCTCGCCGCTGGTGGTGAGGGCCGCCCATGCTGCCGGATCCCGCTCCTGCGCTGCGGGGCGGTCACCGGCGGACCGGGCCATCCGGTCCACCCAGCAGCGCTCTCTTTCGCCTCCGCCAATGATGGCGGACGACCCAAGGAGTTCCTTCATGTCCACAACACCCAGTTCTGCGGTGCACTACACGCCGGAGAAGATCCGGGAGCTGGTCGACCATACCCCCGCCTCAGGGCCGAGGCGCTCGCTCGGACTCATCGCCCTGGTCGCCACCCTCGGCTCGCTGCTCTTCGGGTACGACACCGGTGTCATCTCCGGTGCCCTGCCCTACATGTACCTGCCGCACGGCGCCGACGGCCTGCAGATCACCTCCTGGGAGGAGGGCTGGATCGGCGGCCTGCTCTGCATCGGCGCCGCGCTCGGCGCCTCGGTCGGAGGCAAGCTCTCCGACAAGTACGGGCGCCGGCACAACATCATGCTCCTGGCCGTCGTCTTCTTCATTGGGGCGCTGGGCTGCACGATCTCGCCCAACATCTGGGTCCTCTACTTCTTCCGGATCGTGCTGGGCTTCGCCGTCGGTGGTGCCTCGGCGATCGTTCCCGTCTTCCTCGGTGAGACGGCCCCCAAGCGCATTCGCGGCACCCTGGTGGCCGTGGACCAGATGATGATCGTCTTCGGCCAGTTCCTCGCCTTCTCCATGAACGCCGTCCTGGCCCGCATGCACGGCGGCCCTGAGGTCACCCTGGCCAACGACGTCGTCAACAAGTCCGGTGAGGTCGTCGCCAAGGTCGGCGACAAGGTCGCCTGGGAGACCGTGCAGCACTTCAGTAACGTCGTGGTCGAGTCCGGCAACGGCATGACCTGGCGCTACATGCTCGTCCTGGCCACCCTGCCCGCCGTGGCCCTGTGGTTCGGCATCCGCCTCATGCCGGAGTCCTCGCGCTGGTACGTCGCCAACCTGCGCATCGCCGAGGCCATCGGCTCCCTCAAGCGGGTGCGCGACGAGTCCAAGGACGGCTCCATCGCCGAAGAGGTCGACGAGATGCTGGAGATCCAGCGCAAGGAGGCCAACCAGGAGAAGTGGGGGCTGGCGCAGATCATGGGCGTCAAGTGGACCCGTCACCTGCTCTTCATCGGCATCATCCTGGGTCTGGCCGACCAGGTCACCGGCATCAACACAGCCATGTACTACACGCCCAAGGTGCTCTCCGCGGCCGGCCTGCCCATGAGTGACGCGATCTCCCTCAACGTCGTCTCCGGATTCGTCTCCTTCGTGGGCTCCGCCATCGGCCTGTGGCTGGTCACCAAGTTCGCCCGCCGCCACGTCGGCATCTACCAGGAGGCCAGCATCGTGGTCTCCCTCGGGCTGTTGGCAGCGGTCTTCTACTTCCTCATCCAGCCCTACCAGGACGCCGACGGCAACATCGCGGGAGCCCCCGCCTTTGCCCCCTACCTGGTGCTGCTCATCGTCTCGTTGTTCGTGTTCGCCAAGCAGTCCGGGACAGTCACCTGGGTCCTCATCGCTGAGATCTACCCCGCCAAGGTGCGCGGTACGGCGATGGGGCTGGCTGTGGGCACTCTGTGGATCGGCAACGCGATCGTCGCCGCGGTCTTCCCCGTCATGATGGAGAAGCTCGGAGGGGCGGGGACCTACCTCATCTTCTGCCTGCTCAACGTCCTGTCACTCATCTTCTACATGAAGTTCGTGCCCGAGACGAAGTACCACTCCTTGGAGGAGCTCGAGGTGCGCTTCGAGAAGGAGTTCAGCTGAGGCCAAGGGGAGAGGGACTGCGGCAGTGGCTAGTGGAGCTGGGCTGAGACGGTCGGATTGAAGCAACCGTCAGGCTCTGAGAAACTGCCGCAGTTCCCCTCCCGACCTCTCCTTGTTCAGACAGCACTCCTCCCAACTGAGCTCATCACATATCTGCCGCCTATGACGTACACGGTGACTGGTCCATGAACCCGCATCCGCCGCGCAGCGCGCCACCTGCTCCGCTCCGCCTCCGCCTGTACGCATGGGCGGCAGGTCTGTTCCTCGGCGCCTTGGAAGGGGCGCTGGCTATCGAGGTCGCCGGCGCGCGCGGCGCCGCTCTGCCCCTACTCGGTATCGTCGCTGCGGCGATGGTGCTGGGAACCTTCACCGGCCGCCCCCTCGCCCGGTACCTGGGGCGACGGAGAATGGGCCTGCTCATGGGGGCTCTGGCAGTGCTGGGCGCCGGGGTCGCAGCCGGGCTCGGTGGCGTCGTCGGCCTGATCGGGGCCGGCCTGGTGGGCCTTGCCGTGGGTGGGGTGCTCGTTGTGGCGCCACTGGTGTGCCACGAGCTCTCCCTGCGCGGCCACAAGCGGCTCATGCCGCAGGCCATGGCTCTTGGCCCGGCCGCGGCCGGCGTCGTGGTCCTGGCGGCCTGGTGTAGTCCCCCGCGGCTCCTCATCGTCTGGGCGATGGTCGCCCTCGCTGCGCTGGCGTACCTGGCCTGCGCCCTGCTCCTGCCCGAGAGCCCGGTCTGGCTGGTGCGGCAGGGGCGCGACGTCGAGGCCTTCGAGGCGCTGCGCCGCCTGCACGGGACCCTGGAGGCCTCCGTGGCCATCGACTGGACCCGGCTGGACGCGGAGATGATGGCCGAGCAGCAGGCCATGTCTCCCGCTGAGCTGCGAGTGCCCGAGGTGCGTGCCGCCGTGCTCACCGGCGCCGTCCTCATCATCGCCCAGGAAGCGCCCCTGGGGGCGGCGGCCCTGGTCCTGGCTCCGCTGATCGCCACCGAGCTCGGCCTCGCATCCTTAGCGATTGCTGCAAGCGCCGCGACCTGGATGGGACTGGCGCTCCTCGCTCTGGCGCTGGTGACCCGGGTCGGGCGGTTGCGCTTCCTGCGGGTGGTGCTGGGAACGGTCGTCGCCGTCCTGGGGTCCACCTTCCTGGTGACCGGCATGACCCTGGGGGGCGTGGGCGGCGCCTGGACGATCACCATCTCCCTGACGATCCTGGTCGCCAGCCAGTCCGTCCTGGTCCTGCCCGCCTGCCAGGGGGCGATCGACCCGCGGATCCCGCCCTGGCTGGTTGAGGCGCAGCGGCGCGCCTCGGCGACCGGGGGAGTCCTGGCGCGTGCCGGAGTCCTCCTGGCCTCACTGCTCATCGTGAGTTACCTCGGAACCCACGCCCTGTTCTGGGCGGCCTTCGCGCTGTCGGTACTCAGTGTCGCCGTCGTGCTCCTGCGCCTGCCGCGCGAGCTGAAGATCTAGGGGATTGGTGCGCGGGGCATCTTTGAGGATCGCGCCCTGAGCATCCGACTTCAAGCCTATGATTTGTAAGGACAAATGTCGTATGGTGGAGGTGTGGCCACAAGGAGCCACTCGGCGGCCCGACGTCGTCGACACCTGACAGAGAGGCACCTGAGCATGACGAGCAACGAGGCAGTCCAGGCCTCAGAGACGACCGCGTCCATCCCCGAGACCATTCCTGAAACCATGAAGGCCGCGGTCCTGCGGGACCATGAGGCCGGCCTGCAGATCGAGACCCTGCGCACGCCCCGACCCAAGGCCGGCGAGGTCCTCATCAAGGTGGCCGCCTGCGGGCTGTGCCACTCCGACCTCCACGTCATCGGCGGCGCCATCGCCTTCCCGCTGCCGGCGGTGCTCGGCCACGAGGTCTCCGGCACCATCGTGGAGCTCGGCCCCGGCAACGAGCACACTGGCCTGACGATCGGGCAGAAGGTGGCCGGCGGTTTCCTCATGCCCTGTGGTCAGTGCGACGCCTGCGCCTCGGGGCGCGACGAGCTGTGCGGCCCCTTCTTCGACCTCAACCGCCTCAAGGGCGTCCTCTACGACGGCACCACCCGCCTGGCGACCCCCGACGGCGAGCCGGTGGCCATGTACTCCATGGGCGGCCTGGCCGAGTACGCGGTCGTTCCCTCCACCGCGGTGGCCCCCGTGCCGGACACCATCGACATGGTGCCGGCGGCCATCCTGGGCTGCGCGGCCATGACCGGTTACGGGGCCGTGCGCCGCGGTGCCGACCTGCGCTACGGGGAGACCGTCGCCGTGGTCGCCACCGGCGGCGTGGGCACCAACATCGTCCAGATCGCCCGGGCCTTCGGTGCCAGCCAGGTCATCGCCATCGACGTTGATGACGAGAAGCTGGCCCCCATGCTCGACTACGGGGCCACGGCCGTGGTCAACTCCGTCACCCAGGACGCCCGCGAGGAGGTCTTCCGGCTCACTGGCGGCAAGGGCGTCGACGTTTCCTTCGAGGCCCTGGGCATCCCCGCTACCTGGGCCACCGCTCTGGACGTGCTGGCCGACGGTGGCCGTATGGTGCCGATCGGCCTGGGGGCCGGCGTGCAGACTGCCGGGGTGGAGATCAACCGCACCGTGCGCCGCTCGCAGTCGATTCTCGGCTCCTACGGGGCGCGCACCCGCCAGGACCTGCCGGCTGTCGTCGACCTGGCTGACAAGGGTGTCATCAACTACCGCGATGTCGTCTCGCGCCGCCTACCGCTGGAGGAGGCCGGTGCCGGCTACACCGCGCTGCGCAACCGCGAGATTCAGGGGCGCGCCGTCGTCGACATGTCGCTGTGATCCCAGGCGGTCGAGCCCCGGTCGCCGGGGCATGACCGCGCTCGCTCTCTCGTCCTCGCGCCTCCTGCTCGGGCCCTGCCGGTCTGAGTGAGAGGCGCGATGCTCGATCCGAGACCGAGGTGGCGGGCGCTCGGTGTCCACATCGGAGACAAAGGAGTCTGTGACTCGATCAGGTTGCTTATGAAACCGCGGAATCATGCGGTTTCTTATCGGTGGTGTGAACCTGGATCCCGCCTTTGTGTCCGATGTGGACATCTCGGGTGTCGCGGTGGTGTGCCACAGGCCGTAGAGGGCCGCTGACCGACTAGTGTGACCATCGCAAGGAGCGAAGGAGGAGCCCCGCATGTCCACTGAGCTGGAGCGCACTTTGGAGCGCAACAAGGAGAACGTCAAGGCCTTCTACGACCTGATGTTCAATCAGTGTCGGCCGAGGCAGGCGCTGGAGCGCTACGCCGGCGAGGAGTACCGGCAGCACAACACTCATGTGGCCGACGGCAAGGAGGCCTTCGTCGAGTACTTCGAGCGGATGGCTCGCGACTACCCTGGCAAGAGCGTGGAGTTCGTGCGCGCATTCGCCGAGGGGGACTACGTCATCCTGCACTGCCACCAGCGGTGGCCGGGGTCGGATGACTACGCGGGCATCGACATCTTCCGCCTTGATGAGCGCGGCCGGATCGTCGAGCACTGGGACGTGCTCCAGGTGATCCCGGAGACTTCCGCCAACGACAACGGCATGTTCTGACTCCTGCGTGAGTGCCGGTGCATTGGTTCGGCGCCGCTCTGCGTTCCGCTCCTGGTACTGGTTTGAGTATGAGAAGAGGGACGCCGCCTGTGCGGTGCCCCTCGGGTTGCCATGGCTGCGCGGGCTTCCTTGGCCGCGCAGCCTCGTTGTTCTGCGCCCTTGTCGGGCTGGGTCCGGGTCCTGCGTTGCTTGTGATGCGTGGTCCGGATCCGGTGGAGCTCCAGTGAGCCCGTTGGAGTCGTCTACGCTCAGCGGGCCTCGAGGAGGTTGACGCCGGTGTAGATGCCCACGCCCATGGTGATCGCGGCCAGGACGGAGGAGGCGAACATGAGGGTCGGGATGCCGGTGACGGCGCCGACAACGGCCATGACCATGACGGCGAACATGACGGCAATCATGGCGACGGCGAAGGTGAGGCGGTTGGCGTCGGTCTGCGTGTCGGTGGTCGCCTGGGTGGCGGTGGCGGTGGTCTCGGCGGTCTGGGTGGGGCGCTCGGTAATGGTGGCGGTCATGTGAGTGTTCCTCTCGGTGTGTATCGAGCAGGTCCGCCTGACCATGAGTCGTGCGTCCCTGCACGACTGTGTGCAGCCCGTGGGCCGGACGGAGGTTTCTCCGTCACGTAGAACTCTAGGAACGCTCCATCCGATTGTCTAGACAAAGGATCGTGACGTGCGTTGCGTCGGTGGTTCGTCGATCACAGGGGTCACAAGGAGAGGGGTGGCTCACCCTCGGAGGTGCGTGCCCGATCGTGGCGTCATTGAGGGGAATCCTGGTCTCAGAAGAACATTGAGGGGACTGGCGTCTCGGTGGTTTTGATACGGAGACGTGACCTGTGCGGCAGGAGTGCGACGTCAACCACTGGTCTAGTCATCCTGTGGTGGTGGGCAACGCTGAGAGGTGGCGGCGTCGTCGGCCGGCAGGGCGGAAGGCGGCCGGTTGCCGCCCCGGCTATTCTGTTCCGGTGACGACCAGCCAGACTTCTTCCAGCGCCGTCGGCCCCGTCCTCGTGGTGGACTTCGGCGCCCAGTACGCCCAGCTCATCGCCCGCCGCGTGCGCGAGGCCGGTGTCTACTCCGAGATCGTGCCCCACTCCATGGATGCCGCTGCCATGCTGGACAAGCAGCCGTCGGCCATCATCCTCTCCGGCGGCCCCTCCTCGGTCTACGCCGACGGCGCCCCCTCCGTTGATCCGGCCCTCTTCGACGCCGGAGTGCCGGTCCTGGGCATCTGCTACGGATTCCAGGCCATGGCCCAGGCCCTGGGCGGAACGGTCGGGCGCACCGGCACCCGCGAGTACGGGCACACCCCCGCCCGTGTGGAGGAGGGCTCCTGCCTGTTCGACGGCACCCCGGATGACCAGGTGGTGTGGATGAGTCACGGTGACGCGGTCCAGGCCGCCCCCGAGGGCTTCACCGTCACCGCCTCCACCTCCCAGACGCCGGTGGCCGCCTTCGAGAACCCGGGCCGCCGCCTCTACGGACTGCAGTGGCACCCCGAGGTCCTCCACTCCGAGCACGGACAGGCCGCCCTGGTCAACTTCCTGCACAAGGAGGCGGGGCTGGCGGCCACATGGACGCCGGACAACATCATCGACGAGCAGGTGGCCCGTATCCGCGAGCAGGTGGGCGACGCCCACGTCATCTGCGGTCTGAGTGGGGGAGTGGACTCCTCCGTGGCTGCCGCCCTCGTCCACCGCGCCATCGGCGACCAGCTCACCTGCATCTTCGTCGACCACGGCCTGCTGCGCGCCGGCGAGCGCGAGCAGGTTGAGCACGACTACGCCGAGGGCATGGGCATCCGCGTCATCACGGTCGACGAGACCGAGCGCTTCCTGAGCGCCCTGGCCGGCGTCACCGAGCCGGAGGCCAAGCGCAAGATCATCGGCCGGGAGTTCATCCGCTCCTTCGAGGCCGCCCAGCGCCGGGTCATCGAGGCCGTGGGCGCCGAGGGCGGCGAGATCCGCTTCCTGGTCCAGGGGACCCTGTATCCCGACGTCGTCGAGTCCGGTGGGGGAGAGGGCGCCGCCAACATCAAGAGCCACCACAACGTGGGTGGCTTGCCCGAGGACCTCGACTTCGAGCTCATCGAGCCGCTGCGCGAGCTGTTCAAGGACGAGGTGCGTGCCATCGGCCGCGAGCTGGGCGTGCCGGAGAAGATCGTCGCCCGTCAGCCCTTCCCCGGGCCGGGGCTGGGCATCCGTGTTATCGGTGAGGTGACCGCCGAGAACCTGCGCGTACTGCGGGCCGCCGACGCCATCGCCCGCGAGGAGCTCACCGCCGCCGGGCTCGACGAGGAGATCTGGCAGTGCCCGGTGGTGCTGCTGGCCGACGTGCGCTCCGTGGGGGTGCAGGGCGACGGGCGCACCTACGGCCACCCCATCGTTCTGCGGCCGGTCAGCAGCGAGGACGCCATGACCGCCCTCTCGCTGGTATACCCCATCCAGAACTTTGCCAACGCCATCGCCATCGGCTTTGGTATCGGCATCAACGCCATGATCGCCCTGTACCTGGGTGCGGGCGACCACAAAAAGGCCGAGATCGCCGCCACCCACGGCATGGTGCTCAGCCTGCTGCACGGCGTGGTCATCACAGTGGTGAGCATTGCCATCATGCCGGGCTTTTTGCGCCGGTTCACCACCGACGAGAGCCTTGTGGCCTCCGGCATCACCTACTCCACCATCGTGTTCCTGTTTGCCACCATCAATATGGCCGCGCTGGCCTTTGAAAAGATGTTCCAGGCTGTGGGCCGCATGAAGGTAACCATGGTGGCGCTGGTGTTCGGCTGCGTGTGCAACATCCTGCTGGACCCCGTCCTGATCTTCGGCCTGGGCCCGGTGCCCGCCATGGGCATTGCCGGTGCAGCGCTGGCCACCGGCATCGGCCAGCTGCTGAACCTGTGCGTGTACCTGTTTGTCTACCTGCGCACCGAACTGCCGGTGCGGCTGAGCCGCAGCGGCCTGCACCCGGACGTTGCACTGGACGGCAAGCTGTACGCCATCGGCGTGCCGGCCATCCTGAACCTGGCTCTGCCCTCCCTGCTGGTCACCTTCCTCAACAGCCTGCTTGCCGGGTTCTCCCAGAGCTATGTGGTCATTCTGGGCATTTACTACAAGCTGCAGACCTTTTTGTACCTGCCCGCCAACGGCATCGTGCAGGGCATGCGCCCGCTCATCGGCTACAACTACGGTGCCAGGGAGCACGCCCGCGTGAAGAAGCTGTACGAGCTCACCCTGTTCATGAGCATCGCCATCATGGCGCTGGGCACGGTCATCTGCCTGCTGGCCTCCGGGCAGCTCATCGGGCTGTTCACCTCCAACCCCGATACCATCGCCGCCGGTGCCAAGGCCCTGCGCATCATCTGCATCGGCTTTGTGGTGTCGGCAGTGTCCACCACCTCGTCCGGCGCACTGGAGGGCCTTGGCAAGGGCGTGCCGTCGCTGGTGATCTCGCTGTGCCGTTATGTGGTGTTCATCATGCCGCTGGCCGCAGTGCTGTGCGGCCGCCTTGGCCCGGACGGTGTGTGGCACGCCTTCTGGATCACCGAGGTGCTCACCGCACTGGTGGCCTACCCGGTGTACCACCGCGCGGCGGCCCGGCACTGAACCTTTCCGGCCCCTTTTGCAGCAGGCTGCCCGACCCCGGCGGCCTGCTTTTTTGTTGCATTCCCGTCGCCCTGCGGGGCGCATAAATGCAGGGATTTCATTTGACAGCTGCGCAGAAATACGGTAGAATAGTTTTTATGTTGCGCTGACAAAATGTGTCAGAACGCAAGACTTTACAGAGGATGTGGGACGAATTATGATCGAGACGATCACGGCCGTCAATACGGCGGTCAACAACTTTATCTGGGGCGTGCCCGCCATGGGGTGCATCATTG
>OLOB01001886.1_pt1 | contig 13175 bp, 11 predicted proteins | sample 1671911 | NCBI WGS metagenome assembly OLOB01 (sample SAMEA3136625, study PRJEB25190) | human gut metagenome | biome: human gut; feature: human-associated habitat; material: faeces | place: Austria | collected 2013
CCGGGGCATCCCTTTTTGCGTTCTCGGAGGCGAGCGAACGCGTTCGCAAGCCGATGCTCTAGCGGTCGGCGTCGAGCGCCATTCGGATCACGGCATGGCGTTGCGGCTTGTCGTGCGGCCCTGGCGTCCTGCTGCGCCATAGGCTCCGCTGCCGCATATCAGCGTTATTTGCGCAGCGCCTTCGTTGCGAAACCGGGGATCATGAACACCATCGAGATGGCGAAACCGACCATAAGAACGGTGCTCAAAGCCAAGGTGTTGGCGATGGTGCTCATGGCGATGCTCACCACCGTGGAGCCCACATAGCCGGTGAAGTTGATGAGCGATACCACGCTGGCGCTGTCGGCGGGGTCGCTGTAGCTGATGAGCATATGCATGCTGGCGGACAGGAGGATGCCGGTGGAAACGCTGAACACGCCGTCGGCGATCAGGAACGGCACCGTCATGCCCTTCGTGAGCGTAACCCACAAGATCGCGTAGCTGACGCACAGCAGCGCCGTGCCGCCGTATACGGCGAATCGCGTGGTGGTGCGGGCGGACATGGGCCCGCCCAGCGCGCTCGGTGCCATGGCCAGCGCGAACATGAGCGCGGGGATCAGCGGGTCGGAGGATTGGAAATACGTCACGGCGGCAGGGGTTGACAGCGATTGGAAGAACACGCCGGTGCCCCATGCCGCGATATAGCATCCCGCGGCAAGCGGGAATACCGGGCGAAGGTTCTTCGGGATATGCACGAGCGGTTTGATGGCCTTGCGGATGGTGATCCGTTGCGTGACCGTCTCCTGTGCAAGCGGAAGAAGGATGGCGTTGAGCATCATCAGCACGATGAGCACGGCGAACATGGGGATATAGTTGCGTGAGAACGTGGCGTAGATGCCGATGCCCAAAGACCCGATCATCATGCCGATCAAACAGCCGGTGCTGGCGATGGTGGTGCCGAAGGTGCGATAGCGCTGCGAGGTGCAATCGAGCATGAAAGCCGAGGTCGCGCTCATGGTAAGGCCGCACGACACGCCTTGCACCATACGGGCGATCTGCAAGGCGGCTCCGTTTGGCAGCCAGATATACAGCGCGCAGGCTAGCGAGCCGAATAGCAGAGCGGCGGCCACGAGCAGCCTGCGACCGAGCGCATCGGAGAGCGAACCTCCTATGAACAGCGTGGTCAGAACGCCGGTGAGATAGGACACCATGGTCAGCGAGATGTCGGCATCGGTCAGCCCCAGGGCTATCTTGTACTCGGCGTACAACGGTACGGGCACCGCTACCGCGGCGAAGGTCAGCAGCATGGCGCACGCCGCGATGATGGCGCTTGTCAGGTCTTTCGCATTCGATGCGTGGCAGACTTCGGTCATGTCCCCTCCTCGTCATTGCAAGCTCGTCGCGTTGCATCGGGGTAGCGTCAAGGCGTTTGCGCCCCGGAAGCGACGGGTTGTTCGCTACCTGTTATCGTTGATGTTTGGCCATCGATATGCATCCCGGCACGATTGAGATGGCGGCAAGAAGCGCGATGAAAGCGTATACCGTTGCCAGGTCGAATGTGGCGGTGAGACCCGTTTGGATGGTCGAGACCACGGTCGACCCTACGTAACCGGTCAAGTTGGCGAGCGTCACCACGCTGGCATTCTCCTGCGGCGTCGATGCGCTGATGAGCATATGCAGGCTCGAGGATAGGATCATGCCCGTAGTGACCGCGAACACCACCTCGAGCACCAGATAGGGGACCAAAAGCCCCAAAACCATGCATACCTCTAGAGCCACGATCGCGCCGAACATGATGATGTAGCCGACGATCATTGAGGATCGCGTGCCCATGCGTGCTGAAACAGGGCCTCCGAGCGCGCTCGGGGCCATGGCCAAGGCAAGCACGAGGGACGGGATGAGCGGATCGGTTGCCCCGAAGTAGTCGACCGAGGCCGGCGTGGAAAGCGATTGGAAGAAGAAGCCGACCGACCAGGTGGAGATATAGCCGCCGGCCACGATGGGAAGCAGCTTGCGAAGATGCGCCGGCACGTGCGTCATCGGTTTAACGGCCTTTTTCCAGGTGATGCGGTTGTGCACCGTTTCGGGCGTGAAGGGAAGGGCGAGCATCGTGGCAAGCATGATCACGGCCATCACAGCGAACACCTGCCAGTAGGCGGTGGAAACGGTGGCGAAAAACCCGATGCCCAGCGAACCCACGGTAAGCCCGATCAGGTACCCCGTGCTTGCGATGGTCATGCCGAACGTGCGATGGCGCTCCGAGGTGCAGTCGATCACGAACGCAGAGGTGGCGCTCATGGACAGCGCGCAGGAAACGCCCTGCACGAAGCGGGCGAATTGCAGCATGGGGCCGCTTGACAGGCCGATGAACAGCAGGCAGCCGGCAACGCCGCAGGCAAGCGCGGCGCCCACAGTGGGCCTGCGCCCGGATGCGTCCGACAGCGATCCGGCAAAGAACAGGACGGAAAGCACGCCGAACAGGTACATAACGATGGTCATGGAGACGTCGGAGGCGGAAAGACCCAGCTGTTGCTGCCACGTGGCGTAAAGCGGTATGGGCGCGGAGGCGGCCGCGAACACCGTCACCAAAGCCACCGTTCCCACGATGGCGCCGCGCATCGCACCTGGAGGTTGGCTTGTCGCCTGTTCATCGATTCCCATCGGTTTCCCCTTCCCGATTCCGGAATAGTTCCCCGTATAGCAAACATCCTACTACGTATGGGAGGTTCCCCTCAATGGGAAAGCGGGTCGAAATCCGCGTCCCACCAGGGGTTTATGTGCGCCTGCACAAAATCGGCAGTCAATTCCAATGCATATTACGTTAACAATAGGTAATAAAACTGCATAACACAAAGTAAAACAGCTATTCAGTTGTATACTCCTCCAAGTCCTTTAAGGGCGGTACGGAGAGACCGAAAAGGAATATGGCAGGCCATGGCCGGCTTTGATTGCATGGTGTTCGGCCCACGACGTGGGGATTCGGCCTTGTGGAGCCGGTGCGCGCTTGCCATCACGAAAGGAGTTGCATGTGAGCGACATCACAGAACAGCTGCTTCGCGGGACCTCGAAGGGGGTTGGCGCGAAGGCGGCTTTGGCTTTAGAAGACGGTACCGTGTTCTTCGGCGCGGCGTGCGGTGCTGCAGGGGAGGCCTTTGGTGAGATATGCTTCAACACCTCGCTTGAGGGGTATCTCGAGGTGATCAGCGACCCCAGCTACGCAGGCCAGATCATCACGCTGACGTATCCTCAGATCGGCAACTACGGCGTGAACCTCGAGGACGCGCAATCGGGCAAGCCAGCACTGCGAGGGCTCGTGGTTCGCGATATGTGCGCAACGCCGAGCAATTGGCGCAGCGATATGGCGCTTGGCGAATACCTTGAACGCAACGGCGTGGTGGCCATAGAAGGCGTGGATACGCGCGCGCTCGTGCGTCACGTGCGCGATCATGGCGCCCAGCGCGCGATCGTCTCCACCGTCGACGATGACGTGGATAGCTTGCTGGCGAAAGTGCGCGCGAGCGCGAGCATCGTGGGGCAAAACCTTGCCGCCACGGTGTCCTGCGAGCGTCCCTATGCGCATACCGCCCACGATATGCCGGATAGCGTGAGGTTCGCCTTGGCCGAGGGCCCTGATGCCCGTTTCAAGGTGATCGCCTACGATTGCGGCGTGAAGCGCTCCATTCTCGATGGGCTCGTGCGCGCTGGATGCTCGGTCACGTGCGTGCCGTGGGATACGCCTGCCGAGGACGTTCTCGCGCAGCATCCCGATGGCGTGTTCTTAAGCAACGGACCCGGCGATCCAGATGCGGTCTCGGGCACGTATTCCCAGGTTGAGAAGCTGCTCGGTAAGGTGCCGATGTTCGGTATCTGCCTGGGTCATCAGATGATGGGCAAAGCTGCCGGCGCCGATATCGAGAAGCTCAAGTTCGGTCATCGAGGCGGCAACCATCCCGTGATGAACCTCCTCACGCGCCGCGTGGAGATCACGGCGCAAAACCATGGGTTCGGGGTGCTGTTCCCCGGCATGGGCGAGCTTGTGCCGGAGCTGTCGGGCGGGCATACCGAGCATCATGACGACCTGCGCTTTTGGGTACGCGCCGGCATCGCTCCCGTCGTGCAAAACGACCGCTTCGGGCGTATCCGGCTGACCCATGTCAACCTCAACGACGGCACGGTGGAGGGCGTGGCGTTTCTGGACGTGCCCGCGTTTTGCGTGCAGTACCATCCCGAGGCCGCGCCGGGCCCGACCGATGCGCACTATCTGTTCACGGCGTTCGCGCGCTTGATGGAAGGACGCAAGGATTATCTGGACATCGACATCGCTGCCGACCGCTTGGCGGGTTGGCGGTTCGGCGCCGAAGCAGCGAAGGAGCTCACGAATGCCTAAACGCAACGATATCGAAACCATTCTGGTCATCGGCTCCGGTCCCATCGTCATCGGTCAGGCGTGCGAATTCGATTACTCCGGCACGCAGGCGTGCAAGGTGCTCAAGGACGAGGGCTTTCGCGTGGTGCTGGTCAACTCCAACCCGGCGACCATCATGACCGATCCCGCCATGGCCGATCGAACCTACGTCGAGCCCATCACCGCCGAGTTCATCGAGCGGGTCATCGCTCGCGAGCATCCGGATGCGCTTCTGCCCACCTTGGGCGGGCAAACCGGCTTGAACGCCGCGGTTGAGCTGGCCGAATCCGGCATTCTGGAGAAATACGGCGTTGAGATGATCGGTTGCGACCTTGATGCCATCAACCGCGGCGAGGACCGTAAGCTGTTCAACGAGTGCATGGCAGAGCTTGGCATCGAAACGGCCCGCAGCGATTATGCGTATCGCGTCGAGGATGCGCTGGCCATCGTGGAAAAGCTCGGATATCCGGTGGTTTTGCGCCCGAGCTTCACCATGGGCGGCGCTGGCGGCGGCATCGCGCACAACGAGGAGGAGCTGCGCTTGATCGTGTCGCAGGGCCTTGAGCTGTCGCCTGCCGGCGAGGTGCTCGTTGAAGAATCCATCGAAGGCTGGAAAGAATACGAGATGGAGGTCATGCGAGATAAGGCCGGAAACGGCATTATCGTCTGCTCCATCGAGAACCTGGACGCCATGGGCGTGCACACGGGCGATTCCATCACCGTTTCCCCTGCTCAAACGCTCAGCGACGTGGAATACCAGCGCATGCGTGCGGCAAGCTTGGCCATTCTCGAGAAGGTGGGCGTGGAGACGGGCGGATCGAACGTGCAGTTCGCCGTGAACCCGGAAAACGGGCGCATGGTGGTCATCGAGATGAATCCCCGCGTTTCCCGTTCTTCCGCGCTTGCATCGAAGGCGACCGGGTTCCCCATCGCCAAGGCCGCGGCGCGCCTTGCCATCGGATACACGCTCGATGAGATCGTCAACGATATCACGAAGGCCACGCCTGCATGCTTCGAGCCTTCCATCGACTACTGCGTGGCGAAGGTTCCTCGCTTCGCGTTCGAGAAGTTCCAGGGCGCCGACGACGTGCTGTCCACGCGTATGAAGGCCGTGGGCGAGGTCATGGCGATCGGGCGTACGTTCGAGGAGGCGCTGGGCAAGGCCATGCGCTCGCTGGAGAACGGGCGCGCCGGCTTGAACGCCGACAGCAAATGCAAGGAAATATTGGAGCAGGACGGCTTCGATGAGCTGGTCGGGCGCCCCACGCAAGACCGCATCTTCTACATGGCAGAGGCGTTGCGCCGCGGGTGGGGCACGCAGCGCTTGCATGAGGCCACGGGCATCGACCCATGGTTCATCGAACGCATGCGCGATGTCGTCACCGTCGAGGAGAACCTTCGCGGGATGTCGCTCGACGACCTTGACGCGCAGGCCTTCCGGCTGCTCAAGCGCATGGGCCTGTCTGACGTGCAGATCGGGCATCTGACCGGGGCTGATGAGCTTGAGGTGCGTGCTCGCCGCAAGCAGCTCGGCATCGTGCCCGCGTTCAAGACGGTCGACACCTGCGCCGAGTTCCCTGGCACCACGGCATACCACTATAAGACCTATGATGCCGAGGAAAACGAGGCCGTGCCCACGCCGGGCCGCAAGAGGGTCATGATCTTGGGCGCCGGACCGAACCGTATCGGGCAGGGCATCGAGTTCGATTACTGCTGCGTGCATGCCAGCTATGCGCTTCGCGACGCCGGGTACGAGACGATCATGGTCAACTGCAATCCCGAGACCGTGTCGACCGATTACGATACCTCCGACAAGCTGTATTTCGAGCCGCTTACGTTCGAGGACGTCATGGACATCGTCGACATCGAGCAGCCCGAGGGCGTGGTGGTCACGCTGGGTGGGCAAACCCCGCTGAAGCTGGCGGCGGCGCTGCAGGAAGCCGGCGTCAACATCATGGGCACGAAGCCCGAGGCGATCGACCTTGCCGAGGATCGCGACCGGTTCCGCGCTGTATGCGATGAGCTTGCCATCGCATATCCGGCAGCTGGGCAGGCGACCACTATCGATCAGGCGCGAAAGGTCGCGGCCGACATCGGATTCCCGCTGCTCGTGCGCCCGAGCTACGTGCTCGGCGGGCGCGGCATGGCCATCGTTTACAACGACGGCCAGTTGAAGCGCTATATGACCGAGGCGGCCAAGATCACGCCGGATCATCCGGTGTATCTCGACCGGTTCCTTGAGGGAGCCGTGGAGCTGGACCTTGACGCCCTGTGCGATGGCACCGAGACCTACGTCGGCGCAATCATGGAGCACATCGAGATGGCGGGCATCCATTCCGGCGACTCGGCGTGCTGCATGCCGCCGTTCTCGCTCTCGGACGCCATTCAGGCGCAGCTGCGTTCCATCGCGCGCCAGCTGGCGCTGCGCCTGGGCGTGGTCGGCCTCATCAACATCCAGTTCGCCATCAAGGACCAGGTCATCTACATGATCGAGGCCAATCCGCGCGCCAGCCGCACCGTGCCGTTCGCCTCGAAGGCAACCGGGGTTCCCTTGGCCCAGGCCGCAGCCCGCATTATGGCGGGGGAGAGCATCGCCGATCTGCACTTGCCCAGCGACGAGCGTCGCCTTGACCATTTCAGCGTCAAGGAGGCGGTCATGCCCTTCGGCCGGTTCCCGGGCGCGGATACCATCCTCGGACCTGAGATGAAGTCGACCGGCGAGGTCATGGGCATCGCGGAGAACTTCCCCTGCGCGTTTGGCAAGACGCAGCTTGCCATCAGCTACAAGCTCCCCGAAGGGGGGACGGTGTTCGTGAGCGTGTGCGATCGCGACAAGCGCGGCATCGTGCCTATCGCGCGCGATTTCGTGCGACTCGGTTTTCACATCGTGGCAACCGAGGGCACATCGCGTGCGCTGCGGGCTGCCGGTGTAGACTGTACACCGGTCAAGAAGATCAGCGAAGGGGCGCCCAACGTGCTCGACATGCTGATCGCCGGCGATATCGCGCTCATGATCAACACGCCGTTCGGGCATGCCACCCGCGATGATGGCTACGAGCTTCGAACCGAGGCGGTCAAGCACGGCGTCACGCAGATCACCACGCTTGCGGGTGCCCAGGCCATGGCGGCGGGTTTGGAGGCCATGCGCGCCAACGGCCTGTCGGCGATCGCGCTGCAGGATCTTCCGCAGCATCCTTTGCCGCTAGAGGGGGGTTCGGCGCGGTAAGGCGCACGGATCTCGCTGCTCAATCCGGCGGGGAAGCGGTGTCGGGAGGCGGCTTCGCGTGGCGGCGCCCTGCATGCATTGCGGGGCGCCGCCGCTTTCGCCGTCGTTTCGAGCCTGCAGCTTCTTGCTTCCGCGGTCGGGCGCTTCGGGCCCGCTCGAGGTCCGTTTGCGTTCGAACTGTCGGCATTTGCGCTTGCCAGCTGCAGCAATGGTACAATCGCTCCCAACGTAGCAAGGGCCGCATCGCGGCCATCGTGACGGAAGGAGCCTTGTGGCGCTTGTGAACGAGCGGGTCCGCATTCTTGAGAACGAATGCGTCGGCCCGAATCTGTATCTCATGACGCTTTCCTCGCCGGCCATCGCGGCCGCGATCGAACCCGGTCAGTTCGTGCATATGAAGATCCCCGGAATGGAGGGCCACGTGCTGCGTCGCCCGTTCTCGGTGTATGCGGCCGATGCGGCCGGCGGCACGCTCGATGTCCTGTATCAAACGGTGGGCTTCGGCACGAACCATCTTGCCGCACTAGCCCCCGATGTGGCCAACGAAATCGAGTCCGCCGAGCTTATCGGGCCTGTCGGTCGTCGTTGGCAGGCGCCCGCCGGCACGCAGCGCGCGCTGCTCGTGGGCGGCGGCGTGGGTGCGGCCCCGTTGTTCATGCTGTGCCAAGAGCTTGTCGGCTCGGGCGTGCACGTGGACGTGGTGCTCGGCGCGCAGACCGCCGATGCGCTCGTGTGCCTGAAGCGCTACGAGCAGCTCCTGTCGCGCGACGTTCGCGTGGCAACCGACGATGGCACGCTCGGTCGCGAAGGCTTCTGCACCTCCTTGGTCGAAGAGGCCCTTGCCGCCGGCGTCGATGGCAAGCCGTATCAGTACGTGGCATGCTGCGGCCCCGAGCCCCTTATGAAGATCGTGGCAGGTCAGGCGGCCGGTGCCGGCGTGCCGTGCCAGATCTCCCTGGAAAAGCGCATGGCCTGCGGCGTGGGCGCGTGCCTGTCGTGCGTGGTCGACACGGTCGACGGCAAGAAGCGCTCGTGCGTCGACGGCCCGGTGTTCGATGCTGAAAAGGTGGTGTGGTAGATGACTGCAACCCCCATGCTTCCCGCAACCGCGACTCCCACCAACGTCAACATGGACGTCAACCTCGGCGGGCTTTCTATGAAAAACCCCGTGACCACGGCATCCGGCACCTTCGCCGCCGGCTGCGAGTACTCCGACTTCGTGGATGTCTCAGCCCTGGGCGCCGTCACCACTAAGGGCGTCTCGCTCAACGGCTGGGAGGGCAACGCCTCCCCGCGCATCGCAGAGGTTCCTTCGGGCATGCTCAACTCCATCGGCTTGCAAAACCCCGGCGTCGAGCATCTGAAGGCCTGCGAGCTGCCGTGGCTTGCCGAGGTCGGTGCAACCGCCATCGTCAACGTCTCCGGTCATGGCTTCGACGAGTACGTGCAGGTCATCGAGGCGCTTGAAGATGCACCCGTCGACGCGTACGAGGTCAACATCTCGTGCCCCAACGTCGATGCCGGCGGCATGACCATCGGCACGCACGTGGAGTCCGTCGAGAAGGTGGTCGGCATGTGCCGCGAGGCCACCGCCCGCCCGCTCATCGTCAAACTCACGCCCAACGTCACCGATATCGCCGAGATCGCCCGCGCCGCTGAGTCCGCCGGCGCCGACGCCATCTCGCTCATCAACACGCTCATGGGCATGGCCATCGACGCCGATCGCCGCTGCACGCTCACGTCGCGTCCCTTCGCTGGCTTCTCCGGTCCCGCCATCAAGCCCGTGGCCCTGCGCTGCGTGTGGCAGTGCCACAATGCAGTGAAGGTGCCGCTTTTGGGTATGGGCGGCATCTCCAACGGCACCGATGCCGTGGAGTTCATGCTCGCCGGCGCCACGGCAGTGGCGGTGGGCACCGCGAACTTCGTCAACCCCCAGGCAACCATCGACGTCATCGACGGCATCGCCGAGTATTGCGAGCGTCATGGCGTCAAAGACGTCAACGAACTGATTGGAGCGTTGCAATGCTAACCACGTTTTCCGATATCCCCGAGCGCGACCGCGTCATCGTCGCCCTGGACTGCGACATCGAGGAGGCCTTCGAGCTGGCCGACAAGCTGCAGGGCAAGGCCGCGTGGATGAAGATCGGCATGACGCTGTTCTACGCCAACGGCCCTGCGGTGGTGTATGCGCTGAAAGAGCGCGGCTTCAAGGTGTTTTTGGACCTTAAGTTCCACGATATCCCGCACCAGGTCGAGGGCGCGGCGTATTCGGCTGCCGCTAGCGGCGCGGATATGATGACGATGCACACCATCGGCGGCGTTGCCATGATGAGCGCGGCTCAGAAGGGCGCCGAGCGCGCGGCTGCCGAATACGGCTTCGACGTTCCCATCACGCTGGGCATCACCGTGCTCACCTCCATGAGCCAGGCGGCCCTGGCCGACACCGGCGTCACTCGTCCCATGTCCGAGCAGGTCAACGTGCTTGCCGAGCAGGCCAAGCGCTCCGGCATCTCCGGCGTCGTGGCATCCCCGCAGGAGGCCGCCATGCTTCGCGAGGTGCTCGGCCCCGAGGGCTATATCGTCACGCCGGGCGTACGTCCCGCCGGCAGCGCCCTGGGCGATCAGTCCCGTGTCGCCACGCCCAAGCAGGCCTTCGAAAATGGCGCATCGCACATCGTCATCGGCCGCCCCATCACGCAGGCCGCCGATCCGGCTGCCGCCTTCGACGCCATCGTGGCCGAGCTGGACTAGTGGGAATTTCGCGCGTTCGTGGCATAGCTGGCATCGTTCGTGCATAATGTGTTGTCGCTGAATAAGGGCGTCTTTGCGTTGGATTCGGAAGAATCCCAGGTGCAGGGCCATTTTTCTGCGAAAACTTTTTTGTGATTTGGGTAACTGGTTGTTGTCGATGTCGGTTGACGTGCTAGTATCACGACAACGCTTGATTTACACGAAGGAGATTACTGATGGCTATTCCCCAACTCAGCCCTGAAGATCGTCAGGCGGCCCTTGAAAAGGCAAAGGCTGCTCGCATCAAGCGCGCGCAGGTCCGCGATGATCTCAAGGCCGGCAAGCTCACGCTTGCACAGGTGGTCGACATGAAAGACGACCCGGTCATCGGCCGCATGAAGGTCTCCACGCTCATCGAAACCCTTCCCGGCTACGGCAAGGCAAAGGCCGAGAAGGTCATGAAGGAGCTGCAGATCGCCGAAAGCCGCCGCCTGCGCGGTCTTGGCGAGCGTCAGCAGGTCGCGCTCCTCGAGCGTCTGGGCTAGGCAGTGCGTCGCGGCAATCTGTTCGTCATCTCCGGGCCATCAGGTGCTGGCAAAGGCGACTTGTGCAGGCGGTTCCCGATGCGTGGGTCTCGGTTTCGGCAACCACGCGCAGCCCCCGTGCAGGCGAGGTCGACGGCGTTCATTACCAGTTCAAAACCAAGGAGCAGTTCCAGCAGCTCATCGATTCCGATGGCCTGCTCGAATGGGCGGTGTACGGGTCTAACCATTACGGCACGCCCAAGGCCAGCGTCCAGGAGCACATGGCGGCCGGCCAGCAGGTCATCCTTGAGATCGATGTGCAGGGGGCGTTCCAAATCAGGGAGAAGGTGCCCGAGGCGCACCTGATCTTCATCGAGCCGCCTTCCATGGAGGTGCTCGAGCAGCGCCTTCGTGGTCGCGATACCGAAACCGAGGAAGTCATCCAGCAGCGTCTTGCGGCTGCTAGGGTGGAGCTTTCCCGTAAAATGGAGTATGATATACAGCTTGTGAACGATAATCTTGACGAAGCTGTTTCGCAGCTCGTCTCATACGTGAACGAACAAGCCGAGAAAACGCGAGGTTAACTACCCTATGAGCATCATCGAACCCAGGATCACCGACCTTCTGGACGCAACCGATAACGACCGTTTCCTGCTGTGCGCCCTGGCATCCAAGCGCGCCCATGACATCAACGACATGATGCGCGGTCAGCGCGATCGCGCAATCCAGCTGCAGACGGCCGTCGAAATCGCCAAAGCCGCAGACAAGAAGCCGCTTTCCATGGCCTTCTCCGAAATCGCCCGCGGCGACGTTTCCTACGATCCGGAAACCATCGACGCCGAAAACCACTAAACCTTTTCTACGCCAAGCAGTTTCCGTTTGACGTGTGAACCCTCTGGCGTCCTGCGCCTGCCTATGCTGAGCATTTGCTGCGTTGCTTGCGTTGTAAATGAGGTTAGGGCTTGCAGGACGACAGGGGGTTTGTTCCGTTTACCCGCTTAACGAATTGTTCGAAGGGCTGTTCATATGACCGAATTCCAGCGCATTTGCCTGGTCCATTACCACGAAATCGGGCTGAAGGGACACAATCGCTCCACGTTCGAGATGCGCCTGCTCAAAAACCTTGAGGCGTTGCTTTCCGATTTTGACGTGGTCACCATCCATCGAATCTCCGGTCGCCTGTGCGTGTTTTTGCGCGAGGGCACCGATTGGGAGACTGAGAAGCGCTGCGCCGACTTCATCCGCAAGGTGCCCGGCGTTGCCCGCGTATCCTCCGGCTACAAGTGCGAACGCGATCTGGCGCAAATGGAGCAAGCTGCGCTGGCGGCCATGGCCGATGTCGACGACTTCACCAGCTTCAAGGTGCAGGCTCGTCGCAACCATACCGATTTCGAGGTCGGTTCCATGGATATGAACCGCATCATCGGCGCCGCGCTGTGCGAGGCGCATCCTGAAAAACAGGTTCAGATGAAGAATCCCGATGTGGTGGTAGGCGTCGAAGTGGTGCAGAACGCCGCTTATGTGTACGCTCGCGGCGTGCGCGGCGTCGGCGGCCTTCCGGTTGGAAGCTCGGGCAAGGTTGCCTGCCTTCTTTCCAGCGGCATCGACTCGCCGGTGGCCACGTGGCGCATGGCGCGCCGCGGCGCCGTTTGCATCGGCGTGCATTTCTCCGGCCGCCCGCAAACCAGCGACACCAGCGAGTATCTGGTCGACGACATCGCGCATGTGCTTGAGAGGACCGGGTGCATCGGCCGTGTGTATGTCGTACCGTTCGGCGATTACCAGCGCGAGATCTCGCTGACGGTGCCCCCTCAGCTGCGCGTTATCATGTATCGCCGCCTTATGTTCAAGGTTGCGCAGGAGATCGCCCATCGGGAAGGGGCGAAGGCCCTGGTAACCGGTGAGTCGCTCGGCCAGGTGGCCTCGCAAACCCTGGATAACATCCGCTGCACCGATGCGGCCGTGGATATGCCGGTGTTCCGTCCCCTCATCGGCACCGACAAGCTTGAGATTATCGATATGGCCCAGCAGGTCGGCACCTTCGAGATCTCGTCTCAGGATGCCCCCGATTGCTGCACGTTGTTCATGCCGCGCAATCCCGAGACGCATGCGCAGCTCGAGGATGTGCTCGAGGCCGAATCGGCGCTTCCCGTCGATCAATGGGTGTCCGAGCTCGCCGACGCCGCGGAGCCGCACGACTACAAGTGCCCGGGCTATAAGAAGAAAAAGCCGCGTAAGGAATAGCGTTTCCGGCGAATATCGCGATGGGTTGGACGCCTCATCTCAGGCGCAACATGAGATCAGAATGAGA
>OLOB01001887.1_pt1 | contig 13174 bp, 9 predicted proteins | sample 1671911 | NCBI WGS metagenome assembly OLOB01 (sample SAMEA3136625, study PRJEB25190) | human gut metagenome | biome: human gut; feature: human-associated habitat; material: faeces | place: Austria | collected 2013
GCTATGGTAATCTCTTTGGCGCGGTCGTTGCGGTAGTTGAAGAAGATTACCACGTCGCCGGGCTTGATGGTGCCGTCGACGGTCGAGTTGTCGATAGGGAGCACAAATTCGTCGGTCACGTCGGCGTCGTAGCTTTCCTGCGTGGCCTCGACCATGTCGGTGGCCTGCTTGCCTTTACCCTCCACGAGGAGATCGTATGCCACTTTCACGCGGTCCCAGCGCTTGTCGCGATCCATCGCGTAATAGCGCCCGCAAATCGACGCGATGCGGACTCTCCGCCCCCATCCCTTCGAGGCGATAAGGCGCTCAAGCTCGGCAACGTAACCCTCACCGCTCGAGGGCGGCACGTCACGACCATCGAGGAAGCAGTGCACACGGATGTCCTCAAGACCTCGCGAGACCGCATGCTCGAGAATCGCGAAAAGGTGCTCGTTGCTCGAATGGACGCCTCCATCGGAGAGAAGCCCCATGACATGCAGCGCACGGCCTGACTCCTTAGACGAATCGAGACACGCGTTGATGACCTCGTTTTCGTCGATGGAACCCGTGCGGCACGCGCGGTTAATGCGCGTGAGCTCCTGATGGACGACGCGGCCGGCGCCGATGTTCAAATGCCCGACCTCGGAGTTGCCCATCTGGCCCTCCGGCAGGCCGACCGCCTCGCCGGACGCCTGAAGGCGCGTGCACTCGCCCGCGAACAGCTTATCGAGAAAAGGCGTGCGCGCAAGCGAGATGGCGTTGCCGGGACCTGCGGGCGCAAGCCCGAAGCCGTCCATGATAACGAGGCACACGGGAAGCGAAAGGCCCTCGCGCGCAGACAAATCGAGAACGCCCATTACTGCATGACCGCCTTGACGAGCTGGATGAAGGAATCGCGTTTAAGGCTCGCGCCGCCGATAAGCCCGCCGTCGATGTCGGGCTCTGCAACGAGCACGTCGACGTTTCCGGGGTTCATCGAGCCGCCGTAGAGAATGCGCATAGCCTGGGCCGTTTCCTCGCCAAAGAGCACGGCGAGCTGTGCGCGGATGGCCGCACACACCTCTTCTGCTTGCTCGGGCGTCGCCGTACGGCCGGTGCCGATAGCCCAAATAGGCTCGTAAGCCACGACGCACTTCGCGGCGTCATCCGCATCGACGCCCGCGAACGCAGCTTTCACCTGGGCACACACGTACTCATTCGTCGTGCCCTCATCGCGCACGGCGAGCGACTCGCCCACGCACACGATCGGCGCAAGGCGCCCGCCCAGAAGCGCACGCACCTTCTTGTTCACGTCCTCGTTCGTCTCGCCGAAAAGCCCGCGGCGCTCCGAATGCCCGACGATGCAATAGTCGCAGCCGCACTCGCGGATCATGGGCACAGACACCTCACCAGTAAACGCACCGGCTTCCTCCCAGTACACGTTCTGCGCGCCGACGAAGATCTTCGTCTTGTCGAACTCGAGCACCGTCTTCACCGGCTTCAAATCGACAAACGGCGGGCAGATGACGACATCGACCTTGTCCTCCCAGTCCTTCCGCCAGTTATTGGAGATTTCCTGGGTGAGCACGACTGCCTCACCGATGGCGTTGTTCATCTTCCAGTTGCCTGCCATCATAGGTTTTCTTGCCATGGCTTGTCCTTTCCGCGAAAAAGAACGGGGAGACGAAAGCGCACATCGCGCGCCTTGCCGCCTCCCCTCTTTGCATACCGCCAGTTTAACGCAGCGCCTCGACGCCGGGAAGCGCTTCTCCCTGCACGAGCTCCATACTTGCGCCGCCGCCGGTCGAGATGAAAGTCATCTGGTCGGCAAGGTCGAACTTGTTGACCGCAGCAACCGAATCGCCGCCGCCGATGACCGTGTCGGCCTCCTTGTTGGCGGCCACCGCGAGCGCAACCGCCTTCGTACCCGCAGCGAACGCGTCCATCTCGAACACGCCCATGGGGCCGTTCCAGAACACCGTCTGCGCACTGGCGATGGCTTCGGCGTAGAGCTTGGCGGTCTCGGGTCCGACATCGAGACCCATCATGTCGGCGGGGATGGCATCGACCGAGCAGGTGAGCGTGTTCGCATCCTCGGCGAACCTGTCGGCGCACACGACGTCGACGGGGAGGAGCAGCTTGCAACCGCGAGCAGCCGCTTTCTCCATCATCTCGCCGGCGCGGGCAACCCACTCGTCTTCCTTAAGCGAGGTGCCGACCTGCTTGCCCTCGGCCAAAAGGAATGTGAAGCACATGCCGCCGCCGATGACGAGCGTCTCGCACTTGTCGATGAGGGCGTCGATGACCTTGATCTTGTCGGAGACCTTCGACCCGCCCAGGATGGCGACGAAGGGACGACGGGGCTCATCGAGCATGCCGGTGAGGGTTGCGACCTCGTTTTGCATGAGGTAGCCGGCATAGGCGGGCAGAAGCGCAGCAACGCCGGCAGTGGAGGCATGGGCGCGGTGCGCCGTGCCGAAGGCGTCGTTGACGTATGCTTCGCCGAGCTTGGCGAGCTCCTGGCAGAATTCGGGATCGTTTTTCTTCTCGCGCTTGTCGAAGCGGAGGTTCTCCAGCACGAGCACCTGACCATCCTGAAGGGCCGCGGCCTTGGCCTGGGCGTCGGGACCGACGGTGTCGGAAGCGAACGCAACAGGGCGGCCGAGCAGCTCGGAGAGGCGCAGGGCGGCCGGGCGAAGCGTGAACTTCTCCTCGAAGCCCTCGCCCGACGGACGGCCGAGGTGGCTCATGAGGATGACGCGGGCGCCTTCGTCGATGAGCTTTTCGATGGTGGGCAGCGCAGCGCGGATGCGGGTGTCGTCGGAGCAGACGCCGTCTGCCACGGGAACGTTGAAGTCGACACGGACGAGCACGCGCTTGCCGCGCGCGTCGAGCTGGTCGACGGTGGCGATATCAGCCATGATGACTTCCTTTCGAATCACCGCGGGTGCGGCGATGGCCAGCTAAAAGGCCCTGGTCCCGATTGCACCTTGCAAAGCAACCGAGCGTGCTTCGGGCACGAACGGCGCAGCGCGCAAGGGGCAAGGTTCGGTTCCAGGGCCCTTCATAGCGTTAAGCGGTTAAGCCGATTACAGCAGGATCTTCACAAGGTCCTTCACGCGGTTGGAATAACCCCACTCGTTGTCGTACCAGGACACGACCTTGACCATGTTGGACTTGCCGCCCATGACCATGGTGAGCTTGCTGTCGAAGATGGAGGAATGGCTGTTGCCCACGATGTCGATGGACACGATGGGATCCTCGGTGTACTCGAGCACGCCGGCCAGCTCGCCTTCGGCGGCTTCCTTCATAGCGGCGTTAATCTCCTCGATGGTGACCTCGCGCTCAAGCTCGACCGTCAGGTCGACCATGGAGCCGTCGGGCGTGGGAACGCGCGTGGCGAAGCCGTCGAGCTTGCCTGCCAGCTCGGGGAGGACCAAGGACACGGCGCGAGCGGCGCCCGTGGTGGTCGGGATCATGGACATGGCTGCGGCGCGGGCGCGGCGCAGGTCCTTATGCGGCAGGTCCAAGATCTTCTGATCGTTGGTGTAGGAATGGATGGTGTTCATGTAGCCGCGCTTGATGCCGAACTTCTCAAGCAGCACCTTGGCGACGGGGGCCAGGCAGTTGGTGGTGCAGGAGGCGTTGGAGATGATGTTGTGCAGATCCTTGTCGTACTGCTCGTCGTTGACGCCCATGACGACAGTGATGTCCTCGCCCTTGGCCGGGCAGGTGATGACGACCTTCTTGGCGCCGGCCTTGATGTGCTTGCTGGCAAGCTCGCCGGTCTTGAAGATGCCGGTGGACTCGACGACGACGTCGACGCCCAGCTCGCCCCAAGGCAGGTTCTCGGGATCGCGCTCGCACAGGACCTTCACGGCATGGCCGTCGGCCACGAAGCCATCCTCGGTGACCTCGACCGTATCGAAGGCGCGGCCGTGGACCGAGTCATACTTCAGCAGGTGAGCCATCGTCGGGATGTCGCCGAGGTCGTTGACGGCCACGACCTGGATCTCCGGGTCCTTGACCATGGCGCGGTACGCCAGACGCCCGATGCGGCCGAAACCGTTGATGCCTACTTTGATTGCCATTGCGTATCTCCTTTTCATTCAGATACTCAAGTTATGGGCCATACGAAACGCTAGTGTAGCGGAAAGTCAAACGCTTGCGGCGCGAATTTGGCAGACGGTCGACAAGCGCAGACCAACGCGTCCCGCCTAACGACAGGACGCCGGTTACTACCGGTTACCGATTCTGATTCTCCAGCTCAGCGGCCAATTGCTCGATACGGCGCACGCGATGGTACACCGCCGATTTCGACAGCGGAGGGTTGGCGAGCTCGCCGAGCTCCTTGAGCGTCGCCTCGGGATGACGCACGCGCAGCTTAATGAAGTCCTGCAACGCCGGAGGGAGGTTCTCCATGCCGTGCGCCTCCACCACCTGCCTGATGGCTCGAATCTGGTCGATCGCCGCACGCGAGGTTTTAGCCTGGTTGGCGATTTCCGCATTGGTCTGACGGTTCACGTCGTTTCGAACGCTTTTTATGACGCGTGCATTTTCCATGGCAAGCGCGCTTTGATGAGCGCCCGTAAGCGCCAGGAACTCAAGAATGGCGCTGCCGCTTTTCAAATACACCATATAGGAATTGCGTCGCTGCATGATGCGTGCCTTGATGTTCTTGCGAGCCAGAAGATCCACAAGGCCATCGGCCAGCTCCTCGGTTTCGACGATCACCTCGAAATGGAAATCGCCGCGAGGGTCGGATACGAATCCGCTGCCCAGGAAGGCGCCACGCAGATATGCGGCCGCACAGCAATCCTTGGCTACCAACTGCTCGGATACGCCGAGCACCAGACCGCCTTCAGGAGACAGCACGCCCATATCCACCAAAGCCGCAGCAAGCTGAGGCTGGGCGGGAACCTCGATCAGGTAGTTCGGCGTTTTATGCAAGACGCTTCGCCGAACCGTCAGGTTGGTTTTCAGCCGATACAACTCATGCAGCAGCTTGATGACCAAACGTGCCACCGACGGGGCATCGGTGGCGATCTCCACGCGATAGCGGTTCTTGCCCGACACGAACAGCGTGCCCTCGATGCGCACAAGCGCAGCCAAAACGGCCTTATCGCAATGACTGCACGTTGCCGGCACGCGCGAAAGCTCGTCTTTTACCTCTGCCGTGAACGACATAAGCGCAACACCCCCGTGAACGCCTCGCGCAGCAACAACGGGTCATGCCAGGTGGGACGCTGCGGATCGACCAAGTTGCGGACAAGCACGACAGGGCCCTTGCTTTGAATGGAGCGCAAATCCGGGTAGTCTATGCGCACGGGGCGCACGCGCCTTCCCGCCTCCTCGCCCGGAGCGACCGTGAATCGGCTATCGCCGACGTTAACCCCCGTGACCGCACGGAAGGTGCCCGTCTCGGAAGCGTCGGGGCGAACGGGAAACGGACTGTGCACGAGCACGTAATCAAGCAGCCCGCGCATGCCGTGCGCGAGCAACGCCTCGACATGCTCGCGCGCCGTAAGGCCCCATGTCTCGCCCTGCATGTCCGCCAAGGAGCAGACGAACAGGGTTGCCCCCTTCGATTGACGGATGGCATCCACCACGCCCGGGACCAGCAGGTTCGGGATGATGGACGTGAACAAGCTCCCCGGCCCAAGCACGATCAGGTCGGCATTGCGGATGGCATCGAGCGCCGGCCGGTATGCCTGGATCTTGCCCTGACCGCGCAACTGCACGTGTGCAAGCGCCGTACGCGAATGACAGGCAACCGCCTGGCCCTCGATATAGCGCCCATCGCGCGTGCGCGCGACCAACGACACGCGATCGAGCGTTGAAGGGTACACATGTCCACGCGCGTTGAGCAAGCGCTCGCAGATCTGAACGGCTTGCGGGAACTCGCCCGTGGCGTCCTCGAGCGCGGAAAGCATGAGATTGCCCAGCGTATGATTGTCGGCAAACGGGAACCGGTATTTGAATGCGCGCGTAAGCGGGTCCTCGGGGTCGGCCGCCATAGCGCATATGCACTTGCGGATATCGCCCGGAGGAGTGACGCCTGCCCGTTCGCGCAAGATGCCCGTCGACCCGCCATCATCGGCCATAGCGACCACGGCGGAGGTTTCCACGCCCATGGAAAGGAGCGTGCGAATGGAAACGGGCGCACCCGTCCCGCCGCCGATGACCACGGCTTTCAAGCTGCTGGTCTCCGGCACTACGGGATCTGCCGCATACAGCGGCGCGAACGCCTCGGTCATGGACGGGTCATGGGGGAAATGACCGCCCTCCATATGGCTTTCGTGTAGCATCTCGCTCATCCTATCGACCTTCGACCGGCTTCGCAGAAGCGTTGATGAGCTGTCCATCGACGCCTTCGGCAAGTTTCAGGTCGCGATGCGCGACGCTGACGCGATAACCCTTCTGCTTGAGATATTCCCCCGTGGACTCGGCAAGGGCCACGCTTCGATGTTGACCGCCGGTGCACCCGACGGCGATGGCGAGCTGCTGCTTGCCCTCCGCCACGTACCCGGGCATGACGCAATCGAGCAGCGCACGCCAGCACTTCTGGAACTCCTCGGTTTCAGATCGGCACAGCACGTAATCTCGCACAGGCTTGTCAAGGCCGGTGAGGGGACGCAGCTCGGGATCGTAGTACGGATTGGGAAGGAATCGCACGTCCATGACCAGATCGGCATCCACGGGAGCGCCGTGTTTGAAGCCGAACGAGTACACCGTGACCTGCAGGCCCTGGCGCTCCTCGCCGGGAGCGAACAGCGCGCGGATGGTGCTGCGCAGCTGAGCGGGCATCATATCGGTGGTGTTGATGACGTGGTGCGCCTGCTTGCGCACATCGTAGAGCATCTCGCGCTCGCGCTCGATCCCGTTTGCGATGGAGCTGCCGTCGGTGCAGAGGGGATGGCGGCGACGGCTTGATTTGTAGCGTGCGATGAGTTTCTCATCATCGGCATCCAAGAACAGCACCCGATAATCGACGCCGGCGCTTTTGAGCTTTGAGAGCTCCTCCATCAAGCTTTTGAAGAAGCCGCCGCTGCGCGCGTCGCACACCACGGCGATGCGTCGATGGTTATCGGGTTGGCCGGGCATGCCGGTTAAGGCCAGCAGATTCCCGATAAGGGCGCTGGGCAGGTTGTCCACGCAAAAATATCCAAGATCCTCGAACGCATGCATGGCCTCGGTGCGCCCCGCACCGCTCATGCCGCTCACGATAACCAGCTCGGGCATGTTCTCAAGCTCGCTTGCAACCTCGGTCATGTCACGAATCTCCTTCCCCGCCGACGACCATTTCATTTCTTGTCTGCTCATTATACTGCTGCAGCACCGTATACAGCTCGTTGGCGACTTGGACGGGCACCACCTTGGCATCAAGGATGTCTTGCAGGCTTGCAGCCTTGAGCCGTTTGAAGCTCTTGAAGTGTTTGAGAAGCGCCTTCTTGCGCACCGGACCTAAGCCTTCGACCTCGTCCAAGATGCTTGCCGTCATGCCCTTGCCGCGCAATTGGCGATGGAATTCGATAGCGAAGCGGTGCGCCTCGTCTCGAACCTGCTTGACCAGATACAAGCTGGCGCTACCGCCCGGCAGCACCACCGGACCCGTATCCTGCCACGGCACGAACAGCTCCTCATCGCGTTTAGCCAGGCCGCACAAGGCGATATCATGGATTCCCATGCTGTCGAACTGCTGCATGACGGCATTGAGCTGCGGTAGGCCGCCGTCCAAGATGATAAGATCGGGCTTTTTGCCGAACCGTTCATCGGCCATGCGCTCGGCGCAATACCTGCGGCTCATAACCTCCTGCATGGACAGGAAATCGTTCGCCTCGTCAAGCTGAGCTTTGATCTTGAAACGTCGGTACTGCCCCTTGTCGGGCCTTCCGTTGGTGAACACCACCATGGACGCGACGGTATAGGTGCCATGGTTGGTGGAAATGTCGAAGCATTCGATGCGCATCGGCGGCGCATCGAGCGCCAAGGCGCTCTCCAGCTGCAGCAAAGCATCGTTGATGCGCTTATCCTCGTAGTTCGTGCGCACTTTGTAACGCATGAGCGTGTGCTTGGCGTTCTGCTCGGCCATGGAGACCAGATCCGCTTTCTCGCCGCGTTCCGGGACCGAGATGCGCACCTTGGCGCCATGCGCACTAGCAAGCTTGCCGGTAAGCCACTGCTCCATGGCCTCGGCATCCTCGGGCATGACGCGAACGACCACCTCGTGCGGGATGGACGTGGTGGCATCGTAGTAGCGCAGCAGGAACATGTGCAGCAGATCTTGGTCGGGAACATCGTTCCCGCGGTTGAGCACGAACTCGTTGCTGTTGATGATACGACCCTCGCGCACCATGAGCACGTGCACGCCGGCGATGGTCTCCTCGCGGAAAAACCCGATGACATCGGCATCAAGGTTGCGAGAGCTTACCGCATGTTGTTTGTCGCATAGCCCGTTTATCGTATCGATTCGAGCCTTGATACGACCCGCCCTCTCAAAATCAAGCTCAGCCGCAGCCTCTTGCATTTCCTGCGAAAGCTCCTCAACGAACTCCCGATGGTTGCCCGAGAGGAAGCGCTCGATCCGGCTGACGTTGGCGGCATATTGCTCGGGCGTGACGCGACCGCAGCACGCCCCGGGCCCCAAGCCCACATGCGCATCGAAGCACGGACGGACGTCGGTGGCCAAGCACGCAAGCGGGTCCTTTTCCAGTTTGCGCTTTAGCGAACGCCAATCAGCGCAGCTCGAAGAGCACAACGGCACCACCCGCCTTGCGATGTCGACCATGCGTCGAGCGGCGCGGCTATCGGTATAGGGACCGAAATAGCGTGTGTCTGCACGATGCTTCTCACGCGTGTATTTGATCGCAGGGAACACATCGCCTTTGGTGATAGCGATGAACGGGTAAGATTTATCGTCCTTGAAGTCGGCGTTGAACCAGGGGGCGTGCTGATTGATGAGGTTCTTCTCGAGCACCAAGGACTCGTGTTCATTGCCCACCACGATGTACTCGAACGTGCAGATCTGCTCGACGAGCAGCGGGATCTTCGCGCGTTCATCCTGGAAGTTGACATACTGGCGCATGCGAGCACGAAGCTGTTTGGCCTTGCCGACGTAGATGACCTGCCCGTGCTTGTCTTTCCATAGATACACACCAGGAAGGGTCGGCACCGCATCAAGCTCGCGCTTGATGCGCGCGAGCTTCTGCTCGAACGTCTCCCCTTCCGGGGCATGAACGCCCTCTTCCCCGGCGATACCCTGCGCCTTTCCCGAACCGCCTTCGGTGAAACCCGAGGTTCGGCTATATCGTTGGAATTCCTCCGGCTTGCTCACACTACCTCCAGCTTGACGCGAAACGAAATGCAACGCGGCGTGTCCAAATCGTCGAATACGATGATATAGGCCCGCTTCTGCTCGTCGATGCCCTGCACCACGCCCTGTCCGAACGCTTTATGGGCAACGCGCGTACCCGGTTCGATGGACGCCTGCCCGGCCATGTCGGCGATCCAACGATCGGTCGCCTCATAAGCGCTACGGGCGTCATCGAGCTGGGAGTCAGCAGGCCTATTTGAAAACTCCAAGGCCGCAGGATCGATATCGAGGAGGAACCGCGACGGATATCGCGGCGCTCCCTGATGGCCGAAGCCCTCGGCCTCGGTAAGGTACAGCCCGTCCTTGGCGCGCGTGAACGCCACGAACGCGAGGCGACGCTCCTCCTCCATAGCCTCAACCGTACGCGTTTTGCGCGACGGCAGCACACCTTCGGACAACGAGCAAACGAAGACGTGGCTGAATTCCAAGCCCTTAGCAGCATGGATGGTCATAAGACGCACGTTATCCTTCGATGCATCTGCGATATCGGCATTGGAAAGCAAGGCTACGTGGTGCAGATAGCAGTCAAGCGTGACCTCTTCTCCGCACGTTGCCTCGAATTCATGCACCGACTGCTTCAGCTCGGCAAGGTTATCGAGCCGCTCCTGGCTTCCCTCGGTGCGCAACATCTGCTCGTAGCCGCTTTCGTCGAGCAGCGCCGAAAGCACCTCCGACACCGGGCGGCCCTCAACGGACCTGCGAAAACCATGCACGAGTGACACAAGCTGTTTCGCCTTCGTGCGTTTGAAGATGTCATCCTCGCATGTTGCCTCAAGAGCCTGCAGCATGGTGCATCCGTGTTCGTCGCAATACTGCCGCAGATACGCCATGCGACGTTGGCCGAGATTGCGCTTGGGCACGTTAGCCACGCGCAGAAACGCCAAGTCATCCCCCACCGCGATAAGGCGCAGATAGCACAGCGCATCCTTGATCTCGCTCCTACCGAAAAAAGGCACACCGCTGAAAAGCGAATACGGGATATCCGCCTTCAAAAGCGCCTCTTCGACCGACCGCGATGCATAATGCGCGCGATACAGCACCGCCATATCGCGATAAGCAACCCCCTTGCCATGCAATGCGGCCACGCCTTCGGCGATCCACGCCGCTTCGGCCTGGGGCGATACGGCATGATGCCAGACCGTCGGACCGAACGAGCGCCGCGCGGCGACAAGGTCCTTTGGGATACGCATATGGTTTTTCGCGATAAGCGAGTTCGCCACCGCAAGCACCTGAGGCACCGATCGATGGTTCTCGAGCATCATGATGGTGCGCGTGCCAGGGAAGCGCTTATCGAAATCAAGCAGCAGCTTCACGTCCGCGCCACGCCACGAGTAGATGGTTTGATCGGGGTCGCCGACCACGAACAGGTTCTTGTGATAGCCCTGCAGCACCTCCATGAGCCGGTATTGCAGCGCATCGATATCCTGGAATTCATCGATCATGATGTATTCCAGCCGCTGCTGCCATGTAAGGCAAATGTCGGGGAACCGCTCGAAAACGTAGAGCGTGAATACGATCAGGTCGTTGTAATCGAGCCCGAAGCACTTCCGTTCCTGGTAAAGATACCCATAGAAGATGATGTCGCGCACGTTATCAGCTTGCATATACCGGTCATGCAACTCGGCGATAGACCATTCGAGCATGTCCAGATAGTAGCTGGGATGCTCTTTGAGCTTCTGCATCTCGATCATGTCGCGCGCAGCGGAAAACGTCATATCGCGCAACGTGAGGCCACGTTCTTCATAGATGGTCTGCAGCATGGCATCGATGTCCGAGTTGTCGAGCACCAGGAAGCTTTTCGGATACCGTACAGCATGGGAATCTTCCTGAAGAATCGAAACGCAAAAGCCATGGAACGTGTTGATATAGCCGGTGTCGTGATCGCCGGTAAGGCGGCGGATGCGCCTGCGCATCTCGTTGGCGGCCTTGTTCGTGAAGGTGACGCACAGGATGTTGCCCGGCAAAATGCCCAGCTCATTGACCAAGTACGCGAACCGCTGCGTCAGCGCGGCCGTTTTCCCCGTACCGGCACCCGCGATGACGCGTACGTAGCCTTCCGTTGCCGTAACGGCCTGCTGTTGGGCCGCATTGAGCTGCGGCTCTTCATCGAGCCTGCCCATTGCACGATATGTCGTCATAGAATCCATAACGAGGAGTATATCAAATAGGGAACGCCTGTTCTATATCGATATAATAGATTTCGAACAATTGTTCTCATGTCCTACTTTGAGCTCTGGGCTCTCATATGTTTGATCAGCACGAATGCGCAGTACAGTAAGGCAAGGAGCGCGATGGAGGCCCCCACGTAACCCACATGGGCGATGGTGCCGAACGTGCAAACGCCGCCGCCGATGAAGCTGCCCGTGCCGATGCCGAGGTTGAAGATGCCGGAGAAGATGGCCATCGCGACCGTCTGTTCGCCATCGCTTGCGAACTCGATGATCTCGGCCTGATAGACGATGGAGTACCCCGATCCGGCGATGCCCCACAGCATGCACACGGCGAACACGCCGACGACTCCAAGAGCGGCAGGCCGCAGGAGCGCAAGCGCCAACGCAACGCCGGCAACGACCCATACGGCGAAAGCCCAGCGATGGCCGCGGTAGAACCGTGAGCATATCGCACTTCCGACAAGGCCAGCGATACCAAAGGCCACCAACGCCATGGTGACAACCTGCTCGTCCATACCGCCGACCTGCAGCAGGAACGGCTCGATATAACTATAACCAGTGTAGTATCCCATGGCATACAAAGCCGTCACAAGGAAGATACCCATGAGCACCTTGTTCCGCAAAATGCCGGGAAGCTGTTTAAGCGTGAAGGGCTTGCTGGCAGGGAGCTTCGGGAACACCACCGCCAAGTACGCGAGCACCAGCGCGCTAACGGCGCACACGCAGCCGAAGGTCTGGCGCCAACCCAGACAAAGCCCCACCATGCGACCAAGAGGCAACCCGACCACCATGGCAAGCGCCGAACCGGTAACCACGGCGCTGACGGCCATGGGCGCGTGCCTCTCGTCGACGACTTTCACCGCTACGGGAGCTGCGATGGCCCAGAACACCGAATGGGCGCAGGCGACCACCAAACGCGCTGCCATGAGCAGACCATAGCTGGGCGCCAAGGCTGAAAGCGCCTGCCCGGCGCAGAACACGCCGATGACCAGGAGCATAAGCGGCCGAAACGTCAAACGGGAACCCAATATCATAAGGGGAAGCGACAGCAGCATGACCGCCCAGGCGTACACCGAGATGATGAGCCCCGTCACGCCCTCGCTCGTCCCGAACGAGGCGCCGATGCCGGTCAGGAGGCCGACGGGCATGAACTCCGAGGTGTTGAATATGAACGCGGAAACGGTGATGCCGATCAGGGGCAACCATTCCCGCAACGTAAGCTTGCTATCCACAAACCTTGTCATGAAACAGAGCGCTTCCTTCCCTTTTCCCTTTGCGCGGATATGGGATTGTAGCCCTATGACAAGCCACGAAGCATGCGGACGGACGCCTTCAGACAACCCTCATGAACCGCCCACCACATGCACACCCGGGCAACGCGAAAGCGAGACCCGACGCATCATGGGAAAAGCCGCCCGCGCCGGGCAAACGCCCGTCCGCCGCAGGTCGCCGCCCATTGTTTCGGCTTCGTTAATATACCGTTTCGAGGGAATTCCGAAACCTATAATGCAACCCGTTAACACAACACCGCATCCGCTAGGAGGTTCACGCAATGACTTACGCTGAGCGCATCATCGAGCAGGTCAAGGCGAAAAACGCCGAGCAGCCCGAGTTCATCCAGGCAGCCACTGAGATCCTGGGCACCCTGCAGCCGGCACTCGACGCGCATCCG
>OLOB01001897.1_pt1 | contig 13111 bp, 8 predicted proteins | sample 1671911 | NCBI WGS metagenome assembly OLOB01 (sample SAMEA3136625, study PRJEB25190) | human gut metagenome | biome: human gut; feature: human-associated habitat; material: faeces | place: Austria | collected 2013
TATTACTGCTTATATAGAAGTGGAAAATAAACTATTATTATAATTAGTAAAATAATATTGTCATAAGTTATTATGAGGAGGGGTATTATGATTGATCCTTATAAAAAGATTACTACTGATACAGAATGCTTGAAAAAGAGATGTTTATGTACTCCAGTTATTGTTGGGCCAACAGGACCTCAGGGTCCAACAGGACCGGCAGGACCAGCCACTATTAGTGTGGGCACTACTGTTACTGGTGATCCAGGAGAAAGTGCTAGTGTGACTAATAGCGGTACCGATACGAATGCCATTTTGGATTTTGTAATACCACAAGGTCAAAAAGGTAATGATGGTATTGGAGATACTATTTTTGTAAGAAGTACTACAACTGGTGAAGCTGGAACTGAGGCTAAGGTTATTGATAATAAAGTTAATAATACACATGTTCTTGATTTTGTTATACCAAAGGGTCCAATTGGACCTGCTGGACCCACATTATTTAGGTCAGCATACTTAGTAACTTTTAATGCTGATAAATCAGATACTGGCGTACCAGTAGAGCCTGAAGCAAGATTACCAATAAGTAGATTGGAACTTGATGTTAGTAATTTACTTGAATTAGATGAAAAAGAAGGTTTAATTAAGTTTAATGTAGCTGGATATTATAGAATATTTTTTACTGTTAGTGCATACCCGTCAGTAAATGATGTTGAATTTGATCCAACTAAAGACATAGTATCAATAGGTTTTAAAGAAACAAACACTGATAATGTTTATTTGGGAGTAGGACAGTGGGTATATAATGCTGAACCGGTAGAATTATCGGCTTGTGGCATAATAGCGGTAGTAGATACTGCAGTTACTTATGAACTATCTAATTTAGGTAAATATAAAATATTTTTACAAACTCCAGATTTAACTAATCTCTCATCAAAATCATATTTTAGTAATTCATTAGTAACTTTGGTAATTGATTATTTAGGAAAACAAGGTGCTTAATATGAATAAATATAAAGTATGTGTATATGGAATATGTAAAAATGAGGAAAAGTTTGTTAAAAGATGGTATGAGTCTATGAAGGAAGCGGATGCTATATTCGTATTAGATACAGGTTCTACAGATAATACAGTTAAATTATTAAAAGAATTTGGAGTAAATGTAAGAACCTCTAAAATAGAACCATGGAGATTTGATGTTGCAAGAAACAAATCACTAGATTTAATTCCAGATGATTACGATATTTGTGTATGTACAGACTTAGACGAAGTATTCGAAAAAGGATGGAGAAAGTATCTTGAAGATAGTTGGGTAGGATCCACTAGCAGGGCAAGATATAATTACAATTGGAGTTTAGATGATAATAATAGACCTTTGGTTAATTTTTATACTGATAAGATACATCAAAGAAAAAATTATAAATGGACACATCCAGTACATGAAGTACTTACTTTTCTAGGAGATAAAGAAAATATTATTACTATTGACAATATTGTATTAAATCATTATTCTGATAAATCTAAATCTAGAGGCAGTTACTTACCATTACTAGAATTATCTGTAAAGGAAGATCCTAATGATGATAGGAATATGCATTATTTAGGTAGAGAATATATGTATTATGGTAAATGGAATGAATGTATAGATACACTAATTAAACATTTAAATTTAAAATCTTCAACTTGGAAAGATGAAAGATGTGCCTCAATGAGATTTATTGCTAGATCATATAAGAACTTAGGAAGAGTAGAAGAATCTAAAATGTGGTATGATAAAGCAATAAATGAAGCACCATATTTAAGAGATTCTTATGTAGAAAGAGGTATTTTAGAGTATGAGTTAGATAATTATAAAGAAGCCTCTAAATATTTAAATGATGCTTTGAATATAAATAGTCATGAGAAGACTTATATTAATGAAATATTTAGTTGGGATAATACTATTTATGATATGCTTTCTATTTGTATGTTTTATTTGAATAGAATAGATGAATCGTTATTTTATATAGATAAAGCTATAGATATGGAACCAAATAATGAAAGACTTATTAATAATAAAAAGATAATAAAAAGGTATAAAGAAAATAATAATAGTATTTGATATTAGTTAAGTATTTAGTACTGGCTTATATATGATAGACTTTGTTTTAAGACTATTGCTTAAAACAACACAGCAAGACTTAATTTGTTAAGGCTAGGTGTGCTAATAATATAAAAAAACTAACCAAAAAAGGTTAGTTTAATTTTTTTATGGAGGACCCAGTCAGATTCGAACCAACGATCAGGGAGTTGCAGTCCCTTGCCTTAACCAGCTTGGCTATGGGTCCATAGAACATACTAATTATAGCAAAATAAATATATTTATTCAATATATTTTATGGAAAAAAATAAAAAAGTTGCAAAATAAATATATTTATGAGATAATGTATAAGTATTTTGTGAGAGAAATGTGGTGATAAAATGGAAAGATTACAAAAGAAAATAGCAGGTCTTGGTTATTGCTCAAGAAGAAAAGCCGAAGAACTTATTACTAAGGGTTTAGTTGAAGTAAATGGTGAAGTAGTTACTAAACTTGGTACTACGGTTAAACCAGGGGATATTATTGTAGTAGAAGGAAATATTTTAGATACTAATAAAAATTATGAATATTATTTACTTAATAAACCTAAAGGAGTTGTTACTACTACTAGTGATGAAAAAGGTAGAACAACAGTAGTAGATTTAATTGATACTACTACTAGAATATATCCAGTAGGTAGATTAGACTATGATACTACAGGTATACTTATACTTACAAATGATGGAGAACTTGCTAATTTACTTATGAGACCAGACTCTTTAGTAGATAAAACTTATATTGCTAAGGTAGAAGGAATAGTTACTATACCTAGTCTTCAGAAATTAAGAAATGGTGTTATTATTGATGGAGTTAAGACTAAGAAAGCAAGAGTAAGACTAAAAAGTTATGATAAAAAGAAAGATACTTCAGTAGTAGAAATAACTATTCATGAAGGTAAAAATCATCAGATTAAGAAAATGCTTGAGTCAGTTGGCAATAAAGTTATTAAACTAAGAAGAGAAAGATATGCTAATTTAAATTTAAAGGGTCTTATGCCTGGAGAGTATAGACCACTTACTATAAAAGAAGTAAAAATACTATATAGTTTGTGTAAAAAGTAGTAATACTTGACAAAGGCAAACAAATGTGCTAAAATATGTGTCATTCAAAGGGGGATTTGAATTATGAATATGGAAAAAATTAATATAAATTCTATGGATTATAGAAAATTATCTAAGGAAGATAAATTAAAAGTAGTTAGATTTAAAATTAACAAGTTATTAAGTGATACTAGTTCAAGTAAAGCATATGAATACTATAATGGTAAAAAAGTAGGAGTGCCAAAAGATAAGCTAGGTATATTTAAAGACTTATGCGAAAGAGAAAAAAATCTTTCTAAATATGTAACTATTTCAGAAGAGCCAGTAATGGAGAGACCTACTATAAAGGCTGAAGTAGTTGATGAAAAGAAAAAAACTTCTAGTAAGAATTTTAATGAAATGGATTTAGAAGAAATTAATAATAGGATTAAATATATTAAAAAGTATTTATATGAAATGACAAACTTATATAAGAAAAATGAATATAAGAATGCTAAGATAATTAAAATACAAGGATATGATAGTAATTCTGCTTATATACCTTATAGTAAATTAGGTGATTATAAGACATTATATAAATACTTAAAATTACTTGAAATGAAAAAAAGAGAACTTGAAAGTATTGAAGTAAAACTTACTGAAATATCTAATGATAAAAAAGAAGATTCTTATGAGTATTTAACTGAAGATGATAATCCATATGAAACTGGTTATATGCAGTTTACTACGAGTTATACCGCTAAAAAGGATACTCCTGTAGTGGAAAGTACTAGTGTTAAATCTAATGATATTACTAGTGTTAAATCTAATGATACTACTAGTGTTAAATCTAATAATGAATGTAAAGAATTAATGGTTATTGATAATAAAGATAATAAAAAGGAAAAGACAGGCTTTGGTAAAAAGATTCTTGGTTTCCTTGCAGGTACTGCTATAATTGGTGGTATATGTAAAGGTGCTAAATGGGTTGGTAATAAATTTAAAAATGGTTTTAATAAAGTTAAAAATGAGACTAAAGAAGTTAGTGAGATACTTAGAAAGAATAAAGTTAAAACTGCTATCTGTGCCTGGATAGTTGCTGCCGCTGCTGTTGTATGTAGTTTCTTACCTAAGAGTCAAAGTAAAAAACATAAACCTGATGATATAGTAAAACCTACTTCTGTAGTAGAGACAACTGAACCTTCTACTAAAAAAGATGATATTATTATTGATGAACCAGTTATTGAAGAACCAACTGAAGTAGTTACTGAAAATAAAGAATATAATCTAGGAGAGAGTGTTAATATTAAAGATAATTCATATATTTATACTAACTCTTATGATGCTACAGATAGTACTAATAAATGTACACCATACTATAATGGATCTTATGATAGAGAAGTAATGGGAGTTACTTATGAATTAGATGGAAATCTTTATACTATCTATAGAGATGATATGAATGCTAGTGAAAAAGTAAATGAATTAATAAGTAAAGGTGCTAAACAAACAGCTGTTTTAGTAGTTCGTAGTGATCTAGTTAATACTGGTGATTATGAAGGTTACTATAATATTGATTCAATAAAAAGAGTAAGAACTAGATAATAATTATATAAGGAAATAGATGAAACTGCTAAGTTTCATCTATTTTATTTGACTTTTTATAGTTTTTCTGCTATTATAATGGCAGTTAATGGGGGATATGATGATTTTTAAACTATATGAAAGTAAGGAAAAATGTAGGGCTAAAAGATTTCATGATACTACGGAAATTTATTTAAGTAGATTTAGTGATTTGTTTGTTGAAGATGGAATAAAGAAAATAGTAATTGATAGTATGACTTTATTTTTGTTTAGTGATAATGATAGCTTATTAAATGATATGTATGAAGCAGTAGTTAATAATTATGATTATAATAAGATTATCGAAATATTAAATAAAAATGATGTTATATTCTTTTCTTTGGCAATGCAGGCTATTAATTATGGAAAAAGAACATATAATTTAATAAAAAATATTGATGACTGCAAAGAAATACATTTTAGTTGTAATAAAGATAATTTACTTGAAGTTTTATCATTGTGTGAGAAGATAAATGTTCCGGTTGTAATAGATGGTACATTAATTTCTCTTGAGGAATATCAAAAAATACTTGAAGGATATGATTTGAGTAAAATAGATAGTAAAAACATTTTTATTCATTATCAAGAATATGGCGGAGATATTGATATTAATACTTTGTATGATACTTCTTGCCAAATAAACTATATTACTAAGAAAATCAAGAAATATAATTTATCATCATTAGAAAAAGTAATAATGGTATATGACATAGTAAAAAATAACTTTTATCATAAAGAAGAAAAAAATGAAAATTATTTAATTTCTAGGTCTTTAGACAATGTATTAAATTCTGATTATATTGTTTGTGTTGGATACATTGCTATTGTTAATGCTATGTTAAAAAATTTAAACATTAATGCTAGAACTATAATATGTAAAACTAAAAAAGAAAAACACTGCAGAAGTATAATTCATTTAATAGATAAAAAATATAATATTGATGGAGTATATGTTTTAGATCCAACATGGGATAGTAAAAGAAATAATATAGAAGATACAATAGACAAATATAACTATTTCCTAATACCTATTGAAATCGCCGAAAAAACTGCATTAACTGAATTAATGCCAATTATAAATATGTCTTTAAGTGATTTGGTTTTACTTGAAAATGATTTTGAAGATTCTCTTTGTACTAATGAAGAGAAAGTGATAAAAAAAATTAAGATGCAGTATTATTTAGAAATGCTATTTCTATTAATTGGTAATGATGATTATGAAAATTTTATTCAAAATATATGCGTTTATGATTTCTTAAGCAATGAAGATAAGAAAAAAATAAAATATACTTATGACGATATGATTAATAAATGTATGGTTAATGATATAAATGTAGAAACATTCATAAAGGCATTATATAATACTAAAAAAATAGAATACTATCTAAATGATGATAAATTACCTGAAGAATGTAGTTCTAGATTAGAACTTCCTAGTACTGATAGCATTGATATTTCTGGTATTAAAGACTCTGCTCTTACAAGATACTATAAGATAGAAAAATTAAAGAAAGCTAAAAAGAATGATTTTGAAAGTTTAGTTTGTTATCTCTTGTATGAAGAACATTTAAATGAGTATTTATCTTCAAATATAGGAAAAATAATATCTTCAAGTACTAATGATGGTATTAAGAGGGATATGCTTAATATGAGATTACTTAAAACATTAAAAAGAGAAAAAGTAAGAAAAGAGATTGACAATAGATAATATTTTGAATATAATTAATGTATAAAAACAAAAGAAAGAGACGATATATTAAGATATTTGTAGAGAGTTAGTGGCTGGTGGAAACTAATAAGATGCTTAATATATAGATCACTCTTGATGTGTTACTTTGAATAGTTAGAAGTAACCGGGAATAACCCGTTATCAAAATATGAGTGCACTATCAGTGAAACAAGGTGGTACCGCGAAGTATTTCGTCCTTGTACTGGTGGTGTTTTTTCTTTAGAAGGAGGAATTATGGAATTTAAAGAATTAGAAAAAGGAAAAATAAGCGAAGTAGAAGGTAAAATACTTGCTAAATGGAAAGAAGAAAACATTCTAGAAAAGACTATTGAAAATAGAAAAGATAATGAAACTTGGGTATTTTATGATGGACCAATATATGCTAATGCTAAACCTGGTATACATCATGTTTTGGCTAAAACTATTAAAGATTCTTTCTGTAAGTATAAAACTATGAAAGGGTATAAGGTACTTAGAAAGATAGGACTTGATACTCATGGTCTTCCTATTGAAGTTAATGTTGAAAAGAAACTTGGTTTTAAGACTAAGGCTGATATTGAAAAGTTTGGTATTGAGAATTTCTGCAGGGAATGTAATAATGCTACCGCTTTGAATATAGATGAAGTTAATTTACTTACTGATAATATGGGACAATTTATTGATAGTAGGCATCCTTATGTTACTTGTAGTAATGAGTTTATTGAAAGTGAATGGTGGCTAATTAAAGAAATAGATAAGAAAGGACTTATTTACTATGGTAATAAAGTACTTCCTTATTGTCCTAGATGTGGTACTGAATTATCTGCGAATGAAGTGGGTCAGGGATATCAAGAAGATAGTGTTAATACTGTTATTGTACCATTTAAAATTAAGGATAGTGATACTTACTTCTTAGTTTGGACTACTACTCCTTGGACTCTTATGGCTAATGTTGCTCTTTGTGTTAATCCAGATTTAGAATATATTAAAGTATCTTCAATGGGATATAAATTTATCGTGGCTAAAACTCTTGCTAATAAGGTTTTGGGTGATGATTATGAAGTACTTGAAACATATAAAGGTACTGATTTAGTAGGTACTAATTATGAACAATTAATGCCATTTGCAGAAGTTGAAGGTAAATGTTTTGAAGTAGTCGCAGACTCTTATGTTACTAGTGAAGATGGTACTGGTATTGTACATATTGCTCCTGCTTATGGAGAGGATGATAATAGAGTGTGCAAAGAAAATGGTATTGGTTTTGTTAATCCTGTAGGAAAAGATGGCTGCTATACTACTGGCCCTTGGAAAGGTACTTTAGTTACTGATAAGGATCTTGAAATAGAAATCATTAAGTGGTTAAAAGAAAATGATAAGTTATTTAAGAAGATTAAACTTACACATGATTATCCTCACTGCTGGAGATGTCATAGTCCACTTATATATTATTCTAAACCGGCTTGGTATATTAGAACTACTGAATACAAAGATAAGATTCTTGAGGCCAATAAGACTGTTAGTTGGCATCCTGATTATGTTGGTACAAAGAGATTTAATAACTGGCTTGAGAATATGGTAGACTGGGGTATATCTAGAAATAGATACTGGGGATGTCCTATGCCTATATGGATATGTTCTTCATGTGGTGAAAAGCATGTAATTGGTAGCATAAAAGAACTTGATGATATGAAAGTAGGAGACATAGATGTTAAGAATATGGAACTTCATAGACCATATATAGATGAAGTACATATTAAATGTCCTAAATGTAATGGAATTATGAATAGAGTAACTGATGTTATGGATGTTTGGTTTGATTCTGGAGCAATGCCTTATGCTCAATTTCATTATCCATTTGAAAATAAAGAATTATTTGAAAGTCAGTTTCCAGCAGACTTTATCGCCGAAGGTGTCGATCAAACAAGAGGATGGTTTAACTCACTTATTTGTATATCTACGATAGTATCTGGAGTATCTAGTTTTAAGAATGTTGTTGTAAATGATATGGTATTAGATAGTAACGGTAAGAAGATGAGTAAGTCTACTGGTAATATAATTGATCCTATTAAGATTATGGAAGAATATGGTGCAGATACTGTTAGATGGTATATGTTATATGCTTCTCCAGTATGGACTCCTTTAAAGTTTGATGTTGAAGGATTAAAAGAGGTTCACTCTAAGTTCTTTAATCCACTTCGTAATAGTTATAATTTCTTTGCAATATACGCTAATGCAGATAAGATAACTGATATTAATACTTGCAGAGTAGAATATAATGATAGAGAAGATATTGATAAGTGGTTATTATCTAAGTATAATAAACTTATTAAAGAAGTAACTGAAGCTTATGATGAATATGATTTAAATAAAGTAGTTAAATTAATTACTGACTTTACTTCAATTGATTTATCTAATTGGTATATTAGAAGAAATAGAGATAGATTCTGGGACAATTTAATGACTACTTCAAAAAAGAGTGTGTATATGACTACTTATGAAGTACTAGAGGGATTATCTAAGTTAATTGCTCCAATAGCTAGTTATACTGCTGAAGAGATATATACTAATTTGACTGGTAATATTTCTGTTCATTTAAGTGATTTCCCAATATGTAATGAAGAGTTAATTGACTTAAAACTTGAAGAAAAAATGGACTTAGTAAGAGATTTAATTAGTATAGGTAGAAATGTTCGTGAGGAATCTAAGATAAAGGTAAGACAACCTATTAGTGAGATTTTACTTGATAAGAAGAAAGAGAAGGTTATTGGGGAACTTACTAGTCTAATTAAAGAAGAACTTAATGTTAAAGAAGTTATTTATACTGATGATTTATCTACTTATATGAACTTTATGGTTAAACCTAACTTTAAGGAAGTCGGTAAGATATTTGGTAAGAATATTAAAGAGTTTTCTGATAAGTTATTAGAATTATCTAATGAAGATATTAATAAATTAGAAAACAATGAAAGTATTAAGATGTCTATAGATAATACTACTTATGATATTACTAAGGATATGGTAGATATTAGAATATCTAGTAAAGAGGGCTTTAAAGCAATGGTTGTAGGTAATAACTTTGTTATACTAAATACTGTTATTACTAAAGAATTAGAAAATGAAGGTCTTGCTAGAGAGACTATATCTAAGGTACAACAATTAAGAAAGACTATGAACTTTGATATTACTGATAGAATTAATATGTATATAGATGCTACTAGTGAGTATAAAGAGAATATTAAAGATTACTTAGATATGATTAAAGATGAGACTTTGACTATTAATGTTTATGATAAAGATGGTATTGAAGATAAAGTAAATATTAATGATTATGAAGTTGGCTTTGTATTAGAAAAAGTAGGTACTAAATAATAAATAAAGACTATTAGAGATTAATTACTAATTTTTAATAGTCTTTTTTGTTGCTTGTGGCATTAACTACTTGTTAACTTTATAGACAAATTTTTTTATTCTGTTATAATTATACTAGGGTGTGATATAATGATAGAGTTAGAAAATATCGATGGTGTTGGTCCTAAAACTAAGGAACTATTAAATAAACTTAAAATTAATAATGGTGAAGATTTATTATATTATTATCCATATAGGTATGATGTAATAAAAAGAACTGATATGAATATTTTAAATGATGGTGACAAGATAGTTATAGATGGTATAGTAGAGGGACAACCAACAGTTATATTTATTAATAAGAGTTTAAAGAAACTGATATTTAGAATTAATACTAAGACAATGATAATCAACATTACAGTATATAATAAAGTATATTTACATCAAGAGTTAAAGTGTGGTAAAGAGGTAACTATAATTGGTAAATATCATAAACTTAAGAATACTATAGTGGCTTCGGATGTTAGATTTGGTCTTTTACCTCCAGGAGCTAAGATAGAACCTATTTATTATACTACCGAAGGTTTAACTATAAAGCAAATATCTAAGTTTGTATCTTATGTACTTAATAATGAGGAATACCATGTTCATTCTTTAATACCAACATATCTTGAGGATAAATATAATTTACTTCCTAAGAAAGATGCTATATATAATGTTCATATACCTGAAGATATTGTTACTTTAAAGAAGGCAAGACAAAGAATTAAATATGAAGAGTTATTTATGTATATGTTAAAGATTAGGTATTTAAAACAAAAGATAGAATCTGATGATACTGCGATAGAGAGAGTACTTGATTATGATAAGATTAATAAGTTTATTGATAATTTACCATATAAACTTACTTTAGATCAAAGTAGTAGTATTAAAGAGATACTTAAGGATTTAGAATCTAAGAAGAGAATGAATAGATTACTTCAAGGAGATGTTGGCTCTGGTAAAACAATAGTGGCATTTATTGCGATATATGCTAATTATTTATCTAAGTATCAATCTGCTTTAATGGCTCCTACTGAGATATTAGCGGGCCAACACTATGAAGATGCTCTTAAGATATTTAGTAAGTATAAACTTAAAATAGCATTTCTTACTTCTAGTACTAGTGCTAAAGATAAGAAAGAAATATATGATAATCTAGAGCTTGGTAAAATTGATTTAATTATTGGGACACAAGCTTTAATTCAAGATAGGGTTAAATTTAAGAAACTAGGTCTTGTTGTAACTGATGAACAACATCGTTTTGGTGTAAATCAGAGAAATTCTTTTAAAGGAAAGGGTATTAGTCCTGATGTACTATCTATGAGTGCTACTCCTATTCCTAGAAGTTATGCTTTAACTATATATGGTGATACTGATGTATCTTCAATTAAAACTAAACCTATAGGTAGAAAAGAAGTTATTACATACTTTAAGAAAGAAAAAGATATTACTGAAGTATTAGAGATGATGAAGAGAGAACTTGATAATAATCATCAGATATATGTAGTGGCTCCAATGATTGAGGGAGATGAAGAGAACTTAGAATCTGTTAAAGATTTAGAGGAGAAGATGAATAAGGCCTTTGGTAAGATAAGTAAGATTGGTATTATTCATGGTAAACTTGATAATAAAGAAAAGAATAAAGTAATGAATGACTTTGAAAATAATAAGATTAATATATTAATATCTACGACAGTTATTGAAGTTGGTGTTAATGTGCCTAATGCTTCAATGATAGTTATATTTAATGCTAATATGTTTGGTTTATCTACATTACATCAATTAAGAGGTAGAGTAGGAAGAAGTGATATTCAAAGTTATTGTGTTTTAGTGGCTAAAGAATCTGAAGAGAGACTTCGTCTTTTGGAAAAGACTTCTGATGGTTTTGAAATTAGTGAGTATGATTTTCAGAATAGAGGAGAAGGAGATTTATTTGGTATTAAACAAAGTGGTGAATTAGTACTTAAGATGGCTAATATTAGAAGGGATTTTAAGATGTTATTAAAAGCTAAAGAGGATGCTGAAGAGTTTATTAATATATTATTTACTTTTGAATCTAATCCTGAGTATGAGCCTATATTTAATGAATTAAAAAAGATTGAAGACCTAGATTAATTGGTATATGAAAAATATTTTTAAATAAATTTTTAAAAAAGCTCATATTCTTTATCTCCTTTGATTATTATATTATATTTTTGTATTATTAAATGTTATACATAACTTTTAGTTATTTCTTTATTAAAATTTATAACTGATATTACTCTATTTATATGTAATATCAAGTATAATACCTCATCATCATTTACTTTATAAGTATAGTTTTCCTCTATAAATGATTTTATTTGTTTTACGCAATCATAACTTTCTTTATATTGTACTTTTACAATTTCTAATAAACCATTATTGTTAGTATCTATCGATTCCGTTTTATCTATTAATCGTTTTGAAAAAAACTTTAGATGAGTTAATAGCCTGTCAAAATTAATTTCATCTTCTATAAATTCTATAGAATAATAATTTTTTATTATATCAAGTATTTGATTTATTATATTCATAATTAAACATGATTTATTAGTAGATTCTCTATAATTTGCATTTATAATATGCATTGCTATAAATCCTGCTTCATCTATTAAAAAGTTTACATTAAAAGTTTTATTTATATATTCTATTGCCCATTTCTTTTTTGTGAATTCTTCTAAGTTCATATAATAGTTCATTTTTTATCGGTAAATTTTCTTTATATCTTTTAAGTGCAAAATATATATGATCTGTTAAAGATATATAAATATATTCATCTAATGTAGTATTTAAATTCTTTTCTGCATATTCTATTATTGCACTACTTACAGCAAAAACCTCTTCTGGTATTTCACTTGCTAATTTATTTACTTTACTCTCAAAATTATTATCTTGTATTACAAACTTCTTTTCAATTTTACTATCAAGATTTTGAATCATAGAAATTAACTCATTATCATAAGTGTCTAAAACATTTTTATTACTAACTTTTCCATCAAAATATTTATTAACCATTGAAATAGTACGATTAACCAAATTACCTAAAACATTAGCTAGATCACTATTAATTCTTTCAATTAATAAATCATATGTTAAACTACCATCTTGTTGATAAGGAATTTCATGAAGTAAATAATAACGAATGGCATCTACTCCAAACTCATTTACTAAATCATCAGCATAAATAACGTTTCCTTTAGATTTACTCATCTTACCATCACCTACTAATAACCAAGGGTGACCAAATACTTG
>OLOB01001899.1_pt1 | contig 13104 bp, 13 predicted proteins | sample 1671911 | NCBI WGS metagenome assembly OLOB01 (sample SAMEA3136625, study PRJEB25190) | human gut metagenome | biome: human gut; feature: human-associated habitat; material: faeces | place: Austria | collected 2013
TGGACAGGCGGTACCGCTGGTCCATATTTGCGGTCTTACGACCGCGGAATATTCAATCAATACAATAAACCAGGGTTTTTTATACAGCGGTTTTGCATGTTTTTCTGTTTTCACTTTTTCCGCAGATGTTCCAAGAGCATTTTCATCACTTCTCATAATTCCTTCAGGCATTCGGTTCTGCTCCGGTGCAGAATCTGTTTTTACAGCAATCACTGAATCGTCATTTTGGAACACCTGCACCGCATCTCCAACCTTCGGATTCTCGTAATTAAAGGAATCTTTGTCAACGGTAATTATTTCCTTATTTGCACCGCCCAAATAAATCGTGCTTCCATCTACCTTTAAAACCTTATACATTGTTTACTCCCTCTCTTTTCATTTACAACCGCTAAGCGCAGCTTACTTATCTTGCATACTTTCCGTTGATGAATGTCACCATTTCATCATCGCTGAAAGCATTTCCGTATACCTTCGTTAAAGCAATAATCCAATCAACAAGGGCCCAGGTTCCCAATCCACCACCGGTGATAATTTTGAGTATTCCGAGACCAACCTGTCCTCGCATAAAACGATCCACTCCAAGGCCTCCAAACAGGAAAGCTCCAACCCAAGCAAATACATGCTTATTTATTTTCTTTTCCTGTGCCACATATGCTGAAGTCTGTGGTGCATTTACAGTTACGTTTACCGGTGCATTCACCTTTGCTGATTCATTTTGCGCGGCAACCAACTCCGTCTGCGTAGATGTACTTTCTGAACTCTTCGATGAATACTCGTTGTCATTCTCCGCTTTCACTACGATTGATACGGAATCATTCTGGAACAAATCCACCGAATCTCCCACCGCAGGGTTTTCATAGCTGACGGCCGTTCTTGGCACCGTCACCAGATTATTGTTTTCATCCCCCAGGGCAACTTTTTCCTCGTTGATCATAAGAATTTTGTGCATTGATTCTCTCCTCCTAATTATATAATTTTAGTTTAATTATATAATTACCCCCCCCACTGTCAATAACATTATATTAGAGTCTTTCCCCTAATTTGCACTGCATAGAACGATTGTTGTTTGCGTGCGCCTTGCCTCTGTCAGCGATTTTTATTCTTTATGCTTCTAAATATTGGATTCTAATTTTAATCAATCAATACATGCAAGTATGAATTATACCTCCAAATGTGAAGTTGGTGTGAAGTGTTATGCAGAACCACCTCCCAAGGGGCAATCTGCACAACATCTTCCCACATCGTTCGGGGCAAACTCGGCAGAAATAAGGAGCTCGTGTGAAAAGTTATGCTGATGAGGGGGTTCTGACGGAATCTGCACAACCAACCACCCAAATTGTGAAGGGAATCATCGGAAATCCGGGCCGGGGCGAATTTATTTTTGGGAGAATTAGAAATCCGAAAGAAATGTTGTGCAAAACCCATCGAAAACCCTCGAAATGCATAACACTTCACGCCAACTTCACAAACGCCGCGAATTCAGCAATCAAAAAAAGGAGATTCCGAAGAACCTCCCTTTACCGTCTATTCCTCTGCCAGCCAGATGGCGGCTTTTACCGCTTTGTGCCAGCCCTTTAGGAGAGCCGCCCGCTTCGCCTCGTCCATCTCCGGGCGGAATACGCGTTCCACTTCTTTATTCTCGATGATGTCATCGGTGGAATCGTAGTAACCCACCGCCAGGCCCGCCAGGTACGCCGCACCCAGGGACGTGGACTCGATGGATTTGCACCGAACGATTTCCGTATCGGACACGTCCGCCTGGAACTGCATCAGGAAATTGTTCCGGCAGGCACCGCCGTCGACTTTAAGGGCCACGATGCGCTGTCCCAGATCCTCTGCCATGGCAGACAGCAAATCCTCGTTCTGATATGCCAGGGATTCCAACGTCGCCCGGACAATCTGGTTCCGATCCGTGCCCCGGGTGATTCCGAAAATCGCCCCCCGAGCATCCGGCTCCCAGTACGGAGCACCGATTCCCGTAAAGGCCGGCACCATGTACACGCCTTCGCCGGCGCCGGCTTCCAAAGCCATTCGCTCCGACTCCGGCGATTCCGACATGAACTTCATCTCATCCCGCAGCCACTGAATGGCGGCGCCGCACACGAAAGCGGAACCTTCCAAAGCGTAGCTTACTTTGCCGTCCAGCCCCCAAGCGATGGTGGTGAGCAGTCCGGAATCGCTGAACACCGGACGATCGCCGGTATTTAGAAGAAGGAAGCTGCCGGTGCCGTAGGTGCACTTCGCCTCGCCCACTTCAAAACAGGTCTCCCCGAACAGGGCCGCCTGCTGGTCTCCCGCAGAACCGGTGATGGGAATCGGACCGCCGAAGAGTTCCGAAATGGTCTCCCCGTAATGGCCGGAACACTCCACCGGTTTCGGCAGCATACACTTCGGAATGTCCAGCAGCGCCAGGATTTCATCGTCCCAATCCAGCGTATGAATATTGAACAGCATGGTGCGGGCTGCATTGGAATAGTCCGTCACGTGCACCTCGCCGCCGGTCATTTTCCAGATCAGCCAACTCTCGATGGTTCCGAAGAGCAGTTCCCCCCGCTCCGCCCGCTCCCGAGCGCCATCCACGTGGTCCAGAATCCACTTAATCTTCGTCCCGCTGAAATATGCATCGATGATCAGGCCGGTTTTGCGGCGAATCATCTCCTCGTGTCCCTGTTTCTTCAGCGCCTCCGCATAATCCGAGGTTCGCCGGCACTGCCACACGATGGCGTTGTAAATCGGCTTACCGGTGACCTTGTCCCACACCACCGTGGTCTCCCGCTGGTTGGTAATTCCCAAAGCCACAATATCCCGATAATTCAGATTGTGCTTCAGCATCGCCTCCTGGGCTACCGAAATCTGCGTTGCCCAGATCTCCGTGGCATCGTGCTCCACCCAGCCCTCTTTCGGAAAATACTGGGGAAACTCCCGCTGCGCCGAACTGATGGTGTTGCCCTGCTTATCGTAAATCACGCAACGGGCACTGGTCGTCCCCTCGTCCATCGCCATGATATATTTCTTCATCTTTCACCTCACACTTTCCCGGACCCCGCCGTCACACGAACAGCGCCATGATTCCGTTGCTGATATCGATTCCCCGTTCCGTCAGTCTCAATCCCTCGTCGGTCATCTCCAGAAACCCGCCGGCCTCGTACTCCCTCGCTTCCGGCAGCGCCTCTCGAAAGTATTCCCAGAAAGCCTCCTCGCTTCCCAGAACGTCCCGGTATCGAATGCCCTCTTCCCGCCGTAATCCGGTAAAAACAGCCTCCGATATATCGTCCCCTTCCGAGTTTTCGTGCACTTCCATAAAAGCAAGTTCGCCCCGGTCCAGCATTTCCGAGTAGGCCTTCAAATCCGTCTCGTTCACCATCCGCCGGTGTCCCGTATAAGAAGAAGCCCCCAGGCCCAGACCCACGTACTCCGCCATATTCCAGTACTTGGAGTTGTGCCTGGACTCATATCCCGGCCGAGCAAAATTGGAAATCTCGTAATGTCGGTAACCCTTCTCCCGGAGAGCCTGAATTCCCCGGTGATACATCTCCCGATCCGTTTCGTCCGGCACTTCCCGAAGTTTTCCCGCTTCGAAATCCCGGAAGAAGGATGTTCCCTCCTCCAGCTGCAGGCTGTAGAAGGAAATGTGTTCCGGTTCCAGAGCGGCGATGGCTTCCAGATCCTCCATGGCATCGGAGACATCGGTTCCCGGTATGGCAAAAATAAGATCCAAGTTGATGTTATGGAATCCGGCTTCCCGGGCCATTTTCACATCCCGGCGAACTTCTTCCGCCGTATGGATTCGCCCCAAATACCGGAGCCGCCGGTCATCCATGCTCTGAACGCCCATGGACAGCCGATTGATGCCGGCGTTTCGATATCCTGCCAGACTTTCTTCCGTTAAGGTTCCCGGGTTGGCTTCCAGGGTTACTTCCGCACCTTCCGCAATCCGAAAGGCTTTTCGAACTTCTTCCAGAATATGTCCGATCTGTTCCGGCGTCAGGAGGGACGGCGTCCCTCCGCCAAAATAGATGGTATCCGCCTCCGGAACCTCTCGGCTCCGAAGACGGATTTCTTCTATCAGATGATTCACATACTCCTGCCGAACCTCAGGCCCTGCCGGGCCGGACAGGAATGCACAGTAGCTGCATTTTTTTACGCAGAAGGGAATGTGGATGTAAATTCCCGCCTTATTCGGTGTCGTCAAACTTGAGCACCTCCGTAAACGCTTCCTGCGGCACTTCCACGGTACCGAACTGGCGCATCCGCTTCTTTCCTTCTTTCTGCTTCTCCAGCAGCTTCTTTTTCCGAGAGATATCGCCGCCGTAGCACTTGGCGATAACGTCCTTCCGGTAGGCGCGTACCGTCTCTCGGGCGATGATTTTGCGGCCCACGGCAGCCTGAATCGGCACCTCGAACTGGTGCATCGGAATGATTTTCTTCAACTTTGCGCAGATGTTCCGGCCCTTAGCGTAAGCTTCCTCTTCCGGCACGATGGAGCTGAAGGCATCGATGACTTCCTTGTTCAGGAGGATGTCCAGCTTCACCAGCTTCGCCGGGCGGTATTCCTGGAATTCGTAATCCAGGGAGGCGTAGCCCCGGGTACGGGATTTCAGTGCGTCAAAGAAATCGTAGATGACTTCGTTCAGCGGAATATCGTAGGTGAGGAGCACGCGGGTCTCCGTCAGGTATTCCATGTGGGTCATGTTGCCCCGGCGACTCTGGCACAGGGTCATGATGCTGCCCACGTAATCCTTCGGCGTCATGATTTCTGCTTTTACGATTGGCTCCTCGATGCGGCTGATTTCCGCCGGATCCGGCAGGTTGGTCGGATTCTGAATCATCCGTTCCGTGCCGTCGGCCATGATGACCTTGTAGATTACGCTGGGCAAGGTGGTGATGACGTCCAGGCCGAATTCCCGTTCCAGCCGCTCCACGATGACATCCATGTGCAGGAGGCCCAGGAAACCGCAGCGGTAGCCGAAGCCCAGGGCGGCGGAGTTCTCCGGTTCAAACTGGAACGCCGCATCGTTTACCTGGAGTTTCTCCAGAGCATCTTTGATATTCTCGTATTTCTCGCCTTCTGCCGGGTACACGCCGCAGTACACCATGGACTGGGCTTTCTTGTATCCCTTCAGCGGCTTGTCCGTTGGCTTGTCGGTGTGGGTGATGGTGTCGCCCACCCGGGCGTCCGCCACCCGCTTGATGCTGGCGCACACGTATCCTACTTCACCGGCCTTCAGCTCTTTGGACGGAACCATGCCCGGAATGCAGTAGCCTACTTCCGTTACCTCGTAGCTCTTGCCGGTATTCATGAGCTGAATGAAATCTCCTTTTTTTACCGAGCCATCGAAAATGCGGGTGTAGATAACCACGCCCTTGTAGCTGTCGTAATAGGAGTCGAAGATGAGGCCCTTCAGGCGGCCTTCCGGATCTCCCTGTGGCGGCGGAATTACCTGAACCAGCTTCTCCAGCATGTCGTCGATTCCCATGCCGGTCTTTGCCGAAATCAGCGGCGCATCCTCCGCGTCGATTCCGATAATATCTTCGATTTCTTCCTTGGCTTCATCCGGGCGGGCGCTGTCCAGATCCATTTTGTTCAGCACCGGCAGAATCTCCAGGTCCTCGTCCAGGGCCAGGTAGACATTTCCCAAAGTCTGCGCTTCCACGCCCTGGGTGGCATCCACCACCAGCACGGCGCCGTCGCAGGCAGCCAAAGAGCGGGACACCTCGTAGTTGAAATCCACGTGTCCCGGTGTGTCGATCAGGTTCAGGATATACTCTTCTCCATCCCCGGCCTTGTAGTGGAGGCGGGTGGTCTGCAGTTTGATGGTGATTCCCCGTTCCCGTTCAATATCCATGTTGTCCAGATACTGTTCCTTCATATCTCGGGACTGCACCAGCCCCGTCTTCTCGATCAGTCGGTCCGCCAAAGTGGACTTGCCATGGTCGATATGAGCAATAATACTGAAATTTCTTATATTCTTCAGATAATCCATTTTTCCTCCGATAACGTCTATATTTATTCATATTATATTATACGCAATTTGCCCTGAAAATGATACAAAAAAATATTTCCCCGGATTGCAAAAAATCCTTGAAACTTCGCCATTCCTAATATATAATGAGCGTTGCGAATTAATACTATTTTAGAGAAAAGTGGGGTAAACAAAATGGCAAACATTAAATCCGCAAAGAAAAGAATTAGAGTTATCGACAAGAAGACTGCTCGCAACGCTCGTATCAAGGGTCACATGAAGCAGGCTGAAAAGAACTACCTGAAGGCTCTCGCTGCAGGTAACGTTGATGACGCAACCAAGGCATTTGTTGTTCTGGAGAAAGAGCTGATGCAGGCTGCTTCCAAGAACACAATCCACAAGAAGACCGCTTCCAGAAAAGTCAGCAGAATGGCTGCAAGACTGAACGCTCTGAAAGCACAGAACTAATTCTCACCCGTCCCCACATTGCGTACCAGTTAAGTGCGCCGGAACGATGGACTTGTCTCACCATCGTTCCATTTTTTATTGTCTTTTTTTGGCGGGGCCGGGCCCGCGGTGTGGTGGGCGCGTAGGGGGGGGCCGGGCCCGCGGTCGCCACGGACTTGGTGCACAGATCCCTTCAAACCCTTATTCTTCCGTCCCACTTGCACCAAGTCTCCGGACATTTTCGACCCGCGGCCGCCGCGGACTTGGTGCACAAATCCCCGCAAACCCTTGTTCTTCCGTCCCACTTGCACCAAGTCTCCGGACATTTTCGGCCCGCGGCCGCCGCGGACTTGGTGCACGAATCCCTGCAAACCCTTGTTCTTCCGTCTCCTTTGCACCAAGCCTCCGGCCATTTTCAGCCCGCGCCCGCCGCAGACTTGGTGCACGAATCCCCGCAAACCCTTATTCTTCCGTCACCTTTGCACCAAGTCTCCGGACATTTTCGGCCCGCGGTCGCCGGGGACTTGGTGCACGAATCCCCGCAAACCCTTGTTCTTTCGTCCCCTTTGCACCAAATCTCCGGACATTTCCGGCCCGCGGCCGCCGTCACCTTTTCCAAATCGAAGGTTGACAAGCACGCAATTATGTTGTATCATTCCATCTGTCAACTTTTACAGCAAACAAGTTGACAACACTCGAAACAAGTTGACATAATTTACATGGGATACAATGAAAAAGGAGATTATTATGTATAACACCATTACTCGCACACAGGTGCTGACCCGGTCCGCACTGTTCATCGCCGTCACTGCCGTATGTTCCTGGATTTCCATTCCGATTCCGGGCACATCCGTTCCGATTAACCTGGCCACCTTCGCCGTAATTCTGGCCGGTCTCATGCTGGGTTCCCGGGACGGCGCCATCGCCATGCTGGTATTCCTGGCACTTGGCGCCATCGGCGTTCCGGTATTCCACAGCTTCACCGGCGGTATGGGAATCGTCTTCGGCCCGACCGGCGGCTTCCTGATCGGTTACATCGCTCTGGCCTTCTTCGCTGGACTCGCCGCAAAAGAATCGGAACATCCGGTTCGGAACTACATCCTGTTCACCGTAATCGGCGAAGTCGTTCTTTACGCTCTGGGAAGTGCATGGTTTATTTTCCAGGCCGGAAGCAACATCCAGACCGCGCTGATGGCATGCGTCGTTCCGTTCCTTCCGGGCGATGCGGTGAAAATGGTCCTGGCATATCTGGTAGCCGGTCGCCTCAAAAAGGTCATCGCTTAACACCCCATAAAAAAACATTCGCCCCGGCCACAGTTTTCCGGGGCACCCAAAATTGAATGATGCGTATATGCCGTCGCCGCTTCCCCCACTCACTAACGAAAGGCGGCGGCTTTTTTCTTGCCGGCGCGGTTTGCGCTCGGCTCCCCGCAATCCCTTTGTTCTCCGTTTTGATGCGCAAACCCGGTGCCGGGATTTTCCTTTTCCCTCGCTGCAGCGCCGGCGCGGTTTGCGCTCGGCTCCCCGCAAACCCTTTATTTTCCGTTTTGACGCGCAAACCCGGTGCCCGGCGCCGGACGCCATAAAAAAAACTCCCACAGAAATCTGCAGGAGTTTTTGCATCTAATTTGATAATGTAATCTTATTTGTAAGATTCAATCATTGCCTTGAATGCCGGCAGGGATCTCTTGATCATGTCGTTGGATACGCAGTAGGACAGTCTGAAGTATCCCGGGCACTCGAATCCGTCTCCAGGAACAACCAGCAGGTTGTGCTCCAGCTTTGCCTTCTCGGAGAACGCAACTGCATCGCCGTTCGGTGCTTTTACGAACATGTAGAATGCGCCATCCGGTTTTGCCATTTCATATCCCATCTCGGAGAGGGAGTTGAACAGCAGCTGTCTGTTCTCGTCATATGCTTCCAGGTTCGGCATCTCGCCAACGCACTTGCCGATAACCTTCTGGATCAGGGTTGGAGGGCAAACGGAACCGATCTCACGAGCGGCACCAACAACGGAGTTGAATACCTCGTCCCACATCTCGCACTTCTCGCCAACGAAAACGTATCCGATACGCTCGCCCGGCAGGGACAGAGACTTGGACCAAGAGTAGCATACGATGGTGTTGTTATAAATTGTTGGGATGAACGGAACCTTTACATCTCCGTATACCAGTTCACGGTACGGTTCATCTGCGATGATGTAAATCGGGTGTCCGAATTCCTTACCCTTCTCGGTCAGCAGAGCTGCCATCTTTGTCAGGGTCTCTTCCGTATATACAACGCCGGATGGGTTATTCGGGGAGTTCACGATAACCGCCTTGGTATTCTTTGTGATCATCTTCTCCAGCTCTGCAAAGTTAATCTGGAAATGCTCGGTGTCTGCCGGAACAACCTTCAGCTGTGCGCCGTCGCAAGTGAAGAATACGTGATATTCCGGGAAGAACGGAGCAATTGCGATGAACTCATCGTCTGTGGAAGTGGTCAGAGCCTTTGCTACGGAAACCAGTGCCGGAGCGCATCCACAAGTCATGAACAGCTCGGAAGCCTTTGCATTTACATCGAATCTCTCGTTCAGGTTGTCTGCGATAGCCTGTCTTACATCTTCGTGACCTGCAGCAACGGAGTATCCGTGCAGCTTGATGGAGTCATAGTTCTGTGCCAGGTCAGCGATGGTCTCGTTAACCTTTGCCGGAGCAGGAATGCTCGGGTTGCCCAGGGAGTAGTCGAATACATTCTCCGGTCCTACGATCTTTGCCTGCTCCAGACCATAAGCGAAGAGCGCTCTGATTCCGGAAGGTGCTGTTCCCAGTCCATAATACTTTTGATTAACCATTTTGATCTTCTCCTTTCAACAAGAAAAAACTTAGTCCCATGTTGTAATCCGATTATAACATATAGTTTCACTATTAACAAATGTTTCACATTCAAAAAACTTCAGTGTGTTATAATATAAATGCTCTGTTTTCTTGCAGAGTGAAAGGATATCTATCTATGACAGCAAAGAAAAAAAATACACAAAAGCACATGAAGCGGAAGTCCCCCCGGAAGAACACCCGCCGCCGAACTTCCCGCAAAAGTAACCGGAAATTTCAAAAGTGGCAGCTCGCCCTCATCGCCATCGGGGTTCTTCTGATTGCCGGGGTGACCGGGCTGCACCTCTACTCTCACCCGACCCAAATCGGTTCGGGGAAATACACCCACGCGGCAAAATTCGACAACGCTCTGATTATCGACGGCATCGACGTGTCCTACGCTCAGGGCGACGGCGCATCCCATAATTGGAATCAGGTAAAAAGAAGCGGCGTGGATTTCGTATTTATCCGTGCAGGCTACCGGGATTCCTCCAAAGGAAAGCTCCATGCCGATTCGGAATTCAAAGAAAACATTCAGGGCGCCCGGAAAGCCGGACTCATGGTGGGCATTTATTTTTACTCGCAAGCCACCACGAAGAAGGAAGCCCGGGAGGAGGCCCGGAAACTGGTGAACGCGGCGGACGGGTATCAGATCGATTTGCCTCTGGTGATGGACTACGAGCTGTACCCGAAGGGGCGGCTGGAGAAATTTATGAACGGCAAGAAATATAAGGCGGCAAAGGGAACCGAGATTGCGGAAGCTTTCTGCCAGGTCGTTCGAGAGGCCGGATACGAGCCTTCCGTATACTCCAACTACAACCTGCTGATGCACAAGGTGAACCCGAAGAAAGTCGCCGACTTCGCCCGGGTATGGCTGGCTCACTACAATTCTTCCACGGATTATCCTCACAATTATACATTCTGGCAGGCGTCCTTTGAGGAGAAGGTACACGGAATTTCCGGCACCGTGGACCGGAACTTCTGGTATTTTGGGCCGAATGGGGAAGCCACGCGGGGCCGACGAGCGGCCGGTGCGCGCTCCATCCGGGACTGCACGGTGCAACTGGAAAAACACAGCTTCTATTACATCGGAAAGCCGATTCAGCCGAAGCTGATTGTGAAGGACGGAAACACACCCCTTCGTGAAGGAACGGATTATCAGGTGGGTTACGTAAAGAACGCGTCGGCGGGAACCGGCTATGCCATCGTGACGGGAATCGGCAAATACAAAGACCGCATTTCCACCGGTTTCCGAATTAAGACGCTTCTGTAAGACGGAAAGGAGGATGAATGAAACTGATTTCTTGGAATGTGAACGGCTTTCGGGCTTGCCTGAGCAAGGGCTTCTCGGAGTTTTTCCGGGAGGCGGACGGGGATTTCGTCTGCCTGCAGGAAACCAAAATGCAGCCGGGACAGGCGGACTTCCACCCGGAAGATTATTACGAATATTACAACAGCGCGGAAAAGAAGGGCTACTCCGGCACCGCTATTTTTGCCCGTAAGGCCCTGGGGGAACCCCTCTCCGTGCACTACGGCATGCAAGGCAAGCACGACGACGAAGGGCGCCTCATCACCCTGGAATACCCGGACTTCTACCTGGTGTGCTGCTACGTGCCCAACGCTCAGAGTGAGCTGAAGCGCATCGACTACCGCATGGAGTTCGAAGACGACCTTCGGAATTACCTTTTGGAACTGAATCGGACGCACCCGGTCATCTACTGCGGGGATCTGAACGTGGCTCACGAGGAGATTGACCTGAAGAATCCGAAATCCAACCGGGGCAACGCGGGCTTCTCGGATCAGGAACGGGGTAAAATGACGGAGCTTCTGAATGCCGGGTTCACCGACACCTTCCGGTATTTCTATCCCGACCGTACCGGAATTTACTCCTGGTGGTCCTACCGGTTCAACGCCCGAAAGAACAACGCCGGATGGCGGATTGATTATTTTATCGTCTCCGACTCCCTGCAGGACCGGATTCGGGATTCGAAGATTTTGACGGATATCACCGGCAGCGATCACTGCCCGGTGGAATTGGATATTGAATTCTAGATTAAAGAAAGGAACACTGAAGATGAAAAAGAAATTATTGATCATGCTGCTCCTGGCAGCACTGACCCTGTCTGTGACCGCCTGCGGAAGCTCCAAGGAAGAAGAGGATCCCGGCGCCCAGAAGCAAGCGGTGACCGATTTGGATAACGATATGCTGGAGTCCTATTTGAACCAGTACAATATGGATGCAGAGAACCCGATTCAGTCCGACGACCTGACCCAGGAGGACGGTTCCGCCGGCTGCAAGGTAACGGATCTCACCGTCACTTTCACCACCAAGGACGATGACCTGCAGGTGGCGGTTCAGGCGAAGGATCTGGAGGATGAAAACCTGGATGTGGTGGTTCGGGATTTGATCATCGCCATGGATCCGGAGCTCACCTACGAAGAGGTGAAGGATATGTTCTCCTCCTTCCGGGAGGATGGCCGCACCTCCTACGATATGGGCGAGGTGAAATGCAAGTTGAAGAAAAGCAAAGGAACGTACACGCTAACCATTTCGAATAAAGATGAATCGTAAGACGTTCCATCTTCGGAATGAACATTTTCATTTTCGAGCCATATAGAAAGGCTTGCCTATTTGATGAGGCAAGCCTTTTGAATACCTTTTTATATCACTTCTTAATGAACTTCTTATAGATGAAGTACGCCACCAGTGCAATGAGTCCCAGTTGAACAGCTTCAAGAACAATAACCAATACTAAGTTTAAAACTGCATGGCCCATAGCACACCTCCTTAACCAGACACAGACCAACTGTGCTTTACTTTAATTTTCTTTTCTGATGCATTCTTAGCAACATACTTGACCGTGGTACTAAGTTTAAATGTTCCTCCCGAGGTTGCTCCCACACCGCCTACGTTTGCAGTATATTGATACGGGAACCTCGCGTACATATTAATATCAGATTTTCCAGGTGTTCTAGCGGTTTTGTCGCTGATAATAGGACTTGCAGCGGTTATATTCCCTGTAATTCCAGCGCTAAAATTAAAAGATACATATGGATCGCCATAACGTTCATCCAATCCATTTGAGCTTACTTTATAATGATTTTCCAACTTGATTACGGCACCACCGATTCCGCTGAGAACCGTCTTTTTCGCAGTGAAATATCGATTTCCATACTTTTTCCAGATTGTTTCACCATTTGTCGCAGCGTAGCAAGAAGGTGTTAAGGTATCCGCAACGGAATTTGCTAAGTTTTTCTCTTCCTTATCTTCAAATTCTACAACTACTTTACTGTGGTCTCCTAGATTCAGCTCAACTTTCCCCTTTTCTCCATCTGCATCTTGACTTAACACCTTATCCACATCAATATCAGCATCTGAAATCGCTTCATCCGCTTGTTTCATTTTTTCCTCAACGAATTTCGTCAAAACAACAGGATTGGTCTCTGCAGTGATTGCTTTTTTCTCTTTTTCAGACATTTTCCCATCACGATAAGCTTCCTTGATTTCTTTCTTGAGTCTGGGTACACTATTTACTTCATAAGAACTCGCTGCACAGATTGTGCATGTAAAAAGGAGAAATACACAAACTACCAATAAGCTAATACGCACCTTCTTCATAATGTTAACCTCCATTCTTTTCATGGCACGCAATACCGTCTAACTTTTCTCAATTCTAATGTCTTTTCGTTAATATCTTATCATTGTTTCATTCTCGATGCAAATCGTAAACTCTACCATTTTAGAAAATATTTTCAACGGTTCACCCCATCGGCTAGACAGGCGGTTCAAACGATAATGAACGAATCTATCGCTGTAGAAAACAGAATATCGAGCAGCGTAA
>OLOB01001902.1_pt1 | contig 13098 bp, 9 predicted proteins | sample 1671911 | NCBI WGS metagenome assembly OLOB01 (sample SAMEA3136625, study PRJEB25190) | human gut metagenome | biome: human gut; feature: human-associated habitat; material: faeces | place: Austria | collected 2013
AGTTTATTCAAATTAGTATAAGTCACAGGTGTCATACTGGGAAATTTAAATCATTAATAGAACGTTTAGTCAATGATTTAAACGAGCAATGATTTTCCCTTATACGACAAAAAGAAGCACTAAACCGATTAGTAATAGTACTTTATTAGTCCGCGATTATACGCTTTTAGAATCAGCAAAACGCTGAGTAATACGTTTAAATATAGGTTTAAGAATCAAATCATATCCAAACGTAGAAATAAGAAACGAAAGCAATACTGTTTCAAGTGAAGCATCTAGTTTAAATACATAAAGGATTGCAGTAAGAATACCAACAATTAAAGTAATAATACTTTTAGCTTTTCTCGAAACTTTGCATTTAGTTATGTTAGATATTGTCTGTATAATGCCGTATGTTGTTAGACATACTATAGCAATATAAACAATACTAATGGATTGAATTAGTTGTAATAATAATGTATCTTCCATCAAACATCTTATCTATTTGTATAATAAATACTCATAGTTTGAGTACCAGCTTTAATACCAAGAATTAATTTTGCATTAGAAATTTCTGGATAACCGTTTCCTAAAATTAACATAACTTGTGTTGGATCACTAGCATTTATTCTACCATTAATATATGGAGATTTATCACTACCATTATCCATTTCTAACTTAATTTCATCTATAGCTATATTAAATTGAAATAGAAAATTAGTAGCACCAGTACCTATACCCGGATAAATCATGTCAACAATAGCTCCAAAATCAGTATTTATTTCAGCTAAATATTTATTAGAAGCTGTAAGATTATATTCTTTACCTCCATACGTATCTATCACTCTTGCAGGAGGATAACTTTGACCCGCTTGACGTACACTTTGTAATATGAGTCTATTTGATTTTTGACTTACATCAATAGTTTTATTAATCCCCCCCCCTATAACAGTAACAACACCTTTACGAGCAGGATTTATATAATTATCATTAGCAGTTACATCAAAACTGCCATTATTTGTTCCACTTGCAGGACTAACAGAAATCCAACTAGGTTTAGCCATAATAATTACGTTTAATGATTAACTAGTTTATACAAGAAAAGGTCTAGTAGATACTTTAGTACCCACTAGACCCACAATATTCAAATTAAATACAGATTATGAAATAGTCCAAGCAGTATTGGTAGTAATCGTAATCTGTTTAGTTTCGCCAGCAGCTGCAAAAGTCAAAGACGTCGGAGATACAGATAACGTAGCATCACCAGCAGCTTGAGTTACAGTATATTTCTGCCCATTAACAGTAATATGTCCGGTACGAGTATTAACTGTTGGATTAGCAGCAGCAGTAAACGTAATCTCGAAAGCATAAACATCACTTGCTCCCGGATCACCTTTGATAGCTGCACCAGAGTTATATTCAGCTTCATTTACAATCAATTTACCGGCAGTTAACCAAGCAGAAGCATCTGAATCAACAGCAAACGTAATAGAAGCCAAGTTAGCATTACCTGTAAACTTCTTAGCTTCACCTGTTTTAACGAAAGCTAAAGATTGAGTAGTAACATCCCAAATGTTAGAACCTGACTGTTGTATTGCAACCTCTTCCGTTAAGTCTTCAACTGCTACAGTAATAGATCCTGAACGACCTTCACGTCCTTTATAAACAGGAGCAGTAACATCGACTTGTGAGTTACCAGTACCCTCAACAGCAGATAACGTAATCCAGCTAGGTTTAGCTTTTAAAGAATAAGCTGCACGCATTACAGGAGCACCAACTCCATCAACTAAACCACCAATTTCAACAGCAGTTGCTCTTTCATCTAAAGAAGAATTTGAAACCATAATAATGACAATTTAATTATTTATAAATAGATTTTGAGTTCCGCACGCTTCCACATCACCTTCTCTACTGGGGTCTGCAAAGCGTAGCGGAACATTTAAAAGTTTAAGAAACAGTCCAATTAACATTAGAAGTTACTTTGACAGTTTGTGTACCACCAGAGGCTTCAAACGTTAGACTAGTTTTATCAAGATTCAAATAAGGATCTTGTTCAAACGTTGCAGTGTAAGTAGCATTTCCAGTAACAGTAACAGTTCTGCTAGCATTCGTATTACCATCACTCCATTTAACAAAGTGATAACCGGAATTAGCCGTAGCTTTTAGTGTAGCTGACGCATTGTAATTATAAGTACCACCACCACTAACTGTACCACCTGTACCAGCAGTAACTGTCAATTTATACTGTCTAGTAGATGCAGTCCATCTAGCATACCAAGTCTTATTACCAGTACATTTTGTTGAAGTAGTCAACTGAGTACCACCTGTTGAAGCATCAGTATCGAACCAACCTGCAAATGTATAGTTATTAGCAGCAGTAGAAGCTCTACTTGCCGTAGGTAATGTACTAAGTGTAGCATTATAATTTAATGTCTTAGTTGTATCACCTGTACCACCATTTGCGTCAAATGTCCAAGTATAAGAATTAATAGTCCAAACAGCATAATATGTAACATTAGCTGTTACTTTAGTTGTTGTACTAACGTTTACTGTACCTGTCTTAGAAGTAGACCAACCTTTAAAAGTATATCCTGTTCTAGTGGCTGTAGGTAATGTACCTAAAGCATCATTATAATGGAATGAACTAGAAGACTTACTAGGAGTACCACCGTTTCCATCCCAAGTAACAGTATAATTTTTATAAGTTGGAGTCCATCTAGCATACCAAGTCTTATTAGATGTTACCTTAGTAGCAGTAGTTAATTGAGTTCCTCCACTAGATGCGGAAGTATCAAACCAACCTGCGAACGCATACGTATAAGTATTATCCGCAGCTCTTGAACAAGTAGGTAATGTTCCAATAGCTTCACCATAATTTTTACTTATAGATGAAGAAGAAGGAGTACTACCACCATTAGCGTTAAATGTAAAGGTGTACCTATTAACAGCTCTGGTCACATAAGCATAATAAGTAGCAGCACCTGTTACACTTGGTGTTTCTAAAGTTAATGAAGAACCAACTTTAGTTCCACCACCGTTAGCAGCAGTATACCATCCAACAAACGTATAAGTAAATTCAGCTGTGTTATCAGGCATAGTCAAAGTACAAGACCCTTTAGAATTGTATGTAACACTTTGACTAGTTCTATTCAAAGTTCCATAAGTTGTTTGATAACTTACAGTATAACTTCGAGTATTGGATGTCCAATGAGCATAAACAGTTGTGTCTTTAGCAGCCATCTTAGTAGCAGCAGTTACTTGAGTTCCTCCTGTTGCAGCAGTGTACCATCCAGCGAATGTATAAGTATATTGTGCATCAGAAGCTCTAGTAGGTGTAGGCAACGTACCATAAGCTGAATTATATTCAAGATCTTTAGACGTTGGAGTTACAGTACCACCATTAGGATTAAATGTTAAAGTATAACTATTAATTGACCATTGAGCATAATATGTAATATCTTTAGTTACAACAGTTGTAGTAGAAATTTTAGTTCCACCACTAGAAGCTGTGTACCAACCAAGGAATGTATATCCTGTTCTAGTGCAAGTTGGGAGTGTACCTAAAGCAGTGTTATATTCTTTAGTAATAGTAGAAGGACTTGGAGTTCCACCACCATTACCATTAAACGTAGCTGTATAAGAACGTTTAGTAGCTGTCCAATGAGCATAATAAGTAACATCTCCAGTTACAGTAGTTGAAGCAGTTATTTGAGTACCGCCTGTAGCTGCCGTAAACCAACCTGCAAATGTATAAGAATATTCTGCTGTAGCTGCTCTAGTCGGAGTAGGTAATGTACCTAAAGTAGAACCATGAGTCTTAGTAGTTGACGTAGGACTTACAGCACCACCATTAGGATTCCAAGTTACAGTATATGACTTAAGAACAAATACCGGAGTAATATGAGTATTGGCAGTAATCCTAGAAACTGTCATAGGATTAATAGTAGAACCATTAGACCACTTACTAAAATTATAGCCAGTACTTGGAGTAGCTGTCCAAATAGCAGAACCACCGTATTCTACACTAGACTTATTAACGCTTGCTGTACCACCAGTTGAATTAGCAGTAGTAGTTGTGAAAGTCTTAATTGTAAACTTAGCAGTTAAGCTGATATTGGCAGTAACAGCAAATGTATATGAAGCATTGCTAGATACTTTAGTTGTTCCATTGTACCAACCAGCAAAATTATAAGCAGGCTTAGGAGTTGCAACTACAGTAGCATTAGCACCGTGTTCTACAGTTTGACCAGCAAGACTTACAGTACCTTTATTTATATCCTCAGAAGTTGCATTAACAGTGTAGCTCTTAATCTTATATTTAGCAACAAGAGTTCTATTAGCAGTTAAAGTAACAGCGAAAGAAAGGCTTGTAGAAACAAGATTAGAGCCTTCATACCAACCAACAAAATCATACCCAGTAGGAGCGGCTTTAGCAGTCAATGTGACTTGTGTATCACGATAATAAGTTCCTTCTTTAACTCCACCTGTAGCGGATGAACCAATAGAACAATCACCAACATTTGTAATAGTAGTTCCTGAACTATTAGTAGTTAAAGCTGAAATCTTAATAGTAAACTTATCAGCTTCCGTTTGAGTACAATTAATAGTTTTCGTAATACCACCGGCAGTAACGGTAACAACCGTAGTTCTACTTTCGGCAGTATTCTTACTCGCAGTTAAACCAACCGTTTTATTACCCGTACCACTCTTAGCGGCAGGGGTAAGCCAAGAAGCAATAGCCATCTTAGTACCCCCCCCTAATTATGAAACCGTCCATTCGACGTTAGAAGTAACATTAACAGTTTGAGTTCCACCAGCAGCTTCGAAAGTAAGAGAAGTCTTATCTAATTCGAGATATGGATCTTGAGTAAACTTAGCAATATAAGTCTTAGTTGCATCAACAGTAACACTAAAGTTTACATCATCTGAAACCTTAACTCCATCTTTCCACCAACCACCAAAACTATAACCTTCTGCCGCTGTAGCATGAATCGTTGCAGTAGTACCATCAACAAATTCTCCAGAATCAGTAGCTAAATTCTTAGCACTTCCGATTCCTACACCACCTTGCGTAGTATCATTAGTATCAGTTCTAACAGTTAATGTGAACTTATCGGGTTCAGGAATAAGATCACAGTTTATAGTAACCTTAATATTCTTTTCAACAACAAAGCTATACTCATTTTGACTATTTAATGGAACTTTAATTCCATCAACAAGAACATCTCCAAGAGTATAACCTGCACTTACATTAACTTTAATTTTACAAGTCTCACCATCAGCATAAGTTCCAGCTCCATCCATTGTAGCACTTCCATTAGGAATAGCTTCATAGGTAACTTGGAATTTATCAGGAGCATCAACTTCAAAACGAGCTTCAATAGATTTAGAGTCATTCATGACAATATCACGTGAAGTAGTCGAGGGCGCACCCGAATCAGTCCATTCCTTAAAATGATAGCCGCTATCTGCTAATGCTTCTACAGAAACGGTAGTTCCGTCAACAATATTAGAGTAAGTCTTTGTGCCACTATAATAGTCGCTCCAACGTCCATTGATCTTTGCACGACATTTACCACCCGTTCCAGCAGTAAGAGTTAGCGTTCGCATGATCACTTGGTCGAACGTAGCAATATGCGTTGCATTCGTTCCGGTTTTAGCAGTGAATGTTGCAGGATTATCTGAAACCTTTGCACCACTTGTATTCCACTCTCTGAACTTGTAATTGCCAACCGCACGAGCTTCAACTGAATAAATCGAACCTACAGCAGTTTTAAACGTGTGTTCAGAAGTAGACCAACTAGACCAAGAACCATCACCTATACGATAACGAGTTTCATTAGTTCCATCAGAACCTACCGTAATAGTAACTTCTTCCGGTGGAATCTCTACGAACGTACAAGAGAAATCTACATTCTCAGTAATAACTTTTGAATAAGGATTAGAGTTAGAAATAGTTCCACCAATATTCCATTGTTCAAAAGAATAACCACTATCAGGAACACCTAACACTTCAATTGTTTCACCATTAGTAACACTAATGTTAGAATGCGAAGATGCAGCTTCTGAATATTCACCAGAGCCAATCTTATATTTACATTTACCATTAGAACCAGCAGTAATATTAACAATATGAGTTTCAGGTGGAATGTAAGTTTCCTTGAAATAAGCAGTATAAACTTTGCGATGCAGACCTTCTTCAACAATGATATTGTTTTCATTATTAGGAAGATTAGCACCAGTAGGAGTTACCCACTTTTCAAATTCATAACCGCTATTAGCTTTACCAGCGATAGTGACAATTGTCTTTTCCGGAGCAGTAACTTCGTGTCTTTCTGCCCATTGAGACCAAGAATCATTAATATCTTTATATCGAACTAAACCATTCGCATCTGCCACGATACTAAACGTGAAATAACGAATAGCTTCTTTGAAGTTTACCGTAATCGTAAGATCTCGCGTAACAACGATGCTATATGTACCATTACCATTATCTACAAGATTACCGCCAGAAGCAGTAACTGTATCAACAGCCCAACCCTCAACTGGACTAGGAACAATCATTGCAGTTTGACCAGACTTATAAGTACCGCCACCGCTAACTGAACCTTTATCAGCAGGATTAGTTATAATAGTTACATTGTACTCCTCAATAACAGGAGCATCAAGCTCGAAGTGTGCAGTATAAGTTTCATCTTTCTCAACAACAAGATCATATTGAAGATTAGTAGAAACAATACGATTTAAACTATCAGTCCAATGAGTAAAATGATACCCTTGAATTGCCGCAGCTGTTATAGAATGCCTTGTACCTTTTGGGAATGTTCCGGCACCAACTACATATCCTGCATTAGCCGGATCAGCATTAACATTAATATAGAATTGTTCAATAGGAGCTTCATCCTTTTCAAATACACCTATCAAATCCATATCTTTCTTAATAGTGAAAGACCAATTAGGACTAATAGACATAATCTCATTAGTATGGAACTCTTTCCAACCTTTAAAGTGATAACCTTGAACAGGTTTAGCATAAAGTTCAACACGACTACCAGCTTCAAATTGGAAACGGAAGCCATCTGAGTTTTCATCAGGAACAATAGCAGAACCACTACATCCAACAATACCACCCTCTTCAGGAGAAGGAACTAAAGTAACTCTATAGTAATCACGTTCGATATGACCAGACTGCATAAAATCTTGAAGATCTTTGATGTAAGTCCAAGCACGAATATATGTATCTTGACAACCGCAAGTATTATTTCTAACACCACGACTAGGATGCACATAATTAGCTTTAAGACCAATGCAAACAAGAGTGTCATCAGTCAAAGACTCACTACCAACAATCAACTCTCTATCAATAGCAATAATATTACCATCAGTAGTTAGATTAATTTCGCAGCCTTTTTCATCATACATATAGTAACAACCGTCAGTACGATGATAGAAGAATCGAACGTTATGCTCACGCTTAGGAAATGTACCAAGAGGAAGAACTTGTTTTAACTTGACAATTTTAATATTACATTCCATAGCATTAAGTTTAAACAAATATAACTACGCAGAACCGTTAAGCACTGCGTAGTTTTCCAAGCAACTTTAGTCAGTTGCCGTATTCAGAGAAATGGCATTATCGCCGGAACCTTTAGCCAAAGTCTTAATGGCTGCAAGTTTATTTACAACAGCGTCGATCACAGCTTCCGTACCAACAATGATTTGGAATTTGCGAGGACTATTGTTATCAGCGGCAATCTCAGGGAATTGATTAAACTCAGCTGTAGAAATAACAAGATAAGCGACTTTATCAAAGCCAACTTTCGGGTCACCAATACCCCAAGCTTTTTGCCACTCATCATGAGGATTCCAACCCATGTTAATCAGAGAATAACGAAGGTCTTCATCACTAAGAGCAACATCAGCCAAGAAACCGGATAACTTCGTATGTTTAACGGTAATAGTACCATTGGCTTTTTGATCGGCAAGAATACCGAATACGTTCATCGTCAATTTAGTAGGCTTTTTAGCAACAACAGTTATCTGAACGGCACTATCAGCTTTCTCGATAGTAATATCAAATAACTCTTTGTTATAAGCAGTAAGACTAAGGTTCTTCTTAATCTTCTCTACCAACCGATCAACGGTATCAGTAGCATGAATCCGAACAGGTATTTGAACAATCTGAGGATTAGGATTAACCGTCAGACCATGGCGATACTCCTCAGAAGAACAAATTTCAATAGCACCACAGAACTCAGCATCTGCATTATATACAATACCTTCAGCAGGCTTAAGTGCCGGATTCGTAAGACCTTTAAGAATAATAGTTTCTTTCTGATCTGTTTCCGTATATTTACGAACGTTATAAGTGAAGTTAAAAGGATTAATATCCACTCCACGTTGATTCATAAATCCACCGTCCTTAGTAGGAATTGCAGACATAATTACAAACGGCTCAGGTCTACCAGTAGTAGGCAAAGCAGTACCATAAGCAGTACAAATGCCGAGTTGACCGTTAGATAACTTAGTATCAACAGTAACATTATCGACAAATGTTTTTCCGTAACTTACAATTCTCATAGTAACGTTTTATTTTAAAGAATTACTTTCATTTATAGCAATTTGATAACCTTCATCTTTAAGTTTACCAAGAAGCTTCTGTGTAGCAAGGTTAATAATTTCGGTTTTAAACGGAAGTTCAGTAGCAGTATCAGTTACAATATCAAACCTAGTAGGTTGTCTAAGATATGTAATAGCAACATCAGTAATCACAAACGTATCATCCATATCTACTAAAACCCTATTACTTTCTATCGTACATATAGGATGAATGTGTCTATTAAGACGATTGTGATACGTTTGAAGCATATCCCTACGCTGAACATCAGAAACCAAATCCATACCCGCAGGTTTGCTCTCTCGCACCTTTGTAATCACTCCGTCAGAAGTGATAACCTCGTATAAGCCCGAATAATGCTCGTAGTTAAATTGTACTAACTTAATAGTATATTTATCTCCAACTACAATTAGCTGTGGCGTATCGAAGTAAAACACTAGTGATTCGGGGTAATACTCGTTATTGTAACGTTCATAAGTCACATTGTAACCTTTTCGCAGTAATATGGAGAGCATATAGTTGATATATTCAAATAGACCCTCTTTACGATAGATCTTAGCAGGATAATGAAACGTAACGGTATCATTACCGATTTGAATAACGAAATCTTCTATATAACCGGGAATAGTTTTAAATAGCTCACTGATATTAACAACGTAAATCCTAGTAGTAACAGATTCAGTTGCTCGATAACGTTTAAACTTATCATATATAACACTTGCATCATAAGAGACACCATGTAGGTAATTCGCAGGTAAAAAAGCGAAGCCTCTATTACCCTCATTTGCGAGAAGATAAAGAGGACTTCTATATGTAGTCTTTAGCACCTGCAAATCATCGTAATAACGACCAGTCTCTTCAAAGGCTTTAATCTTTTGCGTAAGCAGTACGTCAATAGCTTCATTAAGAGCAATATCAATATACTGCGGACGAATGGATTCTTGCCTATTAGCATTAATCTGCTGAATCTTTTCATTTACAGCGATATGTGCTTCTTTACAACTACTATACATACTGACAGCTTTTTATTAATTTAGAACCGAAGCCTTATAAGCAGTAAAAAGTTGAGCTTTATATTCAACATTCTCAGGAGCAGCTAAATAAGCCATAACACCTTCAACTGAAGAACCAAGAACGACTTCCGGACGCACAGTGTCAAAGTAATTATCACCATCTTTAGTAATAACTTGTGCAGCTAATAGCTTATAGACCTGTGCCATTGCTTCTACATTCTTATTATCAAATAGAGAAATAAATGCATCTGCATTTGTTTGTGAAAGTTCAGCTACAGCCGTCTGCAAATCACCATGTTCCATCTTGATAATCGAGAGAGTATCAGCAGGAGCATTGCAAATAAGCATATTGCGAATACGTTTGTAAGAAGCTTCATCACCTGTGAATAACTGAGCCAACTTAGTAGCAGTATTAACAACAGTTTTGGTTTTAGCATCTTTCATACGTTTAACATCTTCAATGCTATGCAGATAAAAACGAATATTAGTTGATTTCTCAACATCTTCCGGTTTATTAGCAACAGTAGAAGTTAGAAGAGCTAAACGCCAAATAATATAGTCTTGAGGTTTAATTGGAGTCATATATATATACAGATTCTCTTCATGAACCGCAATACCATCACCAAACAACATAGCGTCAAAAATAGCTTTCTCTAATTTATTTGGAACAATATCTGTATTAATGTTATTTTTCTTAGCCCATTCAAAGATAGCATCACGCTTAATAGGATCATTAAGTGAAAACTCCCAACCAGTTTCCAATTCATAACCCTGAGCAGGAACCTCTACAGTAGAGTTCTTTAAATGCTTAAGAACGAGATCTTGAAAATTAACATTGCGACTATCAGAAGAAGCTCCAATGATAGTAGGAAGAATAGAAGCCATCTCAGCAGTTTTACTAGATAAAGTAAGAACAGCTTTGATACTTGGACCGAAGATTGTATTAAAAGCACCAATACTTTTCTGATTCACTACTTGAAACATAGTAGGATTCAGCTTTAAAGCTAAGGTTATTTTGCGTGAGTATATCATATAGTTTATACTTTAGTAAGTTTATACTTTACAATAATCGTAATGTACGCTTATTCAAAAATCATTTCAGCCCAGAAAGAAGTAGTACCATTAAGCATATTAATACCTTGAGAAGACATAACTTCATAAGTAGCAATATCCTCACGTGTACTTAACATCTTATTGTAAGCACCCCATTCTTTAGGAAGAGGAGTAATACCTTGGTAAATACCATATAAGTATTCACGACCTTCTTCACAAACAAGTTGGATATTAGGTTCACCTGAAGTATTATCAACAGAGTGATCCAAGAATACCATAGTATATGAAGTAACAGGGAAACCTCCATACATACGACCGTTCTTACGATCCATTTCAGCACGAGAACCGCTATCGAACAAGTCAACAACTTTAACTGAAACGGTAGCTCCAGAGTAATGCTTATATTGATTAAAGTAAGCACCATAACTCAAAATACCACCACGACTTTGAATTTCCTCTGCACCAAGTTTATCGAAGTAACCATTACCAATAGCTTCATTCTTGATACATTGTTGGAACATCTTAGAACCACCTTTACCGGTATAAAGAACAATATTCTTATTACTCAAATCAATATCATTACGAACTTCAAAGATACGAGAAAGAATCATATCAATAAGCTCAATAGTCATGAATGAGTACTCGAAATAGTTTCCGAATGCAATAAGAATATCACGAACTCCAGCACCACGAGGAATAGGTTTATTTGAATGCTTTTCTTGGTTATGAATAACACCATTAATATCACGATTGTAAGAAGAGAACCACAAGTCTTCCTCTAACAAACGTCTGCGCATAAACTCGAATTGACGCATTTCATAAGGCATCCAAAGAGTACCTTTAGAACCATCATCATAATCAAGTTCAAACTCAGTAACGATATTAGCGATATTACCAGTAATAATCTTAGAGAAACGATGGAAACCAAATTGGTTAGTCATTTCACTCCAAGATTCAGCAGTACTACGAGAACCAGTTGATAATTCACCAGCAATCGTAGGAGCACCCATACCCCAATATTTACCTCTTTCAAAATTGCTAAGATCAATGAATTCATCTGGATTACCACCAAGTATGATCATTTCATAGATATAACCACCACTTGCAGTTTGCTCACCATCCGTCTGCATACGTACAAGATGTTTTCCATCAGGAGTGATAGCAGAGTATTGATAAGGAATCCAGTTATCTTGGAACTCAGCTTTAAAAGACATAAACCCTTTACCAGGTGTTTGAGTAGGCGTAATTAAACGCACAATCGGGGAAGTAACAGTTGGTTTCCCCATAATCTTCCATTTATACTGAGTATCACCAGCATTAATAGGTTTCTTACGAGAGATATTCCCTTGACCTTCTGTAAGAGAAAGAAGAGGGAATTGATTACTGTTCCTACCCCAAAGATAAGTAAGAGATTTATTCAAATCGACAGCACCAAGAACATTAAAGTTCAATAGCATATCGGCATCACTATAAACCTCTTTGGAATACTGTTTTTTTCCAATTTCTCTAAGCATAGTTACGATAATTATTTATTAGAATCAACAATACCACCGGGAACAACAGGACGTCTATTAGAATTAACTTTAGTAGCTCCACCTTGGGTAGATACCTTAACTTTAGGTTTACCACCAGAAGTAATGTTCAAACGACGAACATTCTCTTGTCGTATAGATGCAGCAGCAAGTTGACTAATATCAGCACCGAGTAAATTCCGCAGTGCTACCATAGCGAACGTTTCATTATCAGCAAGCATATCAAAAACATCTTTTTGAGCTTGCGTATAAAGAGAATCTCCAATTTCAACAACAGGAGCAGTAAGGTATTTCACAAGATCTTTACGAGTAAGAATTTGTTCTTTACCATTTACAGTTCTCTTAACACCAGCTGTCGGAATAACAAGACCTCCGATAGTACCTTTATTAACAATCTTATCGTAAAGAGAATCAGGAACATTAAGTACCTTAGCTTTACCATGATCATCATAAGTAATACCATAAGCTTTATCTAGTTCATCTTGTTCAGCTTTCCATTGCGCTTCTTGACGAGCAGTAGCTTCTTCAATTTCACGTTTCTGATTAGCAGCAAGATAATCAAGACTTTCTTTAGCTGTTTCATTTAAAACTTTATCAGCTTTAGAAAAACGAATAATACGATCAATTTGAGCATCTGATGTACCTTTACGTTTTTCAGCAGAACGAATAATAGCTTCAAGTTGAGCTTCAGATTTATCCTCAATACTCATCGTAGTCCAATCAACATGATTAGCAAAACCTTCGAGTGAACCATAAGTTTGCTTATATAAAGCAGCTTGATGAATATCAGGATTAGCACGGAAGAAATTAGTAATAGCTTCTGATTCAGCTTGATGTCTAGCAATTTCAGCAATATCAGCATCACGTTGAGCAAGACCTTCAACAGTCATTTCATATTGCTTAG